>Ga0114959_10000166_pt1 | contig 62446 bp, 55 predicted proteins | sample C_130625_EF_Meta_FD_87317 | JGI IMG/M metagenome (GOLD analysis project Ga0114959, IMG submission 87317) | Freshwater microbial communities from Lake Croche, Canada to study carbon cycling - C_130625_EF_MetaG | ecosystem: Environmental > Aquatic > Freshwater > Lake | place: Lake Croche, Canada...
TTCAAAAGGAAGATGAAAAAGTTAGACCATCGTAGGTGAAATTCCTACTATTGATTTTACGCTTTTTTTTTATTTTTTGTCCAGTAAAATGGGCGTTTTAAATGAGAAAAGGTGTAAAAGTAAAATATTTTGGCTCCACCTTTTCTAAAGGTGGAAAAAACCATATAAATAATAACCTTTTATTATTTATATACAGATGTCTCGAGATAATCAAATTTTTTTTTTAAGTGACGCAAATATTCGAATGCTTTGGGAAATTATACTAGATGATGACATTGTGGTAAATAAAAATCGAGAAGAAGTTACCATGATAAATAATATTTTTTTGAAGGTTGCACAACAATTTTACGATAGAGAAAAAGGAAACTTTAAAGACTTGATACAAGCCAATAAAAAATTTATATCTATTATTGTAAATATTTTGAATCAAAATTTTCCAAAACCAAAACCTCTTATTATACACAAAAATAATTCAATTCCCGTTACGGCAGAAGAAATACAAAAAACTAGAGCAAACGAGTTTGACCAAGAATTTAATAAAAAACAAGAAGAGTTTACTCAGGCTATGGCGCTTCCTATTCCCGATGTTCCAAACTTTTCTGACAATGAAAAAGATGAACCTATTTCTGAACTAGATGCCGTTATTAAGAGAGCAATAGCAGAGAGAAATCTAGAAATTCAGGAAATAACAAAAAATTTTAATAATGAAGGTGTTGAAAATTGGATTAAAAGTTCTGAAACATCTCTACGTACGGAAAAACAAAAAGAAAAAGATAATGCAGAAAAACAATTTCAAAATGCAAAGACTACAATGGAGTATGAGGTTCCTCTTCAAATAAAAAAACATATAACTTGGGCAGAGGAGTTAGTTGAACATGAAATCGAACCAGAAAAGGAATCACTAGAAAAAAAATTTGACATTCTCGATAAAAAAATCGATTTGCTTTTTAACATGATTGAAAAACTTGTTGAAGATAAATATAAAAATTGATTTAAAATTATATTATATTATACAAACAACAATGATAGTTAATATTTCTGATTTGCTCAGTTTTTACTTTATCAAAATTAAGGTTAATAGATCATATAAAGGTTTATAAGTCAATGCAAAACTTAAATTCAATAAATGATGTTTGGAATGATGGAGAAGTTCCATGGGATTTTCCGGAAAATAAAGTAATTTTTCAAAGAAATGAAAAAAAAAAGACTATAAACACAAATTCTGAGAAACTATGGATACTTATTGAAGAATTGAAACTTCGCGAAAAAATTTATAATTCCGATATGGAAAAAAGTTTGATTCCGGATAATAAAAAAAATACGAACCAATAATATAAATTATGCAACCAATGTTTTAAAAATTTTATCACCCTTTGAATTTATTTCTAATGTTCCAATTAGAGATGGATTATTTCCTGTTTCTTTTGCATTTTCATAACTTTTTAAGTCATAAATATTGTATAGCTTATCGTTCATTTTTCTAGCAGCGTATTGAACTCCATAAATTTTTACTGATTTTGCTGACCATTCTATTTTTTTCTTATTCAATGTTGCAACAATATCTGTTTGATCTGCAGAAATAGAAGGATTATAGACGAACTTGTCATTTGCTGGTTCTCCAAAATTTAAGCAATGTAGATTTTCTTTCGAATTATACGAATAAATAGCACAATCAATAGCCGATTCTTTTACAGCTGTTATTAATTGTGTATTCACCTCTTCTTTAATGGAAGATATTTCATAAAGAGCCTCATCACTAGTTAATGGAACTTTTGGGTCTCTTTTGCTAAGATCTTTCAATTTTAGCTCTATAGAATCTCCGCTGTTTACTTGCTGAGAAGTAAATGTCATTAAATATATAAAAACTTCCACTGATTGAAGAGCAGGCGGAAGATCTTTGTGACTGCATATTCTTCTCGCGCGGCCTATAACCTGCTCTACACGAACTGGGTGCCAGTAAGGTTCCATAATATGAACATATCTAGTATTTCGTAAGTTGATTCCTTCTGATCCGGAAGAAGTAATCATGAAGACTTTAATAATTTCTCCCATATTATTATTATTTGATATTTCGCGCAACTGAGAAGCTATATTTGTTGGAATAGAATCCCAGTCTCCGTTATAAATATTTCTGATAATTTCTTTTTCTTCTGCAGTTTCTGTTCCAGTATAAAGTGCAAAAGTTGGTTTTCCCAAATCTGATTCTTTCATTTTTATTTCCCATACACCCGTAACATTTTTAACTATCTTGAATTGCGTATATCCGTTTGCTTCTAGAACCATTGTAAAAATTCCGATCCCTTCTAGAGTACGAAATTGACTATAGACCAAGTGTAAACCTTTATATTCTATATCGTTTATATTTTCAAACATATTCAAGAATTTCGGACTATATGTTTGCAATCCTTCCTGACTTAAAAACTCCGATGAATGATCGCGAAGTTCTTTTATTGCATTATCGATTCTTTGCTGATAAGTTGCATCAGCAATAGCATTTAGAGCGACATCTCCCTCTAACTCTCCTTCATTTTCCGCATCTAAATCAAGTTTCTCTTCTTCTTTATCCGCTTCGTTTAAAATTTCGGTTAAATCTTGTACCTGGCCTGCATCTCTTGGCATAGGTCTTCCAGGAGGAACCGGCATGACAAAATTACAAAAAAGCCTTGAAAAAATACGATATGTAGATGTAGCGTCTTTATAAATTCCGTCTTTGTCAAAAACACCTTGTTTCTTTTTAGAACTTTTTTCCATTTTTCTTTCTTCTTTACGCGCGGCTTCATACACTTTAAATTGATAATCACTCATGGGTATTTTGATTACGTGATAATATTCCGGAGTTTTCTCATATCGCGGAAGTAAATCTTCCTGTGCACTTCTAAAATATGATGTTAATCCCACAATTCTACGCTTAAAAGATTCCACATTTTTAATATTTTTTGTAACTGGATCTATAAATCGTGTAATAAATGCATCTAACTTATCTGGCAGCGCGGTGTAGTTGTGGATTCTTACGCTGCTTGGAATAATATCAATATCGTTCCTTTTCAAATATCCTATTAATTTTCTCTCAAAATCATCATCCGATATTACTTCAGTATCAAACTCATTGATGCCCTTTTCATTTTTTTTTTCATTTGTAACACCTTGGTATCCTGTTGATTGTTTTACTTTATTTTTAAAACCAAGAGGATTCCTTGTAACATAAAGTTTTCCACTTGTTGGTGAATAATCTAGATAGTCCAAAACTTTATCTCGCAAAAGAGTTTCACGTAATGTTTCTGTTGAAACTTTTTTGTTTGTTTTTATATCGAGTTGAATTTCCCAGGTTTTAATATATCCTCTCAAAATATTGAAGAGAACACCTATTTCGTTTGGATAGTTAATGATAGGAGTTCCACTCAATAAAACTATTCTGGCATTTTTTGCATCTTGTAAATAATGATATAATTTGAGCGAAAGTGCTTTAGGAAGATACTCTTTTTCCCCTCTGTTGTTGGCTTCTACTTGTTTTTCTTTACCCAGTTTATTTACAATTCTACTAATAAAATTATGTGCCTCGTCGATAACAATGACAGAGTCGTCAAATAAATTTTTTTCAAAGTTATTCGTAAGTTCTTTTAAGCGACTAGCGCGCAAACCATTATAGTTAATGAACGTATATTTTGTTTGAATCATTTCATCTAGCTGATCTTCAAGACTCTTCTTATCTTGACTTGAAAGCATTGCGTAGTTGGGAGGATTTTTTATATTAATAAGCCACGCACCATGTTTACGTTTTATGTAATCAACAGGTAAACTCAAAAGAGCGGATAGTGTATCAGTCTGCTCTGGATGATCGTCTATAGATATCCAAGACCAAAATTGATTTTTCTTATAAAGAAAGTCTCCTGCCTTTTTCAACTCTTCCATATAATTTCTTCTCAAAGAAGCAGGAGTCATTACTATAATTTTTTTTCTACTTTTCATTCCTTCTGCTATGGCAATACTACTCGCCGTTTTACCACTACCAAGTCCATGATACAGGAGAAGGCCGCGGTAAGGTGTATATAAATTCATATAGTCTCTGACAATTTTCTGATGAGTAAGTAGAGAGAAATTATCTGCTCCACGACCAATTGTATTACAATTAATATCTTCAGATGCATTTTCAAGTTCTTGTTTATATGGTTCAAAAAGAGAGTTGATAAAGTTTACAAAAATTTCGCGATTATTCATATAGTAACTCGAAACTTTATACTTAACAGGAGATTCTTTCGGATAAACTCTATCTACTATCGGAGTTTCTCCAATTTGAATATAGTCTTCCGGTCCAATAACAGCTACGCCTTTTCTTATTCTTTCTGTTCGTCTCTCTCGTGTTTTTCTAACCACCTCTTTACCCTCTACTGGTTCATTTTCGTCTTCTTCTATAACCAACTTTAGTTTTTGAGGAATTTTTGTAGCCTTAGTTTTATCGTCAAATTTGGGTGCTACGGGTTTTATAATCTCCTTTATTGGTGTATATTTCGTAGTAACTTTTGCCAGTTTATTTTTTTTTAATCTTTCTTTCAATTCCTCGCGCCTATAGTCTTTATTAATATCTTGTTGAATAGTTATATTTCGAATAGTAACTTCTTCCTGCTTTGCTGCATCAACTATAATTTCTACAGGTTTACGTTCTTCTAATGTCGGTTTAATTTTTAGTTTATCTTTTATTGTGTCTAAAGTATTCATTTACTAATATAATTAGATATAAAACTTTTTATAATGAAACATAGACTCCTCAATTTATAACAATTTTTCTATAAGATTCAAAGCTTTCAAACAAGCTTCCTGTTCCGCTTTGCGCTTTATTTTATGTTGACCTTCACCAAGGAAGAGGAAAATTTTTCCGGTATCCAAAAGATAATCTTGAACATCCTTAAATGTATTAAGATTATTTGTTCCAAGTGAAACAGAATCATTGTGAGTTAAGCTGTGCACTTGTTGCCCTAAACACAAATATACTCCCATTCTGTATCCAAGTTCTATATCATGCTCAATCTCTAAATAATGCGGCGTTACCTTGAACTCTTTTTGTATTTTTACCTGAAGAATATTTTTATAGTTGTCGTCATTTTGAATGAGAGCAATCCAGTCAATATGTTTTTCAAAAATATTTTCAACAAATTTTTGAGCCATTTGAAACCCGGGACCTGTAACAAATATGTTCGTAAACCAACCTTCTTCGTCTTTTACATTTATTTTATTCAAATCCAAAAAAAGAGCACCTAAAAAGGACTCGAATAAGCAGCCCAATTTTTTTAGGTTTGTCCTCGTTTTCTTTTCCTCGGCATGTTTTGATAATATAAGCCACTTATTAAGTCTCATCTCCATAGCAATCTTGCCAATTGCTTCATTCTTAACAATCGCAATTTTTTTCTCCGTCATAAAACCTTCATTTTCTTTAGGAAATCTACGATATAAATAATATTTTGTCACTAGCTCCAAAATTCCATCTCCTAAAAACTCCAGGCGTTCGTTTGATTTTGTACTAAGTGGAAGACAATCATCCGGTTTTTCAACAATCGTAATATTTTGCGCAAGATTTTCGAATAACGGACGCTTTGTATATGACCTGTGTACAAACGCCCTCTTATAAAGATTCATATTATGTACAATTCCTGGAACGCCGTACTTCGTAAGAATAGATTGAACTTCATTCAATGTAATCTCTACATTTAAAGAGTTATATGGATTAAAAATAAACCCTTCATCGGTTTTAATGACATCGTCATCGTGCAATATATTTTTTAGTTCTGTCATGCTTGTACTATATATAGAGTTATGACTTTAAGTCAAATCTATATAATTTTTATTTATCAGAACGGGTCGATAAGGTATCAGTAACTTTTTGGCTGTTGTTAACTTTTTTTTCAGGTAATTCAATGTGTAATAAATATTCAAAAGATAATTTTACAAATATAAATGATGAAATTATAACTATAACAAATGTAATCATTTGCTTTATAAATGATTCTAAATTTAAAGTTGTGTGGCCCTTAGAAGGAAGATATTTTTTCAAAATATCGAGATGTAAATTTTTTGTTGCTATTAAAATAACCGGTATAATAATATCTCCAACAAGAGATTGTATTGCGTCTTTTACTGCTAGCGCTATGCAAACACCTGCTGAAGTTCCTACAATGTTATTTTCTATTATAAATTTTTTTAATACGCTCAAAGATCCACCATCCATGTTTATATAGTTTGAGAATAAAAGTTTGATCTTCACTAAAGTTATATTTTTCTATTTAGAAAGAAGTTATATTTAAATATTTAGAATAAAAAAAATATTGGCACAATGTATAATATGGTATATTACTCTGGTTCTCGAATTGCCAAGTCTCAAGCGATGCAAAATCAACCAACTTGCGGTGGCACCGCAAAAAAAGCTGGTCTTTCATGCAGAATCGGTTTCTTCATGCAGTCTAATCCTAATCTCATTAGAGGTGTAAACACACAATGGCACGATGGCCGCCCACCTCTCTGCATCCCTAGCAGAACTATTCAGACACAACAATATGGATACAGAGCCACCATTGGCGGAAACATGGGTTAGAAATATACATTTTAGTAAAAATAATTTAATAACTTCTTTATTAGATTATTTATAATGATCATAAAAATCGATGTGCGAGAGCGAGACCTTATTGAGCAAATAAAATCTTTTATCGCAATGTTACCAATATACAAGAATATTAGCGTTACTATTGAAACACTACCATTAGGCGATGTTATTTTAGAAAACGAAGGTTCTGAAAAACTAATCATTGAGCGCAAATCGATTCGTGATTTAGGCGCAAGTATTAAGGATGGTCGATATGAAGAACAATCATATCGTTTGAACGGAATGGAAATTCCGAATCATAATATTGTGTATTTAATTGAGGGGGATGTCAATAAAATAAATAAATTCACGGATAAAACTGATAAACTTACTATTTTTTCTGCTATATTTTCACTTAATTATTACAAGGGATTCTCGGTAATAAGAACAATGAATATAGAAGAAACCGCTCTTTTTATATGTAATAGCGCAAATAAAATAAGAAAATGTGATGGAGAAAATAAAAAATCTTATTATTCTTCGGTTTCAAAAAGTCAAGAAGAAGAAGTTTTAGAACAATCATGTTCAAAGGCCGACGACTACGTAAGTGTTATTAAAAAGGTAAAGAAAGAAAATATTACACCACAAAATATAGATGAAATCATGTTATGCCAAATTCCTGGAATAAGCTCAACAACAGCAGTTGCTATAATAAATGAATTCAAAAGTATTTGTAATTTGACCAAACAATTACAAGAAAATGGTATAGAATGTTTAAAAAATATTTCCTATATTACATCAAAAAATCAGACTAGAAGAATCAACAAAACAAGTTTAGCAAATTTAGTCAAATTTTTATTGAAAATATAGTATATAAAAATGTCAGCTCAATTATTCAAAACATTTATTGTTACAGCAGTTATAGGTATGTTATTTTATTTAGTTTTTTCCTCTATAAAAAAAACTGATATATTCGAAGGTTTAACTACTATTTCTAGTGATAAAGATTCTAAATTAAAAGATAAAACAGATTTAACAAAAAATATAAAAATTTTGAAAGATAAACTCTCACTAGATAAACGCAAGCAGGAATATGAAGATTTTATTGTTAATTTAGAAGATGCGTGTAATCTTCAAATACTATATGTATTATATAACGCATCCGAACCTCTAGATATAAAATTACTAGAATCTGTGAACACAATGAATAATGCAAAGTCAACATTAAACGACTTGATGAAATATTTAGATGGTCAATAATATTTAGAGAATTACTTCTTTTTGAATTTTATTTTATAATGTGTTATAATATAAAATGCCTTGGAATAGCTCTACTATTCGTATTCGCAACAACAACCAAGTACCTTCCGGACCTGTCGCGTTTGGAAATGATCTCTTAAGACAAATTTATACTGGACCACCATGCAAAAGATCTATTATGGCGTACGAGTTATTGGGTGCGGGATTACAAAACAACCGCGTTCACAACTGGAATAAAAGAAAGTACGGAGACTACTATTTTGGAGAAAGGTGCTGAACTTAAATATTAAGATTGAATAAATTTTATTACGTTACGAATAAAATTTATTTTTTTATCTCCCAGGTAAATTGACTTCATTTCCCGCATAATACCCTCCATCAACTAAACTTTGTGTATATTCTGCGCCTCCCCAATTAGGGTCCATTGGATTCGGACTAATTCCTTGAATTTCTTGATTTTTATTGTCTCCGTTTAATTGTGATGCTGATTGAATTATATCCGCAAATAAATTGGGAATTTGTTTTTTAGAATGCAGTATATTTGAATTTAGACCACCCTGAGGATCATTTGGACTAGGTCTTATTTTATAAACAGGATTTCCTTGCGAGTCATAACTTTGTTGTATATATAGAACAGGGCAACGTATTCCCTGGCTTCTTTGCCAATCTAAAAATTCTGTATACTCTTCTAAATTATTAAATTCTACCGGATTTACTCCCGGAACTTTTGCAAGTTTAGAATTATACAAATAAAATTTTGCGTCTTTTTGTATCAATATATTTGGACATCTCGTTAATTCTGTTTGATTTGTAAATTCTTCTATAGGTTTTCCATAAAAGTAAATTCCTGCTAAAAATACGACAACTATAAGTAATATAATGTGTGACATAAATATATATAAGATGGTGATTAAAAATAATATTATTTTTATTTTCTATCTTTAAATTATATTAAGTATATGACATCAGAAAATGAAAAGATAGAAAAACTAAAAAATGCAATTTCTGGTGGAAAACACGTATTTCTTTTAATTTTTATGAATGGTTGTGGTCCATGCAACGAAACAAAACCAAAATGGCACGATTTTGAATCAAAACACAAGAATGACAATGATGTTGTTATAGTTGATATAGAACAAGGATCGTTGGGAGAAGTCAAAAATTTAATAGGAAAAGATCCGTCAGGATTTCCTTGCATGCGCTATATAAAAAACGGAAATATAGAAGAATATGAAGATTGTAAAAATATTGATAAAACAAAATTGCGAACTCTTGAATCTTTCGAAGAGTGGCTGCATAAGAAAACTGGCAAAAAAGAAAAACAAAATGGTGGATCCATAAAACGAAATGCAACTAAGAAAAGAAGAACGCGTGGAAAAAAAGGCGGAAAATGGTCAATGAAATATAAAAAAAGTATCAATTGCAAAAGACCTAAGGGATTTTCACAGCGTCAGCACTGCAAGTATGGGAGAAAAACCTGGAAATAAATAAAATTTAACAACCGAAATTATTTTTTGAGTATCCTATAACTGCACACGCAATGCGTTCTCCTGCGTGTCCTGTTGTTAAACTATCATCAAAATTACCTTGGCCGCAGTCATCCTGGTCTGCATGAATAATCAATCCACGACCAATGATATTCGCTTTGCTTCCTCTCAATTTTATCACATTATCTCTCATTTTATAATTCGCAACACCTTGTGCGTTTGTGTGCAAATTTCCTAAGTCGCCTACATGCCGCTCTTTAGATCCTGGACATCCATGAGTTTTTCCATAAGGATTGAAATGGGCGCACATACTTTTGCAGTTATCACTTAGATCACCAGATTCATGAACATGAAATCCGTGTTTTGAATTTTTCTTCAGACCAATTATTTGTATATCAATAATAACATCATTTTTTTTTAGATCTTCTGTAAAAGTAACAATACCTTTGATTTTTTTATCATTAAAAAATGCGATTGCTTGAACAGGCGCTTTACTCATAATGTATATAATAAAACTTCCTTTATGTGAATATTTTAACAAAAACTAAAATATTCATGTCTCTTGTAAAGCTGCTTCTATAAAGGCGTCTATATTTGGGCTCGCAAAAAAAGAAGTATAACTATTTATTTTATCATCGTCCCAGTCCCACCATTTAATCTGTAAAAGTTTTTCTATTTGTTCTGAAGAAAATCTATACTTAATATGTTTTGCAGGATTACCCCCAACTATGCTATACGGCTCTACATTTTTTATAATATGACTATTTGCTGCTATAACAGCTCCGTCACCAATTGTCACTCCTGACATTATGGTTGTATTATAACCTATCCATACATCACTCCCAATATTAACGGCTCCATTTGTGTTTTTAGAATTGTTAGAAACATTTTCAAACACATTTTGGTGAATATAACCAAAAGGATATGTAGATACAAATGAAGCATCATGTCCATATCCATTTCCTAAAAATACTTTAACAAAATCTCCGATAGAAGTAAAACTACCAATATTTATTTTAGTAATCCCGTTATGAAACATTAATTCTATGTTTCCGTAAGTATATTTTCCACGCTCCATATAATGTTTATGTATTTTTAAACTATGTAATTTACACAAATTTTATAAACTTTAAAAGTCTAGAAAATTGAATTAGATAAATCGCGTTATATAGAGTTATAAAACAACTATGGAACAAGTCTTTCGACTTTTCGACTTCAACGTCTACAATGAAAATAAAATCGACGAAAATAGTAGTGGAAGTGAAAATGGAAAAAATATCAATAAAGACACAAATCAGTTTATTATACAAATGTTTGGTCTTGATGAAAATGGAAAAACTTGTTCTATTCTTATCGACGACTTTAAACCTTTCTTCTATATAAAAGTTGGAGATAACTGGTCTTCAAGTAAAAAACAGACATTTCTTCTTCATATAAAAAGCAAAATTGGAAAATTTTATGAAAATTCCATCACTGATTGCAAAATTATAAAACGTAAGAAGTTATATGGCTTTGACAACGGAAAAGAGTACAAATTTATAAAATTTGAGTTTAAGAATATATCATCTTTAAACAAGGTGAAAAATCTCTGGTACACCGGCGGCGGATTTGGTCCGGACGCTAGCGAGCGAAAGCTAATACCGAGCGGATATTTATTTGACGGAACAAATACATATTTATACGAAGCAAATATTCCACCACTATTACGATTCTTTCATATTCAAGATATTAGTCCTTCCGGTTGGATCGCTCTTCCGAATAAAAAAACTACAACTATTGATGATGTTGATAAAAAGACTACGTGTGATTTTGAGTTTGAAATCAGTTATAAGAATATTATTCCGTTAAATGATAAAGAGACGAGAGTTCCTTACAAGATTTGTAGTTTTGATATTGAGGCAAGCAGCAGTCACGGAGACTTCCCAGTTCCAATCAAGTCTTATAAAAAGCTTGCAACTAATATTATAGAGTATCTTGAGAATCTTGATCAAGATCTGACTAAAGATCAATGTCAGAATATTCTCGCTAAAATTCTTCTGAATGCCTTCGGCTATGCATCTTATGAAGATAAAATAATAGAAATAGAGTTAGTTTATCCAAAGTATAGGCCTGACCTACCAATTTTGCAAAAAATGATAGAAAAATGGCTATCAAGTCAAGTTCGTGATGGAAAAACGTTAGATAATAAAGACTCTACGATTGAAGCAATGTTTGAAAAAATGCAAGAAAATGTGGAAGATGATAATGAAGATGATTTCAACTTTGTAAAAAAAGCAAAAGCTTATGCAGACAAGAAAGCTACAATTGCGGATATTCTGCTTGATAAAAAATTTGAAAGAGATAATAAAGTTAATGAACTGAATATTTCACTAAAATCGGTTTTTCCAAAGTTAGAAGGAGATAAAGTGACATTTATTGGATCGACGTTTATGCGTTATGGTGAAACAGAGCCATATTTAAATCATTGCGCAGTTTTAAACACATGTGATAATATGCCTTTGGAAAATAGTGTAGTCCAGGTGTGTAAGACCGAACGCGAACTTTTGCTCGCTTGGCGGGATCTAATTCAAAAAGAAAACCCCGATATTATTATTGGATATAATATCTTTGGCTTTGATTATGAGTTTATGTTTCGTCGATCAGAAGAAAATAATTGTCAAGAGGAATTCTTGCAACTTTCCAGAAATATTGGCGAAGTTTGTGCGAGTAAAGATCGCGATTCTTCTATCTACAAAATCGAAGAAAGCACTATCCATATCGCAAGCGGGCAACACGACTTAAAGTTCATAAAAATGAATGGACGTCTTCAAGTAGATCTGTATAACTTCTTTCGCCGCGAAGAAAATTTGACCTCATACAAACTAGATTATGTTGCGGGTCATTTTATTGGTGACTATGTAAGTAAAATTGAAAAATTTGAAAGAAAAACAAATATTTTGACAAAAAATTTGACTGGCCTATTGGAGGGAAGTTTTATTCATATTGAAGAAATTGGCCATACAACAGAATATTATGATGGAGGTTCCAAGTATAAAGTGGCAAGTGTTGACAAAAATAAGGGTTCTTTCGTGATTGAAGGAATTATTGAGCCAGACTTTAAAAATAAGAAAATTCGTTGGTGTATGGCAAAGGACGATGTTACGCCAAAAGATATATTTCGCATGACAAATGGAACATCCGCTGACAGAGCGGTGATTGCAAAATATTGTATTCAGGATTGCAATTTAGTTCATTATCTTATGAATAAAGTAGACACAATTACTGGTTTTATTGAAATGGCAAAAATCTGCAGTGTTCCCATGAATTTCTTGGTTATGCGTGGCCAAGGCATTAAACTTACAAGTTATATTGCAAAAAAGTGTAGAGAAAAGAAAACACTTATGCCAGTTATTGAAAAAGGTAATTTGGACGAGGGATTTGAAGGTGCCATCGTCTTAGATCCAAAGTGTGATTTATATTTGGATAATCCAGTTGCATGTGTTGATTACGCTTCTCTATACCCCAGTTCTATGATTAGTGAAAATTTGTCACACGATTCAAAGGTCTGGACAAAAGAATATGACTTGGCAGAAAATCTTATTTGTGAAACCGGTGAAAAGGATGAAAATAATGAATTTATATATGATAATTTACCTGAGTACGACTACGTAAATATTGAATATGATACATACCGATATGTTAGAAAAACACCATCAGCAGCTGCAGAAAAAGTTATTAATGGTCGAAAAATTTGCCGGTTTGCTCAGTTTCTTCAAGGAAAAGCAATTATGCCATCAATTTTAGAGGAATTATTGAAAGCAAGAAAAACCACAAGAAAGCTTATTCCTCTAGAGACGGATGATTTTATGAAAAATGTTCTTGATAAAAGGCAACTTGGTTATAAAGTTACAGCAAATTCCCTTTATGGTCAATGTGGAGCAAAAACAAGTACGTTTTATGAAAAAGATATTGCTGCTTGTACGACTGCTACTGGTAGAATGTTATTGACTTTTGCAAAAAAAATAATTGAAGAGTGTTACGGCGATGCGGAAGTTGAAACCAAAAACTATGGTAAAGTTGTAACGAAAGCTGAGTATATTTATGGTGATACTGACTCTGTATTCTTTACGTTCAACTTGCAAGATCCTGATGGAACAGCAATTCGCGGGAAAAAAGCATTAGAAATTACTATTGAAATTGCACAACAAGCATCACATCTAGCGTCAAGTTTTCTTAAGTGTCCTCACGACTTGGAATACGAAAAAACATTCATGCCCTTTTGCTTGCTTTCGAAGAAGCGCTATGTAGGAATGTTATACGAGACGGATCCGGCAAAAGGTAAACGAAAAGAAATGGGAATTGTATTAAAGCGCCGTGATAATGCACCAATTGTAAAAGATATCTATGGTGGAATTATCGATATTCTTATGAAAGAACAGGATGTTCAAAAAGCAATCGACTTCTTAAAATCTTGCCTACAAAATATCGTAGATGAAAAGTACCCAATAGAAAAATTAATTATTAGCAAATCTCTAAGGTCTGGTTACAAAAATCCAAAATCTATTGCGCATAAAGTTCTTTCTGATCGCATGACGGCACGTGATCCAGGAAATAAACCAAGTTCAGGAGATAGGATTCCATTTGTCTATATTAACTCGACGGACAAAAAAGCGCTTCAAGGAGAAAAGATAGAGACTCCGACATACATATTAGAAAATAATTTGAAAATAGACTATTCATTTTATATAACAAACCAAATTATGAAACCAGTTCAACAAGTATTTGCACTAGTTTTGGAGAAAATATGGGAAATGCAGAAAAAGGTGGCAAAGATTAAAAAATTTCAAAAAGATGTAGACTCGCTCAAAAAAGCAACTCCATCAGACAAGCTAGATGATAAATTAGAACAATTGCGAAATAAAGAAGTAAAAGCTATGTTGTTTGATGACTACTTGCGTGTTACACAAAATGAAAAACAACACAATAAAGCACTGACCAGTTTCTTTTCAAAAAAGATATAATAATATGCAATGAATATTATTTCTAATAAAATTCTGTTAAATATATCTCATAATGAAGAGGTAAATTATTATTTTCTGTTAAACATATTTTTTGTAAGTTACAATCATCTCTTCCGTATAAGTCACTAGAATTTTGTATTCTCTCTTCGATTTTTTTTGTATCGGTATAATTATCATTATTAAACTCTTGGTGTCCAAAATTTATAATTTTATTTTTTATAAATGAACTATCTCCAAAATAAGATAAATGCCAGCCTCCATTTTTTATAATGGTGCCTTTTCCTTCTCTCAGTCCTTGACAAGTTGCATCCATTTCTTTAAAGGATTTATACGAAATAATTCTAGATCTGTCCCATTTTTCTTCAAATCTTGAATGCAAATTATAGTAATAAAAATCCATCTCGAGTGTATTCAATCCATCACAAACTCCATTTGTTTTGAGATCTAGCAAAGTATTTGGGTTTGGAATTTCATCTAGATCTGATACTATAATTAAATCGTCATTATTAAAGTTAATTTTATCGAGTCCTCGCGATATGCACGATCTTTGATGGTTTTCGTTTAGCCATTGTTCGTTCTGTTGAATATCAATATTCGGAAACTTATGTGGAAAGTCATCTACCACAATATGAATAATTTTATTCATAAATTTTCCAAAGATAATCTGATTGTCGTGAAAAAATAGAGGTTTATCAACGCCGACATGTGTATGAGTAGCTTCAACAATGATAAAATAGTCTACAACATTGTCTAAAATATTTAACCGATAATTTAATAGTTCCAACTCATTGTAAAAGGTGAAACAATCAACTATTATTTTTGTATTTGGATCCCGCGCTTCCATATAGATACAGAGAGATAAATTTCTAAAATAAAAAGTTTTTATAAACTAATTTACATTTAATAAAGATTTATTGTATCATAAGGTAATACAAAAAAAAAGTTAATAAATCGCTTTCTGAATACACCTTTGCGCCATCATTATTAAAATTTAATAAATTGATTAAAATAACTTGTTAATAATCCTTGTATCAAAGCAAATATGCACATTACTATCACTATTTTAACAGAATCTTCTTTACTTGGTAGTTCTAGTTTGGTTTCTTTATTACTAAATCTACCAATGTTATAGTGAATCATATTCTCGAAAAAGTTGACGAATATATAAACTAAGAAAGAGATGGCAATGACATGGAAGCTCGCACCTGAAATAATATACATTATATAATAACTTATAAAAAATAAAAAATCCAGTTTTCAAGACTTTTTTGGAAAATCCATTTTTGGACATTTATTTTTGTCCATTTTTCACTTTTCAAAATACTTTTGACTTTTTAAATTACAAAAAACCGGTTTGTACCATAATGCTCTATTTTCATTTTTTTACCTGAAAAAAAGCAAACCATATTTTTTTTTAAAAAATATAATATGCCAAAAAAATAGTTTAGGCATTTTTTTCTGTCAATATAAAAATGTTGACAAATGTTGACAAAAAAATGCAAAAAAATGCAAATAGATATATCTGTTCTTTTTGTGACTATAATGGCAGCAACAAATATAACTATGAAAAACACATATTGACACCTAAACATCTTAAAAATTGCACATTGTTGACAAATGTTGACACCAATGTTGACAAAAAAGTAGAAAAAAATGCAGAAAAAAAATATGAGTGTGAGTGTGGCAAAAAATATAATCACAGACAAAGTTTGTCTTTACACAAAAAAAATAATGGATGTCTTGAAGATACGCCTTTAAAGCAAGATAATGATCTTGTTTTACTTTTACTAAAAGAGAATCAGGAATTTAAACAGATGCTTTTAGAACAAAATAAGCATCTCATTGAGTTAACAAATAAATCTAATAATACAACCATTAATAATACAAATTGTACCAATAACAATCACTTTAATTTAAATTTATTTTTAAACGAAAAGTGTAAGGATGCGATGAATATTATGGATTTTGTCGACTCTCTCAAACTAACCCTTCAGGATCTTGAAAAAACTGCCGAGCTTGGATATGTCAAAGGAATTACAAATATTATTGTGAATGGTCTCAATCAATTGGATGTTCATAAACGTCCAATTCATTGCAGCGATATCAAAAGAGAAACTCTCTACGTAAAAGATAATAACTCGTGGGAAAAAGAAAATGAAGATAAAACAAAAATTACTAGAGCGATAAAACATATTTCGATCCGAAATGCAAAACAAATTGGTGAGTGGACAAAAGAAAACAATGGCTACAATGACTCTGCAAATAAAAAAAGTGACAAGTATTTGAAAATGATTATCGAAGCAAATGGCGGAGAACCAGAAGAAATCAATAAAATTATTTCGAATGTGTCATCCAAAGTTATAATTGACAAGCAGGGTGTGTAATTTTTTAATGAGGATAACTGCGAAGAGGCTTTCTCTTGGGAGTATTAGTCACCTTCTTCATAAGAGAAATTGTAGTCTCAAGTTGCGCTACTCGCTTTTGAAGAAGCTTGTTCATTTGAATAACATTTAAGTAGTCATCATCAATGTTGTCTTCCTCTTCGCTCTCATTATCCTCTTCTTCTTCAAGTTCATAATCAGAATCAGAATCATCTTGATCTGAAAAGCATAAATCATGGCATGATTCTTTGGCAGCCTCAGAACAAATATAACCTCGCGCCTCCTCAAAATTATCAATAATTCTATCAGCCTTTAGCTTGTGAACGATTGCGCGATCAGAACGTCCGTGCATCCTGGCAATTGTTTTCACGTCCAATGACAAAAGATCGTACTCGCGCTCAAGGCTCAAGCTCTCGGGTGTCGTCCACTTAAAACAATGTCTTCTAGATGTGTTTTCCATACTATATACTATTAATGTAATATATCTTTATATTATTTGGATTAATATTTTTGTCATCTATTTGATTGCATTTTACGGCTGACGCCGAAGGATTGTTTCAAACAATAAAATAGGATTATTTGATACATCAAAAAGACTATTCGCGTTTTGAATTGGCTGAGGGTTTCGTATAAGGTCATTCAGTGCTTGGGTTGCGAGATTAACAAATGGATTCCCAGAAATATCAAAAGTAATATCTTCATTTGCATTATATTGAACATTTGTATTTAGAAAAAGATCTTCTGTATTATTATTTTCAACATTAACATTTTGTCGAGGAGATTCTCTTTCTCCTGCTGTGTGACTTCTTCGACCATATCGGCGAATGTCATATCTGCATACCGGACACCGAACATTTCTCTCAAACCAGACATTCAAATCAGAGGTATTAAAAACGTGTCCACAATAAATAATCTGTGTGACTTCCGAATCATCATGAAATCTATCTAAAGAAATAGGACAAGAATTATTGATTGGATTTATGATAGAACAAAAGTTGGTACTAATAGTAGAATTTTGTATTTCTCTCTCGCTCGGTCTTACTATAACCGGTTCATTAAAATTTTCTTGTGCGAGTATTCTTTCTAAAATATTATGTATACCAGTTCGCAAAATTTCCCTTCTATCCGTTTCAATATTCAAATTTGGTTGAATATACTCGATATTATAGTACCTTCCGTTCATATAAACTTGATTTGTGTTTGTGTTTGTGTTTGCATTTGTTTCAAAAGGAAGGTTTGTATTACGTACCGGCCTGGTATTATTATAAGAAAATCTTGTACTTGTATTTGTTTCTAGACCTCTAATAGAATTGCGAATATCGTCTAAGTTATCGTGTAGTCTATCTATTTGAGATAACGTTCGATTATACATGTCAATGTAGATATTCAACATAACGCGATCTAAATTTCGAGGTATATTTGAACTATATTGTGTTGAGTTATTATTTGACATATTATTATTGAAGAAAATCTGTTTAAATGTATTCTTGTAATATATGAATATGAATTTTGATAACTACAAAGGAAAAGGATTGACCGGATTAGCAAATTTGGGAAACACGTGTTTTATAAATTCTTGTATACAAATATTATCTCACACATATGAATTAAATAATTTTTTATTAAAAGAAACATACAAAAAAAAATTAAATAATAAATTTGAGTCGGCGCTTTTATTAGAATGGGATAGCTTAAGAGATCTAATGTGGAGGGAGAATTGCGTTATTTCCCCGGGCAAGTTCATTAAAACAATTCAGAAACTAGCGTCCATAAAAAAAATAGACATATTTACTGGATATGCTCAGAACGACCTTCCAGAATTTTTGCTTTTTATGATAGAATGTTTCCACATATCGTTGTCGAGAGAAGTAAACATGACGATAACGGGAACATCATTCAACGAAACAGATAAAATCGCAGTAGATTGTTTTGAAATGATTAAAAAAATGTATACAAAAGAGTATTCTGAAATTTGGAACATGTTTTATGGAATCCATGTCTCGCAAATAATATCTATAGATAACGAAAAAGTTTTGACTAGTAATCCAGAACCTTATTTTATGATTAATTTATCTATTCCTCAAAATAATAAATCGCCTAGTCTTTACGATTGCTTTGATTTATATGTTGAAGGTGAAAATTTAGAAGGCGATAATGCATGGTTTAATGAAAAAACAAATAAAAAAGAGAATGTGAAGAAGCAGATAAGTTATTGGAGTTTCCCGAATATTCTTACGATCGATTTAAAACGTTTTAATCCAGTAAATCCGACGAATAAAAATCAAGTTTTAGTAACTTTCCCTATAGAAGACTTGGACCTATCAAAATATGTAATTGGTTATAAAAAAGAGTCATATGTTTACGACTTGTATGGAATAGCAAATCACAGCGGAGGAACAATGGGTGGTCATTACACATCTTATGTCAAAAATGCAAACGGAAGGTGGTATCATTTCAATGACACAGATGTAAAAGAAATAACAAATCTAAGTGAGTTGATTTCTACGCGGGCATATTGTTTATTTTACAGAAAAAGACAATAATATAAATTTCTAATTCAAGTTTTTATTAACTAACTATATATTAATGGAAGTATCACCAAATTCAACAACCGAGCCTTTAAATATGTATAATTATTTGAACCAATATTTTATGAATCCAGTTGTTCTGATAATTTTTATTTTAACGTCAGTAATATTTATTTTTATATCAATGTCTTTAGGAAAAATTTCAAACCAACAAACAAGCCAGACACCTGATTCTCAGAACAATAGTAGTATGAGTATCTATGGAATAATTTCTATAGTTGTATTTGTAATTCTTATTGTTGCAAACGGAGTGCAATATTATTATGGAAAAGATATTTTTGCTTCTATTAAAAATGTTTTTAAAGGAATACCAGAAGTAGATATTAGATTTGTTCAAGATCAGATAGTAGATTTTTTTGGTCAGGACTACAATAAAATGTCAAATACTAGTCAAGTTACGGGGGCTAGTGCAGTTTCTAGTATAAATAAAGGCTCTAGTATTAAAACTCCTTCTAGTATTAGCAAGGTTTCAGGAGTCAGTCAAGTTTCAGGAGTAAATCAAGTTTCAGGAGTCAGTCAAGTTTCAGGAGTAAATCAAGTTTCAGGAGTGAATCAAGTTTCAGGTTCAAATAAAACATCAAATCTTAATATAGATATTAATAATCCATTTTATTCGCCAGAAGAAATTTCAAAATTATTTTCTAATATTAACGACAATAGTAAGATTCCAACAATAGATCTAAATATAAAGCGCGCGATAAATCAAGTATTCAATATTCCTGGAAATACTTATACCTACGATGATGCAAAAGCAGTTTGTAGTGCATATGATGGACGTTTGGCGACTTATAATGAAGTAGAAACTGCATACAATAATGGAGGAGAGTGGTGCAACTATGGTTGGTCGGAAGGACAAATGGCATTATTTCCAACGCAAAAAACTACATACGGAAATCTACAAAAGATAAAAGGTCACGAACACGATTGCGGCAGGCCGGGTGTAAACGGCGGCTATATTGCAAATCCAATGGTAAAATTTGGTGTTAACTGCTACGGAAATAAACCAAGAATAAATAATAAAGAGCAACACTTAATGGATGTTACAACTCCTTATCCAAAAACACAAGACGATTTAAATTTTGAGAAAAATGTTGCACAATGGAAAAATAAACTAGATTCTATTTTAGTTTCTCCATTCAATTATTCATCTTGGAATAAAACATAAATTATATTGTAGTAAAATATTATACAATACAATTAAATAATCATTTTTATAATTACTTTTGTTCCTCTCAATACGTTAAAAATACAAATTATGATAAAAGAAAAATAAGTCAACAAAAATATTGATCGAATACACCGAATAATAAATATTGAAACTTTTATTATATTATCGCGTTCAATAAATGTTTGAAAGTACGTTACCCTAAAATATGTATCATCTTTACAAAAATTCATTTTTTTCCTACAGATAGGACAAGATTCGTTTTTGTATAGCCAAGGATCTAAACAAGTCTGATGTATAAAACATTCGCACGAACATATTTTTTCAAGTTTCAAATTTTCTGAATATAAAAAAGAAGAGTCAGATAATTTTTTATCACTATTTTCTAAGCATACTATGCATATATCGCGCATTTGATTTGTCTCCTTATAGGTATAATTTGTCTCATCATTATCAAAGTGATTATATATTTGGAAATACATCATATAATAACTTATTTTACTTTATAATTTTTTTTCGTACTTTTATTAAGATCTTTTCTGGCTTTTTTTGATTTATTTTTTTTGTATGTTTCTTGCGTAGTTGCTAATTTTGTCAGTTTATCATATAAGTCATCATCAATTTCATCTTCCTCAACAATTTTTTCATTATTATATTTATTTCTTCCTCCGATTTGACGCTGTTGAAAAAAAATTCCTGCAGGAACTGCTAAATCTTTAAATAAATCAGAAACATTATTTCCTCCTCCACTCATAGAACTCTTATTAAGAGTGTACATTGGACTTTTTTTATATTTTAATAAAAGTGAGTCAACTTTAAATCCACCACTCATTATTTGACCGCCTCTCTCTATCATTACAAAGTCATCATCATCTGTCACTATTTCTGTCATATAATTTGCATATATAAAATTTAATTATTAGAAATCCGCTTTATTTCGGAAATAATTTTGTATTCGCGTTTTTGTTTTAAATACTCTATTATCTGTTTTACTTGTGTTTCATTTTTTATAATTTCTCCTAAAGATTTTTCAACATACTTAAAACTAAGAGGAGGAGTTATTTTTGTATTAGAAAATTTTAATTTTCCGTCACTAATTTGAATAACGGCGTTGGTTAAATTATTAGTTTCTATATAACGATTGATATTTTCAGTAAGATTAATTTTTTTATCTCGTATTTCGCGGATCTTTTCATTCAAAGTTTTAAGTTGATTATCAAGTGATACCCATTGTTGTATTTTCTCTTCGAAACTCATATAAATAACATAAATAAAATAATTTACTATAATATAATATAAATGATAGCTGTAAATCAATTGAAGTCATATAGCAAAATAATTAAATATTCTAATCGCAGTAAGGAGTATGGTGAATGTAAAAAGCCAATTCTTTTTACAAACGCTAGAAACGAAAAAAATATAAAAGAGTGGGCTGCACACCACCTTTTAATAGGATTCAGTTGTATATGCATTTTTGACCATAAATCTGATCCTGCTATTGAACCCCAGTTTTCTAATTTTGATAAGAGAGTTAAAATAATACGTGTAGAACTAAATAATCCCGTAAAGATAAAACTAATGAATTTAGCGGTGTCTATTGCGAAACAAAATAATTGTGATTGGATGCTCTACTTAGATGCCGATGAATTTTTGATCTTAAATTCATTTTTCGGAGTTAAAAAAATGCTGACTAGATTCAAACATGCCCACTCTCTCTCAATTAACTGGCTTATGTTTGGAACAAGTAATCATACAAGTGAACCGGTGGGGGGGATAGTTGAGAATTATACAAGATCGCAAGTAAAACCAGATCCACATGTAAAAACATTTGTAAGACCAAACGAAGTTAAAAATGCTACAAATCCTCATTGGTTTAATATGTATAATCCTAGCCGAATGTTTACAATTACTAATAAAATAATGCAAAATACGCCAAATATTGGATACGCATTTAATCCTTGTGATGTAGAATATAATAAAATGCACGCTTACATTGCTCACTATATTTATCAGTCTGAAGAAACTTATGTTAAGCGAAAAGTTTTATTAGAAGCAGATGATGGGACTGGAACTCGAGAGAGAGATTCACAAATACATAATAAATATAATGATATTGAAAATAATGATCCTAAAAATAAATATGCAACAAATATCAAAAATTTTTTGTCATCATTTTCTTAATTCATAAAAATAGATATTTATATGAATTTAAATTACAATTCCTTTTACACGACGTCTTCTAGATTTACCGCCTCTTCGTTTTTTTACGCACTTTGTTTTACGGCCGCCTTTTTTACTTTTGCGTCTAGAATAAGCTTGCTGTAACGCAATAATACCGAAGGGAACTGCTGCTTGGCCTATAGCACCCATAAAATTTCCGCCGCGCCTAGTTCGCTTGCGTCTGCGTCTTTTTCCACCTTGCATCAAAGAGCCAATCGATGAATCGTTAGCAAAACGCGAAACATTTTGCGTTAAATCTGAGGACCAAATGCCATTTCCGGTAGGAGCATTCATGGTTGCTTGATTATTAAACACATTATTCCACTGAGCATTTCCGTCTCCTAGTGTGTTCATCGCGTAACTAGCCGCAGAAGACGATACGCCCGCTGGTGAAGGAGCAGACATACCTCCTCTTCTTCTACGTCTGCGCCCGCCTTGATCAGCACCAGAAGCAGGACCAGAAGCAGGAGTAGTAGAGGACTCTTCGTCCTCTGCTTCCTCTTCGTCCTCTTCAGGCATGTATTGTGGCATTTCTTCATCTTCTTCTTCACCTTCTTCTTCACCTTTTAACATGTCATCATCTTTCTTGTCTCTAGATCTAGACATGTCATCATCTCCTTCTTGACCTCCGCGTCTTCCTTTTTTTTTATAAACCATGGCTATATACTAAAAGAAGAAAATATTATAGAGTTTTTGTAAAAAAAGACTTATTACGCAAAATTAATATAAGTAAAATAAGAATTGCTAAAATCATTATAAAAATCATAAAAACCAAAGCAACAGTAATATAAATATACGGATTAATTTCATAAAAAATAAAATCAATAATCGGTTTGCATACTAGTCTTAACTCATTTTTTATGTCATCCCTCTTTAAAATGTCTAAACAATGTTGAACAATAGATTCTTTCATAAATAATATTTATAAAAATAAAATGATATTCAAACATTTGCGTGTTAATTCAAGTTAAAACTTCTATACGGAAATTAATGGATGATATTATAGAACCAGGATCCAGTTTTGATTTTACAAAATTAAGTTTAGCGCAACCTGTAGGAATACAAGGGGGAGCTTATTTTACAAAAATTTTATACAATTCAAAGCCTTTGTATATACAAACTCCTAAAAGCTTCACAAAGCAAGGATTTATAAAGAATGCAAAAAAAATTTATTGTGATTTAATTTTTGATACAAATGATGAAGAGTTTATAACTTGGATGGAAAATTTAGAGTCAAAATGTCATAATCTTATCTTTGAAAAATCTGAGGCGTGGTTTCAGAATTCGCTAGACTTGAATGATATTGAGTCTGCTTTTAATTCTATACTAAAAAGTTACAAGTCCGGGAAAAAGTATTTAGTGAGAACAAATATAAAGATAAATTCTTTATCTGGAACTCCTATAATTAAAATATATAACGAAAATGAAACACCTTTGACAATTGATGATGTAAGCTCTGAAACAAATATTATTTCTATTTTAGAAATACAGGGAATAAAATTTACAACTAGAAATTTTCAAATTGAAATTGAACTGAAACAGACTATGATGTTGAATACAGATAAAATTTTCGAAAATTGTTTAATAAAGAAAAAGTCAGGAAAAAACGATGAAATAAAACAAGATACTCCATCAGATGAAGAAGAAATAGATGCTTCATTGAATCATGAAACAAATTCGGTTATCTCTGAAATGATATTGCAAGACTTGGAAAATAAAGAAGAAGAGGTCAAAGTTGAAGAAGAACAACAACAAATACCAGAAGAGAACAAAGATATAATTATTGACCTTGACGATAAAGAAAATGATTTTTCTATTGTTCCGGTAGAATTAACTTTTGACAAAGAGAATTTAGAAACAATTACACTTAAAAAACCAAATCAGGTTTATTATGAACTTTATAAAGAAGCAAGAGAAAAAGCCAAGCGGGCAAAAAAAGAAGCTATTTTAGCTTATTTAGAAGCAAAAAATATCAAAAAAGCGTATATGTTAGAAGATATTGATTTGAGCGACAATAGCGACCCAGAAGATATAGATTCAGAAATGGATGAAGAATAAAAGTTTTTTTACATCTTTTGTAAAAGTCTAGCAAGTCCAAATGTTTAGAAAAATAATAAGAATTAATTGTGTATTCTGAAAATTATTTTATCGTTTTTATTATATATAATGAGCTTCTCTTTAAAAAAGCTTTGGGCCGATTACGGAATTGGTACAATTTTCGTTCTATTAGTTGTCGCCTATGCCATTAGTACATTTTCCAATTATTTAACTTCCAAAGGAAGCGCTGGAAACGAATCTTACTCAGGAAATAACAACACTGCGTATGTCGATAATATGCCTCAACAAACAAATCAACCCGTTGCTTCAATGCCTTTAGGCCAAAATGAAGTTTTTTCTTCTGCGGACGGAATTCAGTCATCAAATCCTGGAATTCCTGAGTCGTGTTCCAACGTAAATATTCAAAATCCTGCCGAACTTTTACCCAGGGACTCGAATAGTCAATGGGCTCAGTTGAATCCCTCAGGAAAAGGCGAATTATCAAACATTAACTTGTTAAAAGCTGGTTACCATATTGGTATTGATACAATCGGTCAAACTCTACGTAATGCAAACTTACAAATTCGTTCTGAGCCTCCTAATCCTCAAGTTTATGTTGGTCCTTGGAACATGAGCACTATTGAGCCCGACTTCATGAGACCTCCTCTTGAAATTGGAAACGGAAACCAATAATTTAAACATAAAATAAAAAAATTATGAGGTAGTTAGATTTTAGTTATATTTTTCAAAGTATAAATAAAATCATAATAAAGTATATAGCAATGTTTAAAAAGAATATTTTAGGATATCTAGTTTTAGCTTTGATAGTAGGTGTATGTTTAAAAATATATAGCGATTCCGATACATATAATTTGAAATGTATTATATCTTCCGTTGACGGAAACAAGTATTGCGTAAGAGAAAGACAAAAACTGGAACTAGCGGCAGACCTGTTAGCAAATGTAACAGAAAAATGTAAACAGCTTGTAAAATATATGAAAGAGAAACATCCAGAAGATCCGCGTGTTATTAAACTAGTAAAAGGGTTTAATCCCAAATCAATTAATGAAACTCTTCCGACAAGCGAATTAACCGCATATAGTGAAAATAAAGGAGAAAAGCTGGCTTTTTGCTTAAACACGACAAAAAAAGGAGATAAATTAATTGATATTGACACACTTACTTTTGTAGCCATTCATGAATTATCGCATATTATGACAACATCAATAGGTCATAAGCAAGACTTTTGGCAAAATTTCAAATTTTTACTTGAAAATGCAAAAGCCGGTAATATATATCAACCCGTAAATTACAAAAAAGAACCGGTAGAATATTGTGGCATGAAAATAAATGATAATCCTTACTATGATTTATAATTAGAAAAATATAAATAAGAAAGAAATAAATAATTAAAAGTCTTTGTTTAGCATTTTAATTATATTACATCAATAAAACCATAATAATGAAAAATCATATATAAAATAATAGAAAGATATATATAATGACTACAAAACTAAGTGTAAATCCAATATATAAAGTAAATCGTTTGACTAATGAAAACGAAATAAAAGATATTTATGTTTTTTGCGGGCAATTTTCAATGACAGATAAAAAGTTGCACGAAACTTTTGTGAATGATCCAAAGAATGAGATTTTTTTAGATAAAAGTACTGGAAAGCCTATATTTAATGATGAAGAAATTGAAAATATAACAACAAAAAAAATCGAAGTGCATTTTTCTAAACAACAGATACACTTTGACGATTCTATTGGAACAATAAAACTGAAAATTCTTCAAGAATTCAAAAATTCCTTCTCTTTTGATGAAGTTTATTTATTTTGCATGAAAGAAGAAACATTTAATCCTGTATTTATTTACCAAACCCTTACTCAAAATAAAAGATTAGAGCTGACCAAGACGCGTTTGAATCAGTTTCTATTGAATATAATACGAAATACAAATGGACAGCCGGTAAAATTTAACTTGCCTGATAAAAATATTTATGACTATGACGATATTTTATCTCTTAGACTAGATAATAAAAAATTTTGGGTAAATAAGGTTCTAGGACAAAGATTTTTTATTATAGCGAACGAATATCCTTTTGTTGTAAACCCGTATGATTCTTTTGAACACGATAAATTTTTGGAAAAGGCTTCTAGAAAATCATTGTCAACCATGAATAATAATTTACTTTTAAGCAGTGGAGAAATTATAGAAAACAATATTTACTTATGTTTTGCCGGAGATGTTCTCAAGAATAGTCAAGAAGATGTGGAATATTTATCAAAAATTTATTATCCTTTTCTTTATGCAAAAAATATTTTATCTTTAAAAACTTTAGAAGAACAGCGTATCGAGCTAATAGAAGATTATAAAAAAAAACTACAAAAAGGAACTCTAGAAACATTCGAAAGTGTTTCAATGTTTTATGATATTTTCAAAGAGAGAAAAACAGATCTCGCGTATAAAAGCAGCGGAATCAAAAAATTTAAGGCTGTTCTTCGACCTGATTATAATATTAAAATCCCGCTTGATGTAATTTTCAAGTTGATCCATGCTACAGAAGAAAACCCTCTTATTAAATATAATCAGTCTAATAGAAAAGAACAAATTTACAGACTATTCGCAGATAAAGTTTCAAAAGACGGAAGAAAAATCCCTTATCTTTCAAAAGCGTCTATTTTCAAACTCATGAAAAAAATAGGAAGAAATAAATCAGTTTCAGTTTCAGTTGATTATGTTAAAAATGATATAGTACACGCTTTTGTTTGTGAGTTTGAAGAGAATGGTAATATTGAAATTTCGGGAGAGTTTACAAAAGTTATCGAAATCTCTGATCTGAATGATGCAATAAAAAATTCAGTAAATCCAATTATAGAAGTGGTTAAAGTGTATTTTGAGCAAAATGGTTACACTATTAACTTATTTGATAGCATAACAAATAGCAGATTCGAAATTAAAAATATAGAATATGAAACTACAATTGCTATAACAAGACCTATAAAGTTAGATAAGTTGCGCGGTTGTTTATCATCTGTCTTCATAATTGATTCACTGAATAAAAAAGATGATATAAATATGAGATTTAAACGTGTAGAAAATTTTAATAAGAGAACAAGTCAGGAAGCTTTTATACTAGAGAAAAAAGATGAAGGTTTGAGAGGTGATGAAATTATTGAACAGGTTGTAAAAGTCTATCAAATTTCTTCTGGAGAGGCAGCGGAATTGCTTGCAAAACTTGCAAGTGAACTTGAGGTGCAGCGAAATGTAAAACGAAACGAAATATCTATAAAAATAAATCCTGGCTTCAAAACAACTATTCATCTTAATCCAATAGCAAGTGATATTACGATTCGTGTTGAAAATGTAAACGATATATTTTATTTAAAAACAATACCGATTTATTTAGATACTTTGGTCCGGCTGACACAGGGTGACTTACACGAAGCAACCAGTTACCCTGAAAAAACTATAAAAAAGATTTGTTCTTTCAAGGATAAACATGATGTAGTCGTTCAGGATTTGGTTGCAGCATTTGAAGCTCCTTTAGAAGAACAAGAAGTACCTTACTTGAAAGGCGAAGATCTTGAGTTTAAGCCGTTAGATGAGTATATTGATGAAGAGTCTGAAGACGAAGAAAAGGTGCAAAATGCAATTTCTCTCTTTTATGGAGATGACGATGATGAAGAAGAGGAAGAAGAAATAATGGGAGGAGGAAAAAAAGAAAGTGATTCTAGTGAAAAATCTTTATCAAGTTTTGACTCGGAATTGTCTTTGAGTTCAGTAAAAGAAAAAGAAAAAGAAAAAGAAGTGTCCTTACCATCGATTGAAATGGAAGAATCTCCTCCTCCTTTGGAAGAAAAAAAAAATAAACCCAAGACAATAAACAATTCTAAGATGCAGTTAAATGCAGATTCTGATATCGATTCAGAAGAAGAAGAAGAAGAAGTTGTTCCAAATATTCAAACAGCAAAACCTAAGAATTCTGTTAGAGATATTAGTAACATGTCATTGAGAAATTATTTTCAAAATAAAATTGCTGAAAAGGAACCAACCTTGATTTTAACAGAAAAACAAGGAAAATTTAATGCATATTCAAGAGCATGTCCTTCTTCAGATAGAAGACAACCAATTATTTTAACAAAAGATGAATTAGATTCTATAAAAGCAGAACACCCTGGATTTTTGAAAGAAGAAGACGTTATTAATTATAGTTCTAGTGAAGACAAGAGTTTTTACTATATTTGTCCACGATACTGGAATTTGAAAACAAATACAATAGTAACACCTCAACAGATGCAAAAAGATAACTTGTACAAAAATGTTATACCAAAAAAGGGCAAAGATTCAAAGAAAGCCACAAATGAAAAATATATTTATGAATTTTCTCCATCAAATAATACAGATAAAGATTTCAAACAAAATCCGGGCTTTCAAGTAAATAAACACCCGGCAGGTCTTTGTTTACCATGTTGTTTTTCAAATTGGAATACACCAGATCAAATAAAAAGGCGGCAGTTATGCTCTGGTAAAATAAAAGAAGATAAAAAAGAAGCAAAAGCGAAACAAGATGAAGAGTATGTAAAAGGACCGGAAAAGTTTCCATTAGATTCTGGAAGGTGGGGATATTTACCAGTAGCAATTCAAAAGTTTTTAAGTGAAACAAGCGGCGATTGTCAAGTAAGTAAAGTAAATACTAATGTCAAACTGAATCACGCCTGTTTATTGCGTCATGGAGTGGAAATTAATGAAGCACAATCTTTTATAGCATGTATAGCAGACGCACTATTTTTCACAAAATTAGATGAGACAAGTAAAAGTATTATGAAAAGCGATACCATAAAAAAAATGAAAAAAGTTTTAATTTCTATTTTAAATCTTGATAACTTTATAACATTTCAAAATGGAAACTTAGTAACAGATTTTACAGAACCAAAGAGAGAAATTAATGTAAGCAATGAAAAATATAAATCATCTAAATTATATTCCAAGTTAAAACTTACAAATAAAGCAGAATTACAATATTTCAAAAATGTGTGTTCTGCGTATGAAAACTTTATTGCATTTTTAAAGGATGATAAAATTTTTATAGACTACACTTATTTATGGGACATCATATGTAAACCGAATGAATATTTATTTCAATCAGGAATTAATTTGGTTATTTTAGAAATTCCCGAGAACGATATTACAAACAATGTAGAATTAATTTGTCCAACAAATCACTATTCAAACGAATTTTATGAAGCTCGAAAACCAACATTGATACTTATGCGTCGCGATAATTATTTTGAACCAATTTATTCCTATAGAAATACCGAAAAAGCACTATTTGTCGGGAAACTCTTCAGTGAATTTGATCCACAACTATCTCCCACAATTAGAGAGGTTTTTAGTAAAATAATTAAACCTTACTTTCAAAAAATTTGCGCTCCTTTACGAAGTGTTTCTGAAAATATTTATAAAGCAAAGTCTCCTTTAGTATTGTCTAGTATTATTGAAATATTAAGCAAGAAGAAATACACTATATTGAAACAGGTAATAAATTATCAAAACAAAGTAATAGGGGTTATCGCAGAAAAAACTAAGCAGGGATTTATTCCTTGTTACCCTTCATCTATAAACAATAAATTTGAGTACATTTTTATGATTGAACCATCTATTTGGAAAGAATATAATGCGACAATCGAGTTTTTGATGAACGTTTATAAAGATAGTGGCGGAAAAATTGCTTGTAAACCAGAGTTTAAGGTTGTTGAGGATGAATTGATTGTCGGAGTATTGACGCAAACCAATCAATTTTTGCAATTATCAAAACCTTTTCCGTCAGGAGACGCTCGCGATGATATTCCAATTTTGGATAATAGTAACTTTATCGTCGACAAAAATATGGTTTCAAGTGATATGGTGATAGAAACTTCAAACAAAGTTGATGTCGAAAGAGTTGAGTATATTCAAAAAATAAAACTTGAAACGAATTTTTACAATGTTTTCAGAAATACAATTAGAATTTTATTAAATGATTACCAAAATCTTAAAACGAGAGAAAGCATTGAAGAGGAAATAAATAAACCATATATTATTTATAATAAAAAATTAGAGTCAATTCATAAATATTTGAAAATATTGGCAGAAAATGTAATTATTTTTTCAGATAATTACGATTATAAAGTTATTTCTGAAGTTTCTACTTGTCTAGTAAATAGGAGTAAAGATAAATGCGAAGCTAAGTCACCTTTGTGTGTGTTTACAACAGAAAATAAATGTCAAATTATTTTACCTAAAAAAAATCTTATGACAAGCCATGATAATGAACTCATTTATTTTGGAAAAATGGCAGACGAACTCATTCGATATAGTAGAATAAAGTCCTTTATTTTAGAACCCCAGTCTTACCTCTCTTTTACGAATCTTACGTATAATTTAAATGATGATGAAATAATTATGATACAATCAATGTTAACACAGGAATACTTTGAGGGATTAATCCCGACGGCTTTCAACAAGTATGTGAAATACAATAGTTACGATGAAGTTGAACCAATTCAACACCCGGTCTATGAAAATTCGTTTTCTCTCAATGAAGTATTAAATCCTAGAAGTGAGGCTGAGTGTGTTTCAAAAGTAAACAATAAAATTTCTTCACTTTTATGGAGAAAACAATTTCCAAAAGATTTTAAAGAAGAAGAATATTCCAAAACAAAATATTGTACGTTTCAATTAATTATCGACTTGGTAAAAGAGAGCACTGGTTCATCAATGAGCGCCAACGATATCCGAAACAAGTTGTATGAAGAATATAAAATATATATTTCAGACTTTGAAGGTCAACTTCTAGATATAATGAGTGCACAAGGAAAAAAGTTGCAAGCTTCGCAAATAAAAGCAAAAAAAATAACTTTTGAGGACATGATATTTTCAGAAAATTACTACTTGACATCTTTTGATTATTATTTGTTAGTGAACAAGTTAAAGATTCCTACCTTTTTTATAAGCGCCAAATACTTATTCGAAACAAATTTTTCTGAAAAAGAATTTATTGCATATGGAAACGCTGAAGATTCTTTTTGTTTCATAGTTATTCCTGGTTTAAAATCTGAAGAGGTTCAAGGATTTAAATTAATTCAATCACCAGATAATAGGTCTTTTATAAAAGTTTCTGAACTTAATAATAGCGAGGATCTAACAAACGCGTTCGCTAATAAAAAAGATATTAAAAACTATATTGAAAAATATAAAAAATCTTCGACCTCAACAAAGAAAAAACCTCAAATTAAAATAGTGGAAGAAGATATTGAAGAAGAACCAGTTCAAGAGAAACCAGTTCAAGAGAAACCAGTTCAAGAGAAACCAGTTCAAGAGGAACCAGTTCAAGAGAAACCAGTTCAAGTGGTAACTATTAATAAGAAAAAGAAACGCACAGCAAAAGAAAAAAAGTTGATTGACACGAGAAAAACTAAGAAAAATGTAGATGTAGTATTAGATATTTCCGAAAGTTCTTAACTCATCGAGTCTGTATCACTTTCTTCTCCATTAAAAGAATCCGCGAAATAAATTTGATTTACTATAATTTGACTTCTATCTAGAATATTTTCTTCTTCCTCATCACTTTCATTTTCTTCCGATAGTAAGTTATTTTCGCTATTATCGTCATCGCTATTGTCATCAATATACATAATATGAGGTAAATTATTTTCGTTAACAGCCTTCATGTGAGATGTTAAGAAAGAACTATTTTCTTTCTCATGAAAGGAAATATGATTATCATCAAAAATAATTAATCTCTTTTTTATTTTATTTATAGGGTCAAAAGGATTATTCGGTGTATTACTTGATACTGCTTGCATTTTTAAATATCTTCGGCCAAAGTTTGGATTATAATCAAAAAAACGTTTGAGTTTATAAAATAACTTATGAATATATGCGTGTCTCTTTTCTGTACACAAAGAATAAATTGAAATAAAATAATAATTAAGGTATGGTCTCATAATTTCTAAAAGTTTATTTTTGGGAAAATCAAAATGAATACTTTTTTTTCTCCTAACATAACTTTTCAACATGTTAAAAATATGAATCTCTGCTTCATTTGGTTGGATATTATTAATAAAATCTTTGATTGCGTATTCTCGAATAATGTAGGTATTATTTTTGCGGAAATTTTCTAAATCAAAATTTTCGATAAAAAAACTTTGTATTATATCGGGCATTATAAAATTTTTTTTTTTTATAAAAAAGTAAATATTATAGAGAGTTGACTTATTGAAAGGAATATTTGTATATGGATTTTTAAGCTCCGTTGGATCGGAAAAAAGGTTTGGTGAATGGGTCAATGATTTTTTTATAATTTGAATTAAATCATTAATAGTAAATAAATATCTGCATGAATTTTTAGAATCAAAAATACACATGACATTTTTTCCAGATGGCTGAAGCGGGTTTAAAAACATATCCGTCTTGATTTTAATTGGAGATTTTTTATATTTATAAAAATAAGAAAATTTAGCAAGTGCTTTTTCAACTTTTTGAATTGAACAAAATAAATCTAGCATTTGCTCTTTAAATTGTTCCGAACAAAACATATTTTCGAAAATAGAGTGAAGAAGTTTAAACTTATTAATGTTTCTCTTGCCATGTACAACATAATTATAAAAAAATATACGAGAAAGTGGCATTTGTGGGCTATTTTTTCGTAAATTTTCCATAAAGTCAAGCTTACTCATAAATTCCTCACCATAAACATAAGGTACAATATTTGGGCTCATGATTTTCTGAGCAACATAGAAAAAAGACTCCATTATAGTATGTTATCATATTGTGTTTAATATTTTTCACAACATCATAAATATAAAAAGTTTTGTAATCTGCATATTTCTCTAGATCTATTTTTTCCGCATATTCATAACTATAATGATCAATGAATTAGTCATTATTTTCTCATTCTTCTCGTTTTTCTTCTCATTTTCCTTGTTTTTTTTCCACCAAAACCAACCCATTTACAATTACCATCAACACATTTTTCTCCAGGCTTACAACCAAAGTTGGTAGAGCATCCGCCTCCTCTGCGTATTCGCATTGTTCTCTTTCCCAATATCTATACATTATATCAATAAAAAATTTTTTTAAACAATAAAACAAAGTATTCTTCTAGAATCCTGGATTATAATTGTTATCCGAACCCATGTTACTTGACCCGATACTAACTACATTATTTTGAATAACCAATTTTGTTGTGCTACAAACGTCATCAGGATTGTCAACTCCTTCGAACATCTTCTCAATATCTTCTTTCTCATTAAAGGCTTCATATTGTGTCGTTTCTTCATAGTTTCTCATTTCATCAACATCCAAGATAACCTGGAAAGCACTTGTTCCATAAAATCCTTCCTGTCCACACATTACATTTGCTGAAATTCCTCTCATAGTATCCAACTCGGCATGTCTGGCTGCTTTCAAGAACATCTCGGGAGTCTCCTCAAAGGATGCCTTCGCAATTGGACCAATATTATCATTATTAATTCCATGTCTGAAAATTGATATCATTTTGCTAGTAAAAGTCATACGATCGCAAAGAAGACTAAAATTATGTGAGTTGATATAAGTTCCGTCAAACTCAATAACATCTACCAACTCATTATAAATTGTCTGTCTAGCTGCTTCTATTCCGAGAACATTGAAAACTTCAACAATATCATTACTAATTGTTCTGGTTACATCAATGTAGTCTAGTGCCAAAACACTCATCATGTTCGATCCAACTGTATCCAAAACCCAAATATCTTGCTTCTTAAAAACACCCGCTGTTTCAACAACGTTATCCTTGATTTTTCGCATAATAACCTTGTTGATTCCTTTTATACCGCGCAACACTATATTCTGCAAAAGTTGGTCTTGGAAATTTTTCAAAATATAAATCTGATCTGACTGATCAAGTGGATTTACCTTTTTCTTTTGTCCACTCTTTGAACCATTTTGTTTCATAATATTATTCATGCGAATGCGAAATACAAGCTTATCTGAATTGTAATCTGAGAACACACAACTTATTTCTTCTCCATAACTATTTCTAAGAGTAAAATTAACATCGTCCATTGTAATATTTTTTTCTAACATCATTGTTTGATCCATAACCATTCTGATAATCCACTTTGACTTTTCATTAGTTTCTTCGGTCATAGAAATATTGACGCATTCATCAACAAGACTTTCAAATGCCCGATATTGTTCCATTGTACTTTTGTCTTCAGCGATCATAGTGTTCAGATCGTCAGGATCAAAGCAAATTTCAATAGACTCTACAATTTCTTGTAGAATTGTGTGCTCTAACATATACATAATTGCGTGCGCCTTATCCTTATCTGTTTCTTCTTCTTTTTTAAGGTACACAGTAAGAGAAGGATTCTTAGGATCACTTGACAGGGAAAGAATTTCCTCAATTCTTGGCACACCACGAGTCACGTTAGATTTTGCAGCCACTCCGGCAAAATGAAAAGTATCGCGAATCGCTAGACCATTATAGATATTAAAATTTCTTGTGTCTGCAATAGTTAGGTCATACGCATAATTCGTAGTATTGGGTACCTCTTCAATTGATTTAATCTTGTCAAAAAGCACGTCACATAGGCTTTCATCTCTTCTAGGTTCTATGACAATTGCACCATTTATTTCGTTGGGAACTGACAAGTAGTTTCTGTTAATTTTATAATCAAATTTTGATGTATAGTTGGTAATTATCCTGCAATTTTCTTTTTTGTAGTCAATCCTAATATTTAGCATTGCTGCTAATTGTTTTGCTTGATCATTTCGCACATACAAAATATATCCTTGATGAATATTTTCAGGTAATGTTCCTCTATTATTGGAGTTTTGTTTCGTCAACTTCTTGATGAAACTATAGATTCCAATATTATTCAACATTTGTTGCACATCAATTAACATTTCTTTGGAAACAGAACTCATAGAAATACTTTTATCTTTTGCATTAATAGTTCCATCTCCACCAATATATGCATCCAAGAATCCTTGGATACAATCTTTATTAGAGAATACAATTTTGTCACTAACAAATTTATTGTGACTGAGTTTTCCACAAAGAGAATCCAAGATACGGCACAAAATCGTGTTGTAAATACGCAAATCTTGGCTAGTCCAACCTTCTTGTCCTTTATTTTCTTTCTTGTACAATTTTGTTGAAATATTTAATTGCTGGACAAATGTCATAATAGGATCAAAGTATTCTTCATTATTATTTGCAATAGATATTTGAAATTTTGTCATGCAACCTTCAGCTGCGTATGCTCCAACTAAATAACCAAAATTATAGTCAAGTGGAATTTCCTCCGGGATTGTGTAAGCATTCATATTTGTTTGCTTTGTATAAACACATCCTGAAGCAAAACTGGTTTTACTTTTGCATCCATTTCGCAACTTATCGGACACTTTTGCAACGAAGGAGTCGCTTCTTGTGTATGGCAAGGTGAAGGTTTTGCCTTGATGTTTAGACCACCAGTGATATTCGTTCATTACGCCCATGGCTTTTACCACTTCTGTAGAGTAAATATATTCTGTTGGTGGGAGGATTTCACGCAGACTGAGGGACCTCGACTCAGTAAAGTCAATTTGCTTTGTATTTACAGGAAGATAATCGCCAACTTTAAACTCATCCCCATTCATCGGAACAATTTTTCCATCTACTAATTTCAATAAAGACTTTGCCTTGGTAACAATAACCTCTCTTTGTTCTTCCGTTGTAAATTTAAGCATTGTATTTGTTCCGTCAGTATTTATTACTGGATGCTTTGTCACGGCCTCGATTTGTTTCCAAACAACATTGCCGTCTTCGTCGCATGACGGAATTTCGAAATAATCTTTTGGTTCAGCATAAGTGGTATCATTTTCCGAATAATATTCTAATTTTTTGGAATCGTCAATATGTTTTCCAACAAAATCACCAATGCAAACTTTTTGAATTTTTCCGACTGAATTTCTTACAATAATAGGTGTCTCATAAGTAACAGAGTTAAGCGTCATTTGTGTTGACACCTCACCAATTGACTGAGCTGCGAGCATTCCAACCATTTCTCCAGGAGTTACAATGGCGCGCTTGTATGTTAACTGAATTGTATTGAGTAAAACGGAAAGAGCCGTCTTGTTGAATCTCTTCACGAAAAGTAGATCTTTTGGAGATAGATAATAGTAATAAAGTACCTTAAATAACTCTGTTGGAGGAGCATAATGAATCTTCTCAAGATTCGCGTAAGTTTCTTCAATCATTGAAAATGCTTCAAGTGGAGTAATGTCGATAAGAGAATTTACATTTATATTTTGTTGTCCCTGAATATTATTTATAATATAGGAAAATGCAACAGGGCAATTTACAATACTATCTCCTTTATTCTTAAAAACATTTTTAATAATTTCTTCACGCTTCTGAATCATGAAATCTGTATAAATTTTACATTTATCATTGGTTTCTTGTTTTTGTTTCTTGAAACGGGTTAGTGTATTTTTCAGCATCATTATACTCAAGCTCTTGAATTTTCCCGACTCGTCCGGCATATTGAAGTGAGAGTAAATGTCTTGAATACTCATTGTAACAATTGGTATTTGCTGATTTTCTACGCGAATAGTATCAATTCCGTCTTCACCATACGCAAATTGTACAATCTTATTTTTATTTGTTCTGATTGTCATATCATAATTTACCATAAGATCTTCGAGACCTTTGATGATTCGTCTTTGAATATATCCGGTAGTAGACGTCTTTACTGCTGTATCAATTAAGCCAACGCGACCACCCATAGCGTGAAAGAATAGTTCCTGAGGAGAAAGCCCGTTAATGTATGAACTTTCAACAAATCCGCGAGCTCCAGGCGAATCATCAAACTTTGTATAGTGAGGCAAAGTTCTCTGATCAAATCCATAGGGAATACGTTTTCCGTCAACATTTTGTTGACCAAGGCAAGAAATCATTTGAGAAATATTCAAGTCGCTTCCTTTGGATCCGGCGTTAACCATGATAACAAATCTATTATTTTTATCAAGACTCTTTAGACCAATTTTACCCGCTTCGGAAGATGCTTGATTAAGAATATTGTTCACTTTCATTTCAAACTCTTGCTCGTTAGTCTTTCCAGTGTTATTTTCAAAAACACCAATTTGTGTCTGGTCAATTAAATTTTTTACATCTTGTTTCTTTTTCTCAATGACGTTGATAATTTCTTGGTTCGTTTTTTCGTCGGAAATTAAATCACTAATTCCGACACTGAATGAACTAGACTTCATGTATTCTGTAATAATATTTTGCAAATCGTCGATAAAGTCGGAAGCAGCCATATTTCCAAAGTCGTTACAGGAACGTTGGATAAGACCCTTTGTTCCGGCGCCTAAAACATCCTTGTCGATTTGACCTCTAATATATTTTCCGTTTCTAATTTCAAGAATATTATTTGATGTACTAGTATTTTCGTCATCTTTGAATGCTTTAGTCTTATAGCTCAATGTGAGAGGCTGCAATATTTGAGTAAGCAAGTCAAAACTAGAAATTTTTGCACCATCTCCATTTTCTAATAATTTTTGAACATTCACTTTTTGAAACATCATTAGAAGATTCATTGCTTCGCGAGGAGTAAAGTTAATATTTTCTCTTGTAAAACGATAACAACCAAGCATAGAATCTTGATAGATACCAATAATAGGCTTATTATTTGCAGGACTAATAATTTGATAAGGAACTGCGGCAAGATTTTTTAGTTCTGATTCAGATTCTACATCCTGCGGCATATGAAGGTTCATCTCATCACCATCAAAATCTGCATTATATGGTTTCGTATCAGCAACATTCATTCGAAAAGTATCTCCGCGTGTCATAATTTTTGCGATGTGACACATCATACTCATTCTGTGAAGGGTTGGCTGTCTATTAAATAAAATTGGATCTCCGTCCATCATATGTCTATGAACAACATCACCTTCTTCTAGTACTATTGATTTTCTGTCGACATATCTGAGAGTTATTGACTCTCCGTTCTTTTTCTCTAAAATTTTAGCTCCGGGCCATTCATCCGGACCATTTAAAACAAGTTTTGTTAAGAATGCTTTATTAATACTATTAACTGCCACAGGTTTTGTAATATTTTTAGCAATTTTCATAGGAATTCCCAAGTCACGAATAGAGATGTTAGGATCTGCGGTAATAACTGATCTCGCACTAAAGTCGACGCGTTTAGCCATAAGATTTCCTCTCATGCGTCCACCTTTTCCATTAAGACGATCTTTGATTGATTTAAGAGGTCTACCTGATCGTTGTGCGACAGACGCTACACCAGGAATCTTATTGTCGACTTGTGTTGCAATATAGTACTGCAAAACTGTAGCCCAATCATCAATAACATTTGCAGGTGCGTTATTTTGAATTTTTTCTTGCAGAGTTTTATTTGTCTTAATAATATTTACTAAAATATGACTTAAATCATCTTCGCTGCGCTGCTGAGCATCGTGCTTAACGGATGGGCGCACTGCGGGAGGAGGAACAGCCATGACTTGGCAAACCATCCAATCGGGTCTGGACCAAATTGGACTGAATCCCATGAACGAAACATCCTCATCAGAAATTCTTTTGAATATCTTAAGAACCATTTCAGGAGTTAACTTGATTACAATATTTTCTCCATCTTCGCTTTCATTTTTCCATTCAGCGAAAATTGTGGCAAGACCCTCCTTTCTAATTTTATTTGGCTGTAGGCACCCGCAACCATCTTCAGTGTCTTCACCACATCGTTTCATTTTACTTGCCAATGAAAATACGTACTTCCATCTGCCGTCGCCGGACATTTTAAGCGCTTGCTTGTACTTTTCTTTACTAATCAATAACTTACTACATTTGAAACAAACACACCTTAATATTTTTTGAATTGTTGTCAAATATTGAATATAAAATACTGGTCTCGCTAGTTCAATATGACCAAAGTAGCCCGGTGTTTGCATGTAGTCAAGACCATCGGTGGGGCAGACTAGTCCCGGTTCAAGAACACCCATTCTAGGATCGAACAAACCTCCAATAACGGGTTTATTATTTATGTAGGTATCTCTGCTTGTAATCTCGGCAACAGACCCCTTGCGAATTTCATCAGGGGATAAAATACTAAACTGAATTCCGATAATTTTAGATGGATTATTCATTTTAAATCCGCTATTTTTAGACATCTCCTTATATTACCACAATAATATTTAGATTGTTTTCTAATCAATTTTTATTTGTAAGTTATTGTTTTAAGAAATGCGTAGCCTAATATTTTTCTTTATCAATAAAATTGATTTGAATATAAAATGATAAATAAATATCATATAAGAATAGAATGGCTCGCGACGCACAAACTAAATATTCCAAGAAAGAATCTAAAGGACAAAAAAAGGTCGAGGAACAGGCTAAGAAAAAAAAGAGAAATAATGATTCCGACGACGACAATACCAGCGCTGCGAGCAGCGATGAAGAGGATGAGATGGATGTTCATGAATACAGAAAATTTCTCCGTAAAATTTTCCCGTCTAAGCATTTAGACAAAAAGATTGACTCTGGAGAAAAAGTAAAGTCTAGTTCAAAAAAGCAGATTTTCGACGATGAAGATTTAGAAGAGGAAAAAAAGGATAATAAAAAATTAAGAAAAAATACTCACGATAAGAAGAAGAAAAATGTTGAGCCTGAAGAAGAGGAACAAAAGTCTTCTAAACGTAAATCAAATAAAAAGAAAGTTGTCGAGGATGAAGACGAAGACGAAGACGAAGATAATGAAGAAGATCTTTGGGAGACGGAAGATGAAGATGAGGATGAGGACGAAATTGAAAATCGTAAAGTTAAAAAGTCAGACAAGTTCAATATCATATTTACAATTGGCGGAAAAGGAGAAAATGATGATGAAGATGAATGGGATGATGACGATGACGAAGACTGGGAAGATGAAGATGATGATGAAGAAACTGAAGATGAAAACGAACCAGTTTCTTCCGATTCTGAATCTGATGAAGATGAAGACGAAGATGAAAAATTGATAAAGCGTAAAAGAGGATCTCCCAGGACAAAGAAGTCTTCTTCTGAAGAGGATAATCCAGTAGAACTTCTTTCTCAACTAAATGAAATTTATGAAAAAACAAAATCTCCAACGACTCTAGAATGTATTAGAGTTTGTGAAGAGAAGATAAAGATTTCTAATGATAAAAATGAAAAAAAAAGTGGAAAGCAAAAGGCAAAAAACTGCCGAATTTTTAAAAAAATTATCAAAGATAAGAACACAATGAATGATGTAGGCTTTTTCGAAAAGTTGAACATCGATCAACAAAAAAAAATCTTGGCTGAGGTTCGTGAAATTAATAAAATTACTCGCGTAGAAAAGCCTTATAGGATGACACTTCTTGAAGCAAATATGCCAGTGCATTTTAAGGCGGACGCAATCAAGAAAATTAATTCGCTTCGATACATGGAACCTGGTTCTGGCGAATATTACAAAATTAAAAACTGGGTTGATACTTTTATGAGAATTCCATTTGGCAAATGCGAAAATTTGCCAGTTAATATTGGTCACGGAGTTGAGTCTTGTCACGACTTCATGGAAAATGCCAAGAACACTTTGGATTCTGCAGTTTACGGATTAAATGATGCAAAAATGCAAATTATGCAAATGATGGGTCAATTAATTACAAACCCAAATTCTATTGGCACTGCAATTGCTATTCAAGGACCTCCCGGTACTGGAAAAACTTCGCTTGTTAAGGAAGGTATCAGTAAAATTCTGAATCGTCCATTTGCATTTATTGCTCTTGGTGGTGCGACAGATAGTAGCTTTTTGGAAGGTCATTCTTACACTTATGAGGGAAGTACCTGGGGAAAAATTGTTCAAATTCTGATTGATAGTAAAGTTATGAATCCGGTAATTTATTTTGACGAGTTGGATAAGATTAGCGATACTCCAAAGGGTGAAGAAATTGCTGGAATCTTAACACACTTGACTGATACTACACAGAATAACCAGTTTCATGATAAGTATTTTGCGGAGATTGACTTTGATTTGAGCAAGTGCCTCTTTATCTTTAGCTATAATGATGAAAGTAAAATTAATCCAATCTTGAAGGATAGAATGTATAAAATTCATACCAAGGGCTATGAAAATAAGCAAAAGATTATTATTTGTAATAAGTATCTGCTTCCAAAGATACGCGAGCAGGTTAAATTTACTGAAGATGAAATTGTGATACCAGACGAGACGATTAGCTATATAATTGAAACTCACTGCAACAAGGAAGATGGAGTGAGAAATATGAAGCGTTGCTTAGAAATTATTCATACAAAGTTGAATTTGTATCGACTTATGAAGCCCGAATCAAATCTCTTCGAAGAAGATATGTCTCTTAAGGTTGAGTTCCCTTTCAAGGTTACTCCAGATGTTGTTGATAAACTTATTAAGAGACCTGATGTTAATATGTCTTATCAGAGCATGTATCTCTAGAAATCAGGTTCTTTAATAAGGAATATTGCTTAAATATTTCACTCGATCTTTGTATATGAAGAAGTTTCTCATAGAAAAAATAAAATCTGAGACTTTTTTTTCTAGCGATGAAAATAATTGCCATCATGAAATAATAAGGGACTATATTGACTTGACTCCAGATAAAAGCCAAGTAATATTTTACTGTAGCAAGTGTATGGAAGATTTTACGGATATAAAAATACCAAAATATAAAATCAAATAATGTATATAATGACAGCGTATCTTGAAAAAGGAGCTCAAATATATAATTCGAGAATGAGAAAAGGTGCCATAGGTGTGATCAAAGAGTCATATAGCACGATTCCTGAATCTGAAATTCGTCGAATTTTTAACTATTTAGAAAACTATTGTAAAATTATTCATGGCGGAAAAATACCAGATAATATATTTAGGACCGCAGCACCATGCTCTATATTTCAAATAAGAAATCTATTAATAAATTTTTTTGAAAAAAATAGTGAAACGTATGAAAGTATGGGAACAAAAGAAATCCTTATAGATATTTTTGGGAAAGATGCATACAGCGAAACACTGAAGAAATATTCTGATAAAGAAATTTTGGAAGAGGAAATTGAAAAAAAAGTTGAAGATAAGGACACGCTCTATGAAATGAAAACAAGTATGGAAGAAGTTGATGGCGGTTCCTGTATTAGAAAAAGAAAGAAGAGACGGACAAGAAAATCTAGATCAAAAAAGTCTAAATCTAGAAGGTCTCGGTCTAGATTATAACATATAATATACGAAATTTATATTATACGTTAATACTCAGAGTAAGGAACATTATTTCCACCGCGCTGGATTAAATAGTTGTATTGGTCAACAGTCATGCACGCACATCCACTACTATTTGAATATGCGTTGGGGCAACATTCTGGTTTAAAGGGAGTAGTTTCAAACATATTTAATTCTCCTTCAGGAAGGGGGATTGGTTGTTTTTTGCGATTCAAAATATCTTGAACACCTTTTCCAACCGGTTGTCCGGGAATGACATCTAACGTAGGTTGTCCCCAAGTTGAGGCAGGCATAATTACGCCGTTGTATTTACCACCTAAAGAATAAGACGATGATTCTCCATCATTTAAAGTACCGACAAATCCTTCGATTGGATCTACTCTTCCGCTCATCATATCCATAAGAGGAAATTTACTGCAAGAACATACTAAATGTCCCGACATGATCCAATATACAACAAGAATCGCTATAAGTATTTCTAATCTAAATTTGAATCCGAAAATAGAGATTTCCATTTATACATATTTCATAGATAATAATTTTTTAACGATATTGATTGCTTTATTCTAAATCGATACATGAATTATAGTCATTGAAAATAAGATCCCCTACTTTAAAAGTTCCTTTATCTGTAAGTAAATGATATAGTTTTTCAGATTTTGTTTTTATCGAACAAATACTTTCATTTCTCAATTTGAGTGTTGAAGTTTGTCCTAAATTTTCATCAAAAAAATTAAGGTTGGATCCTCCAACAAAATACTTATTTTTTCCTAAATTATAATTGAATTGTTCTTTAATATTTGAGCCATCGATTTCCACTAACGCATAAACACATTCGCCGTTTTCTAAAACGTCATTGATTTGTATTTCTGAAATTAACTTGTTGGTTCCATCATTCAAACAAATTATTGTGCTTTCATCAAACCCTCCATCTAAATAAATGTGTATATCTTTTTCTGTGATTTGTTTTGGGTCAAGGTTAAATTTTTTTGCAATATAATTTTTTTTATCACTTAATTTTTCATCAAAAGTATCATCCCAGTCGGAAAAGGTTATTCCATTTATAAGAATTATCTTTGAAGTCGTATTCAAACAATAAATGTACGGGTTTTTATAAGTATCTATTTTTTTACTTCTCTCATCTTCTGAAACATGTATCCAGCCACTACTAGACTTTACGTAGTGACCTCCACTTACAATAATGTCTTTTATGGAATACATTTCTATATTAGTAGCATCTAGTTTCATTTTTGCAGTTACAATACTTTCGTCTTTCAAAACTTCTCCGACGCAAATATCTGAAATAGGAATAAATTTTCCGCTTAAAGTTTCGATTTGCGTATCTTGATCAAAACAAAGCCTGATATTCGTCAGGTTTGCCCCCCCCCAATTAAAATTAAAACCTTCTACAATCGGAATTCTTGAACACGAGCAAACAACGTGAGCAGACATAATGAAATACACCACTGCTATTAGAATCAAAATTTCAAGTCTAAACTTGTAGCCAAAGATTGTAATATCCATTATATATAATTAATAGATATTAATTTTATTCTAAATCAATACAAGAATTATAGTCATTGAAGACAAGATCGCATACTTTAAAAGTTCCTTTATCCGTAACTAAATGATATAATTTTTCTGATTTTGTTTTTACCAAATAAATATTTTTATCGCTTAATTTAAGCGTCGAAGTTTGTCCTAAATTTTCATCAAAAAAATTAAGATTGGGTCCCCCAACATACTTATTTTTTCCTAAAATAAAAATTATTTGTTTGTTTACATTTGCTCCGTCGATTTCTACTAACGCATAAACACATTCGCCGTTTTCTAAAATATCATTGATTTTAATCTCCGTAATAAATTTTAATGAGTTATCTTTTAAACGCAATATTGTGTTTGAATCAAATCCTCCATCTAAATAAACGTGAATATCTTTTTCTGTAATTTTTTTTGTGTCGAGGTTAAATTTTTTTGCAATATAATTTTTTTTCTCGCTTAATTTTTCATGAAAAATATCATCCCAGTCGGAAAAAGTTATTCCGTTTATAAGAATTATTTTTGAAGTAGTATTTATACAATAAACAAACTGATTTTTATAAGTATCTATTTTTTTACTTCTCTCATCTTCTGAAACATGTATCCAGCCACTATTAGACTTTACGTAGTGATTACCGCTTACAATAATGTCTTTTATGGAATACATTTCTAGGTTACTAGCATCTACTTTCATTTTTGCAGTTACAATACTTTCATCTTTCAAAACTTCTCCGACGCAAATATCTGAAATAGAGATAAATTTTCCGCTTAAAGTTTCGATTTGCGTATCTTGATCAAAACATCTCAATTGGGTTTCTGGATCGGTCACTACATCGGTTAAATTATTTCTTACTTTATTCATCATTTCTCGCGTTCCTTGTATATTATTTGAAATATTTGCATATAAATTTTGCAGTAAATTTGTACTATGAGTCAAAGGTTCAAATGCGGGACCTGCAAAAGATTGTAATATTCCTTGAACGCAATTAGCAAAATTCTCTTGTGTGAATTCACTAATAGATTTTCCAGGTGGTCTATTTATAAATCCCGCAAATGGGATTACTTTTGGATTGCATTTTTGGTTTGCCCAATCGTCCTTAATTGTTTGAAAATTTGCCGTTATTGTGCAATATGCATAAATTGAAAATACAATTAATGTTATTACTATAAAAAAAATGACTTGACTTCCATATTTGTCAAAATATGATAAATCCGAATACATTTTTTTTATTTTATTTATGTTTCCTTGAACATTGTTCATATATATTCCACCTTTAAAAAAACTTCAATCATAAAACCATTTATTAGGAAGTACTTTCTACGATAGTTGAAATATTATTTCTTTCTTTATTAAACATTGCACGAACATCGTTAATATTCACGTTGAAATTTCCTCCTAAATTACTTAATAATGATATTGTTTGGGTTAAAGGTTGCAATAAATAACCCATGAAACTTGCCTGTATATTTTGCACACAATAAACAAAATCTTGTTGTATATTATTTGAAAATGGCATATACATTGGATTACACCGATATAGTGCTTTATTACTTCTAATTTCGTGCGTTTTTGTTAAAAAAAATATTAGAATAATTTGAACCAAAAAAAATACATTTACGTAGAAAAAATTAAACCAATTTTTTCCTGTTGGCATTTTACTTATAGTATTAATATATAATTCTTTCTTGTAAGGAAACATAATATTTTACTAAATTTGGATTACTTATATTTTCGAGACTTTCTTCGTTTATTCGTTCTTCTTTTATTCGTTTTTCTTTTTTTTGTTGAACGACGCCTGTATCCTCCGCCAATACTAGTATTATCACCGGCATACTTGTCATATTCAGAATTTGCAATATTTTGGTTTGTAATCGAAGTCAGTTTTGCTATTATTCCTCCGGCACCACTTATTGGAGGAATAGAATTATAAAGTATTTGAGGTTGTGGTACTAATACAGAGGCCGGAGTTAAAACTGAAGAACTTTCTGATGCTAGCACAGATTGCCCTCCTCTACGCATTTTTCTCATTCTCTTGATTTTACCGCCGGCTAATGAATTTAAATAGGAATTAGCTTTTTGTGACTGAATAAAACTATTATATCCGGCATTCTGAGGACCTACTCCGTTTGTAGGATTCATTTAATATAATCCAATATAAAAACGTTTAAAAATTAAAAAATATAGATTAGATATATTATGGATGATAGCGCAAGATTACATTTGCAAAAAATGATAAAAGCAAATAATGTAGAGGATCAAACACAATTAATAAGAGAGTTAAAGCACAGCACCATTCTTAAAAATGATATTAATAATTTAATTTTATTAAAGGCTAAATATCGCGAAGATGCCGACCAACTACTTTTAGAGTCAATGACGGAATGTAATTTTTTATTTACTTACTACACTGATATTTACAATAAAATAAAGAAAGACGAAATAGACCTGAATATTTTAAATCGCTTTCTAGATGTCTTGCGACAGATTGAAGATGGCGAATTAGACCAGCATGAAGGGTCTTTTGCCGTGGGAACACTTCTTAAAGAACTTTATGTGGATAGCGCTCTCAAGAAAGCTGAAAAGCTAGATAAAGAACATGAAGCGGGAAAATCTGAAGTTGTTCGTGAAGAACCTATTCAAATTGGATGGAAAAAATTTAAGACAATGAAAGAACACTAACTTCAATATTTCTTTTTTTGATTGTATATAGTATAATGATACAAACTATTATTCATTTAGCCCATATTTTTATTTTTTCTACTTTTCTAGGTTATATTGGAATTATGCGTGATAAAATGCCCGACTTTATGTATCCTGTTATTCTTTCGGTGGGGGCTTTAGTTGTTGTCTATCATATTTACAAATCAATATTTAAAAAAGATGCCTGGGTAAACTATATTCATATATTGGTTATAGGACCTTTACTGATATACATAGGTCTTTATAAAGCAGAAACGCCTCGAAAAGCATTTGAAGTTTGCTTGATGTTGGCATTTGCATCGCTGGGTTACCATGGATATTATTTGCTTAAACGCGAAGCGTAAAAATAAAACTATTTAAATATCTGAAGACACACAAGTTATATTATCTCCATATTCATCAAAAAGAGTGAGTTTAAGATCCTCTTGTAATATTTGTTTAAGACTTTTTAATGATATTCTAAAAAATTCGCGCTTTTTACTTACGCGATAATCTTCCAAATATTCGTGTATTTTTTGCTCTATGTTGTATGCGCTAGCACGACCTTGTATTAAAAATACAATTTCAAATGGTGTTGGGACCCCTGTGGTGAATAATTGTTTTGCTCTATTTGATGGATCATCGCTAAATCCAATTTTATATATATTTTCTTTAAAACATCTATTTGATAAACAATAAACACTTTCTCTGCGATAATCAAAGGCAAATGTAGGTTGGCTCATTACGAATAAGATATATTTATTTTTATCTTTAAATTTTTTACAAATACACTATGCAAACATCATGCTAAAATAAGTTTTTTTGTAATAAATATTTTTATAGATAAACGTTTAAAATGGCGCAAGGGACTTAAATATATTTTACATTATAATATATTTAAGATGCCAAAAATTTATTCAAAAACTTCAACGTATCTTGTTATTGTCGAATCTCCGACAAAATGCAAAAAAATAGAAGATTATTTAGGTCCTGGATACAAATGTGTTGCAAGTTATGGTCACTTAAGAGAATTAAACTCTCTCAAAAATATCGACATAAAAAATAATTTTGAGCCTACTTTTACAAATATTGAAAGTACAATAAAGATAAAAAGAATTGCGGAATTGCGAAAAGAAATCGCATCCTGTGACGATGTTATTTTGGCAACAGATGATGACAGAGAAGGTGAAGCAATTGCTTGGCACATTTGTATGATGTTTAATTTAAACATTGAAAAAACCAAGCGTATTGTTTTTCACGAAATAACAGAAAATGCAATTCAACATTCAATCAAAAATCCTAGGCTTGTTGACATGAATATCGTTCGTGCACAGCAAGCTCGTCAAATTTTGGATCTTTTAGTCGGTTTCAAAATATCTCCTATTCTTTGGAAATATATATCAAAAAATGCCGATAATAGTTTATCTGCAGGAAGATGTCAAACACCGGCGCTCCGAATTATTTACGAGAATCAAAAAGCGATTGAACAAAATCCGGGAATAAAAAAATATGGCACAATTGGATACTTTACAAATCAATGCATAGCATTTGATCTTTCTAAAAAATATGAAACTGAAGACGATCTTATTGATTTTTTAGAGAGTTCTTCCGATTTTAAACATATTTATTCTTGTAGTAGCCCAGTAAAAGTATACAAAAACCAACCAGAGCCTTTTACTACATCTCGTTTACAGCAAACCGCGAGCAACGATCTACATATTTCTCCAAAAGAAACAATGAAGTTGTGTCAAACTTTATACGAGGCTGGCTATATTACTTATATGAGAACAGATAGTAAGATATATAGTAATGATTTTATTGATTCTGCTAAAAAATATATTGAAGCCGGATATGGTGAAAACTATATAAATAAAGAGGAAAGAGATAGAGAAAAAGACAAAAAGAAGACTACATCAAAAAAACTTGTAAAAGCACAAGAAGCTCACGAAGCTATACGACCAACAAACATTTTTCTCAAAGATCTTCCAGATAAGATAGGTGCAAAAGAAAAGCGCATGTACAAATTAATTTGGGAAAATACTCTTGAAAGTTGTATGGAAAAGGCGTCTTTTTATTCTATAACAGCAACTATAACTGCAAGTTTGGATAATAAGTACTCCTACACAAGTGAAAATATAGACTTTCCTGGTTGGAAAATTGTAAAAGGTAAATACGAAATAGACAACAAAGAATATCACTATTTGCTTCAAATGAAACAAAATGTGGAAATACTCTGTAAAAAGGTCCAAAGTAAGTTGACTTTGACAAATACAAAATTGCATTATACAGAAGCTAAATTAGTTCAATTATTGGAAGAAAATGGGATAGGAAGACCATCAACTTTTTCTACTTTAGTAGATAAAATACAGGAACGTGGATATGTTAAAAAAGAAGATGTTCAAGGGAATAAGATAAAATGTAGCGACTATGAAATGGAAAATGGTGAGATTTTTGAAATTGAAACTATGCGCGAGTTTGGAAATGAAAAAAATAAGCTAGTACTTCAGCAAGTTGGTTCTCTTGTTTCCAAGTTTTTAGATAAAAATTTTCAAGCGCTTTTTAATTATGATTACACAAAAAAAATGGAAAATGATCTCGATAGTATAGCAAAGGGAGAGAAGGTATGGCACTCAGTGTGCGCGGAGTGCCTTGAACAAATTGACGATCTAATAAAAGAACTCAAAGAAACTGGAGAAAGCAAGCGTGAAATAAAAATAGATGATAAACACGTTTATACTATAGGTAAATTTGGACCAGTCATAAAATGTACCGATGAAAACGGCGAAGGGGTATCTTTTAAACCCGTTAAAAAGGATATTGACCTAGAAAAGTTGGAAGCTGGGGAATATAAAATAGAAGATATTATTGAAGAAAAAATTGCTGCGACAGATAGTGGTAAAGTATTAGGTCGGTATGAAGGAGAAGATGTAATTTTGAAAAATGGAAAGTTTGGTCTTTATGTTAATTGGGGAAAAAATACAAAATCTCTCAAATGTTTTGGAAATCGACCTATTGAAAATATCTCATTTGAAGATATTGTCAAAATATTGGATAAAGACGGAAATCTTGTCAGGGAAATATCTGCGAATATTAGTATTCGAAATGGAAAATTTGGAAGATATATCTTTTATAAAACACCAAAGATGAAAAAACCCATCTTTCATCAATTATTCGGTTTTACGAATGATATCGAGCTTTGTGACATAAATACGTTAAAAGAATGGATAGAAGAAAAATATAAAATACGCTAAAAAGTTGTGTTGTGTTAAATAAGTGTTAAATTGTATCCTAGCGTTTTTTGTGCGTTGAACAATGTAAGCTGTAGGGAAAAACTAAATGGGAAAGAGTCAAAGTTAACTAGAGAACCATCGTGATACCTAATTCTTATCCTGAGTCGCCTTATTCTCTCTGCTGGTGGATCAAAAATCTTATATGATTCGCTTCCCTCAGTTTCAAACCACTGAGAAAACGGAGTAGTAGGAACTGGTATTTTTGCAAATGAAGAATTTACTCGACCATTTGTTTGGTTTGTTGTAGCCGTAAATGTTGATAAGTTGTAAGGATATGTCTCGTCAATATTATTTAGAATATCAATATCCATATAAATATACGAAGGTCCAATCAAATTAATTTTTTCGGGACATTCAAAAAAGTAAACGTTACACCCAGGAAGATTTGTATTTGGTAATAACCAGTATCCAGAGTCGCCCGGTTTAACATCTCCATAATAAAAACGAGGCAAATTTCCACTACCAGAAATTGTAGTTTCTGGGGTACGTGTCAGTCCTAAAAAGTAAGGCAAGCCCCAATCAGAAAAACTAGGGACCTTTTGCTGGTTGCAATAATTATTAATATCAAAATAATTTGCTGCATTTAACAAGTTATTTGTTATTGTAAATGAACTGCTTCTATTACCAAACCATATTTTCTGTGAAACATGATTATAAACAATTACAAAATCGGTATAGCCCCCGTTGGTCAAAAATGTAGTTGCATATGAAGGATCGATTTTACTTGATATGAAAGTAGTAACGGCCTGATTAAAACGATTTGTTAACTCGGTAACCATTTGATCGGGATTATAAAATCCTGTTTCAATGATGACATAAAAGTCATTTCCTATATTTGTGCTGAGGGCATTATAGATTGCTTTTTGCAGAGGATCTGTAGAGGTTGATTTAAAAGGGTTTAGTTGAAATGTCATTGTAATATTTTTATTTTGAACACTGAATAAACTATAATTTGCTGGAAAGGTCCAGGAAGATAATGTTGCAGATCTCACATTCAAATAATCTTGAGGCAGTTCTATTTCAAAATCGCTAGATGATGGAAATTTTGATATATTTCTATCTTCTGAATGAATAGAAATTATTTTTTTATAAACTAAGTATTCTTGAGGATTTGGTATTAATGGGTGATTTGTTGATGTATTAAATTTGCTCATTTGCCTCTCTAATAATATTGTAAAAGTTTTTTATTTTGCAAAAATATCTATTTTAATAAAAACGAGAGAACTTACTATTTAAAATATTTGTTTTGTATATATTATGTCATACATAAGCACAAGTTCTAATTATGGTGGCAGACAACCAAACACAAGCGCTTTAATAAAACAATTTGTAACAAGTCCTTTGCTTGTTCCAGCAAGTGGTTTAGGAGCCCAAGGTCCTCAAGGAGCAACAGGAGCTGGTGGCGGTGGAACCGGATCTCAAGGAGCGACTGGAGCGCAAGGTGCGACAGGTGCACAAGGAGTTGCTGGTGGTGGAACTGGAGCGCAAGGAGCGACAGGTGCACAAGGAGTTGCCGGTGGTGGAACCGGATCTCAAGGAGCAACAGGCGCACAAGGAGTTGCTGGTGTACAAGGAGCTACTGGTGTAACTGGCGTACAAGGAGACACAGGAGTTCAAGGAGCAACTGGAGTGACGGGGACGCGAGGAGCTACTGGTGCAACGGGTGTGCAGGGAGCTACTGGTGTGACGGGTGTGCAGGGAGCTACTGGTGTAACGGGTGTGCAAGGAGCACAAGGAGCTACCGGTGTAACGGGTGTGCAGGGAGCTACTGGTGTACAAGGGACAACGGGTCCAGCTGGACCTGGCACGTCTATTACCACAACTCAGATAACCTCTGGAACTACAGGAACATATTACCCAATGCTTGTAACTAGCACAAGTTCACAGCAAGCTTCTATCTCTAATACTGCTTCTAATTTATTAAGTTTTACTCCTTCTACTGGTATCATTACGGCTAGTGGATATACAGGAGGAAATGTAAATGCAACAGGAATTACAAATACTGGAGGATACACCGGAAGTGGCTCCGTCTTTGGCTCAAATTTTAATAACCTTCCCATAAATTATATCAATGGAAATGTATTGATTGGTTCAAATCCATCTGGATCTTTTAGTGCAAATGCTGGAACTTTTCTAGGAACTTCAGCTGGAGCAAACATAACTAGTGGAACTTTTAGCTGCACATTTATTGGAGGTGGAGCCGGCGGATCAAATACAACCGGAAGTGATAACACTTTTCTTGGAGCTGGATCAGGTACTAGTAACACTACAGGAGCTAATTCTGTTGTAATAGGCTCAAATTCGGGTGTTGGTTTAAAGAATGGAAGTAATAATGTTATAATAGGAAAAGATGCAGGACAAAATATTGTAGGCGGGAGTGGTAATGTTATAATAGGACAGGCGGCAGGGGGGGGACTAACTGGAGGGAGCAGCAATATTACCATGATTGGCATAGGTGCATCAGTTACTGATCCATCACTAACAAACTCAAGTTGCTTAGGTTCTATTGCAACAATTACAGCATCAAATCAAATTGTTTTAGGAAATAATCTTGTAACAAATGTTTTAACATCCGGATTAGTAACAGCATCTGGATATACGGGTGGTAACGTTAATGCTGCAGGAATTACTAATACCGGCGGATACACAGGCACGTCTATTAATGTAACTGGATTAATAACAAGTAATGGTCGCACGGGAGGAAATGTAAATACCACGGGAATTACTAATACTGGTGGATACACAGGCACATCTATTAATGTAACTGGATTAGTAACAGCATCCGGATATACGGGTGGTAACGTTAATGCTACAGGAATTACAAATACTGGTGGATATACGGGAACTTCTATTAATGTAACTGGATTAGTAACAGCATCTGGATATACGGGTGGTAACGTTAATGCTGCAGGAATTAATAATACTGGTGGATATACAGGAACTTCTATCAATGTAACTGGATTGGTAACAGCATCTGGATATACGGGTGGTAACGTTAATGCTACAGGAATTAATAATACTGGTGGATATACAGGAACTTCTATCAATGTAACTGGATTAGTAACAAGTAATGGACACACGGGTGGAAACGTCAATACTACAGGAATTACAAATACCGGTGGATATACTGGCACAACTATTAATGTAACTGGATTGGTAACAGCATCTGGATATACGGGTGGTAACGTTAATGCTACAGGAATTACTAATACCGGTGGATATACGGGTGTTGGAGGTGTTTACGCTGCAAATTTTAATGGGTTGTCTCTTGGTATAGGAGCAAATAATAGTATTGATAATGTTTCTGTTGGAACTCAAGCTTTGAATCAGGCTACTCCCGGAACTCAATCAGTTGCTTTAGGCTATCAATCATTATTTAGTAATACTGCGATAGGAAGTATTGCAATAGGCTATCAATCTTTATTTAATAACACCACTGGATCACAGAATATCTCAATCGGTACCTCTTCTATGTTTAATAATACTGTAGGACGAAAGAACACGGCAATAGGATATCAAGCCTTGGCCGGTGCGTCGGGAACAACATCATCTAACAATGTATCTAATACTTCTATTGGTTATCAGAGTTTACTTCGCAATAATAATGGATTTGATAATACTTGTGTTGGAACTACTTCAATGATTAACAATTCTAGTGGTAGTAACAATACGGCTATTGGAAGCGGAGCATTGAATAATAATACAACGGCAAGTGGTAACATAGGGGTTGGAAGTATTTCATTAAGTTATGTTAGTACAGGAGGTAGTAATACCGCGCTAGGTTATGCCGCGGGAATAGGAGCAACTGGAACTACTGATTTTTGTACTTTTGTTGGCAATTCATCTTCTGCATCGGGTGCAAGTATATTTACCTACACAAACTCAACAGCATTAGGGGCTAACGCAGTAATAACAGGATCGAATCAAATTATTTTAGGAGACACTAGCATTAGCAGTTTACAATGCAGGGTTGCATTAACTGTTACTAGTGATTCTAGATATAAGAAAAATATTCAGCCTTTAAATCAAGGAGTAGAATTTATAAATGACTTAAATCCTGTTACATTTACGTGGGATGATGAAACAAATGATGATTCTGTCGGATTTATTGCTCAAGATTTGAAAGCTATGCAAGAAAAACATGGAATAATTCCCACTTTAGTTAATGATACAAACCCAGATAAGTTAATGGTAACCCCTGCAGCATTAATTCCTATAATGGTAAAAGCAATTCAAGAAGTAAATAAAAAAGTGGATAATTTAACAGCAATCATTGAAAGCATGCAAAATACTTCAACTAGCCCGTCTTTATAAAAAAATAACTTGTAGATATAATATAAAATGCCGAAAACGCAAGAGCAAGTATTTCAAATTATATATAGTGGACTCATATTTGTAGGAGTGATATTGTCTATTGTCGCATTTTTTATCAATAGTAAAACCAACGCAAACGTATTTATATCGTCTTACACGTTTATTATTTCAGGCGTCACGCTCCTTGTAGGATTTTTAATTCATAAGATAATAAATCGCACTGACTTGACACTTTTTCAAAGTTTTTTCTCAATTTTTTCAACTCTAGGTCCTTTCATTTTACTATTGATGATTCTCGGATTTATGTTGTATTTGATAATAAAATTTATGGATAAAATAAATAATGGAAATACCTCGAGTTCTTATCAACTATTTAGCAAATTATCTTTAGTTTTTGTTTTACTTCAATTGTATATCACTTACTGCGGAATGCAAGGTTCTAGTTTCAAAGAAGGCGGATCAATTTCAAAAATTTATAGTAGTTTTGCTTACCTAGTCGGAGTTATAAATATTACTATTGTTTTAACGTGTTGGTCTATACTAAATTATTTTTCTACGGATGGTTAATTTTAGAGAATTTGAAAGTAACACCATAATGACTTTCAGTCTCCCATATTCCAGAAATTTTCAATAAAAATGTATTTGTGTAGGGCTTAAGGTTGATATCCGAAAATATTTTTATGTTACCATTTTTCAATTGTTCATAAATTTTATTTTGCGGACATTTATTTTTTATATCTATTTTTTTCAATAAGTTCATTTCTATCGTTTTTATATTTTCAATGAGTTCTCTATGAGAGTTAACGTTGAAAATACACTTATATTTATTGTAATATTTTTCAACCATAATATCGTTCAAGCGTATTAATAAATAAATTCCATTCAAGACAAAACTCGGTGTAGAGTATAAAATTCTTATAAAGTTTCCTTCATTCATGACATTATTTTTTATAGGATCGCAAAAATATATATAGTTTTCATCATATTGATCAATTGTTTTAACAATATTCATTGCAAGTTATTTTATAGCTTGCAATGTTTTTAAGCTTAAACCTTTGAAGAATTATATGTTTTTCATTTATTTTTTTAAAAATGGTAAGTTACAATTCTGAAAAACAAATATAAACAAGAGATAAGTAATAAATCAGCGCATGAAGTTTTATGAAACTCATTTTGAAGAATATATTAATGCAAATCACAAAGAAAATCTTCATCCTAAGTTAGACAAGACGTTCAATAAGTTCCCCGATTCAATTCAAAAACTAAAAAATGTTATTTTTTATGGACCTTCTGGCATCGGGAAATATACTCAGATGCTAAGATTTATAAAAAAATATAGTCCATCCGAACTAAAGTATGAAAAAAAAATAAGTATAACGCATAATAAGTCACAATATTTTTTTAAAATTAGCGACATTCATTGTGAAATAGACATGTCTCTCTTGGGCTGCAATTCAAAACTATTATGGCATGAAATTTATCAACAAATCATCGATATTGTTTCTGCAAAAACCGACAAGTCCGGGATAGTTGTTTGCAAATATTTTAATGATATTCACAGCGAATTATTGGATAATTTTTATAGTTATATGCAGCAAAATAATGCAAGTTCAATTGACTTAAAATTTATTATTCTTACAGAAGAACTTAGTTTTATACCAGATAATATATTGAATTGTTGTGAAATTGTTTACGTTCAACGACCTAGCAAAACAAATTACAATAAATGTTTAAAAAATAAACTGAATACATCATTGCATTTAGAAACGATAACAAATATTAAAAATTTGAGAGAACCCGGAGACAATATGGTATTAGAAAATTACAAAATAATATCTGATAAGATAATTGATGCTATCAAAAATATAGAGGAATTAAAATTTTTAAAATTTAGAGACATGCTTTATGATATTTTAATATATAATTTGGACATAACAGATTGTGTTTGGTATATACTTTCGACATTAATAAAAGAAAATAAGATTGCAAAATCTGAAATTTCTGGTATATTAATAAAAACATATTCATTTTTTCAATATTACAACAATAACTATAGGCCAATATATCATCTTGAAAATTATTTTTTTTACATAGCAAAAACGATGCATAATTTTTCTCAATAAAAGCAAAATATTGTTTATATTTTTAAAAATATAAACAAGTATTCAATTATTAATATAGCATGGACTACAAATTAGCATTGGAAACATTAGATATAGATTTGTCCAAAGCTGAGTGGAGTGGAAATCACCTTAAATTAGACTATTTGAAAAGAGCATACCACAAAATGGCACTTAAAAATCATCCAGATAAAAACGCAAATAGTATTGAAGCCAAAGAAAAATTTCAAAAAATTAATGATGCATACGAATTTTTAAAGAGAGAAATAAATATTTCTAATGTTGAGTCTGAACAAGAAAAACAAAACGAAGATTCATATGAGGGAATCCTGAAAACATTTATTTTTGGAATCATAAAAGGGGAATATAATGATGTTATATCAACAATTATTCAAGATGTTGTCTTGGGGTGTAAAAAAATATCACTAAAATTATTCGAAGACCTAAGTAAAGAAAGAGCTACTGAAGTTTACCGCTTTCTTTCAAAGTATAAAAATATTCTTCATATAGGGCAAGATACTATCAATCAGGTGAGAGAAATAGTTTTAGAAAAATGTAAAGAAGATTGCGTTTATATATTAAATCCGAGTATAGATGACCTTTTAGAAAGTAATATATATAAATTAGAGATTAACAAAAATCTTTATTTTGTTCCTCTATGGCACGATGAATTATATTTTGACGGCTCTGGATGTGATATTATTGTGAAATGTGTGCCGGAACTTTCAGATAACATTTGCATAGATGAAAATAATAATTTACTGGTTGATATAGAGATCCCATTTTCTACTTCTCTCTTTGATTCAGTCTATTATACATTCTATATAGGAAAAAAAGAGTTTTCTATAAAGATTATCGAATTAAAATTGCAAAAAAATCAAAACATATTTATAAAAAATCAGGGTATTTCAGTAATAGATGAGAATGACATGTACAATATAGAAAATAAATCTGATATTATTTTAAATGTAAATTTTATTTAGATAAAAAAATAAAAATGTCACCTTTTATTAATGACATTATGCAACTTGAAACATGTGAATAAAATAATAAAGAAGGAAGAAATTGATGTATGCATTGTTTCTTATGGTGGGTCTTGTAGTAATATTCTTGCGGAATTATTAGAAGAAAATGGTTATAAGTGCAGAACCAACATATGGCATAAAATTTTATGCCATTGCCCGGAATATATCAAAATGGATATACCTGTAATATATATTTATGATAATATAATGAAAAGTTATTTGTCTATGAAAAGACGTGGAAATGGTGTCTGGGATTTAAATCAGCAGAAGTTATCTAATAATAAAGAGGTCTTTTTATCAGATGAAAACCTTTTTCAGCTTATGATAAAACAATATAGAAGTTGGACATGTAAAAAAAAAAGTAATATATTATTGGTGAAGACGTCAGAATTATTTCAATCTGATATAAAAATTAAACTACAAAATTTTCTCAGAAACGAAAATATGAAACACTTTCCAATAGAATATATTCCTCCGAAGACAAGTATTGATGATATGGAAATAAAAGACATAAAATTATTCAGAAAATATATTCACGATATATCTGAAATTAATAATAGACCTTTGGATCTAAGGTACACAAACATTCCTTTCGTATATAAAAAATCACTAAAGTCAGAATTATCTTTTCTTTTAAAAAATAAACCGGTTCCAGCGTATCCTTTTATAAATGAAAGATTACTGGATGCGCAAGTAACAGATTTATCTTTGAATACAGAGACTAAAGAAATCACGTTGCCTCCTCTTGTGAGCAAAAGGTTATTAGATATACAAAAAAGTGACAAGTTTTTAAATACAGAAACTAAACAATCCCCTTTAATTAAAAATTTTATATTAGAAACTAATTATGAAAAAATAAACAAACTATTAACAAATTTTTAAGGCTTGCCTAAAAATCTTTTTATTCGCAAAAAGTAGTAAATTTTTGTGAATATTTTTATCTGCGCCTTCGAGTTCTTCTTCTCTTCGAACCGCCCTTTTTACTCGTTTTTCTTCTGCGTCTTCTTTTCCCACCCCCATTAACTCGTTTCCAGCAATCGATCTCAGTATCCTTAATGCGACGTTCATTTCTAATATTGGCTGCTTCAAGTTCACTAACACCGGATAAATGGCTAACCCATCCGTCGTTACCTTCATTTCGGTTATCTAAGACAACTTTCTCAGATTCACAAATAATACCATTAGGATTACAAATTTTTGGTTGATAATTGCAATCTTTTTGCAATATATTTCCCACGTCATACATTGTGCCGCCTCTTCTTGATCTTCTTTTAGGCATTTCTCTATATATATCGAATAGATAAAAATAAAAGACGGCTAAATAAAAGTATTTTATTCAACATATGAAAAAAAATTTTTTTTTTACATTAAACTACAATATAAACTACTATCTTTTACGCGTCTCCAACGGAAGTCTTCTTCTTAACTACCTTCTTCTTAGGCTTCTCCTCAACTACTGCAGAAACCGGAACCGGAACAGAAACCGGAACTGGTGATGGCTCAGGTACTGAAATTGAAATTTCATTATCATCATCCTCCTCAGGATCGTCATCAGAATCTTCTACAAGAGCAGCGCCCTCATCACCATTATCCTCGGGCTCGGGTGCAGACTTAATCTTCTCCTTATCACTCGTCTTGAGCTTAATAAGACACTGACCGCTGAGCGACGCCTTTTGCCTAGCACCCACAGCCTGAATGAGCTTCCAAGTAATGCCAAACTTTCCATTGGCAAACCAGAGACCACCACACTGAAGAACACAAGCAACATTCACTCCCTTTTGCAAGAAATCTAGAGGAGTAACACATGGGTTTGCAGGATTCGGAAAAAGCTTATTCTCGTCCTCATCATAAACCTCACACTTCCAAACACCCTCCCAAATAGGAACCTTTACCCTAAGCGAAGGAGGCTTGTTGTGATCGAACTCGCCCGTCTTCTTATCCTTGCTGTACTTTAGCATAGGTGTCCAGAGTGCCTCAACAACGTCAGAGCTCTTGTGAGCCTTGCCAAACCAGTCCTTCGAATAAGTGAGTGCATCATCCTTGATCTTTTGCTCGAATGCAGTCATATTCTTGAGAAATTCTGTCAAATCATCCGTCTTATACTCTTCACTAGGAAACTGAAGAGCCATCTCAAACTTTCCATTTCCCTCATACTCAGAAGCTCCCCAGGTCAACATAAGAGGAGTTGCAAGTCTGAGCCCACCCTTTGTGGCATTATTCAAAATATTAATACTCTTACCGCCTGAGGCATTAGCCTTTGGCGCAGAATAACGAATATTCTGCACGTTAAAGAGGGTTCCGTCAACGATCGTGTCTGCCATGCTTACTATGATACTTTAATTATCTAGGGTAGCTTTAAATCAATTTTTTTTAAAATTAATAAGTAAATGTAAATAGGTAACAAACTTGAACCCATCATCGTAACAATATATTTATATTTGAAATGACTCAAAAAGAATTTTCTTATATATAATATATGACAAGTATTGAAAAAAAGACTAAAAACAATGACTCTGATAATAATCTCTTTATTCAATCAATTTTCGCACAATGTGAAAAAACTATGAATAACTCCAAAAAAGTAGAAAAAATTAATGATGATGATATTACTATTCCAACAATAAGCAATTATGAGTTAATTTTACAATATAACTATAACAAAGATCAGCTTAAAAAGTTTTTAAAGCACTTTAAGTTAAAATTATCTGGAACTAAAAAAGAAACAATTGCAAGAATATATTGTTATTTACGTCTATCCTACTTTGTAAATAAGATACAAAAGATTTTTAGAGGAAGGATTCAACGAAAGTATAATTTACTTCATGGGCCAGCATTAACTAAGAGAGAACTTTGCACAAACAAAACAGATTTTTTCACTATGGAAGATTTAAATGAAATTTCATATTCGCAATTTTTTAGTTATAAGGATACAGACGACTTCATTTATGGTTTTGATATAATTTCTCTCTATAATCTTATTCAAAAATCAGGAAGAGATGTGAAAAATCCATATAATCGAATGGCAATACCAAAAATTGTTCTCACAAATATGAAGTCTTTATTAAGACTGGGAAAATTACTGAAGATTAAAATTGACATTGATATTAAGGATGTTTTGACCGAGGTAACAGACAAAAAATCTGTTGAGTTGAGAATACTGAACCTTTTTCAAAATATAGATTCTTTAGGACATTATAGCAATTCAACTTGGTTTACATCATTAAATCGAATGAATCTAATAAAATATATTCGAGAAATAGGAGATATTTGGAACTATAGAGCTCAACTATCAAACGAAACAAAAAGGGCAATATGTCCCCCAGCCGGAGACCCCTTTAGAAGTTTAAGTATGAATTATGTAATAACAGAAAGTAATCTTGATAATGTAAAAAAGGCAATTTTAGATGTTCTAGAAAAGATTGTAAATAGTGGCGTAGATCGTGATAGTAAGTCTTTAGGGGCATACTATGTTCTTGGTGCTTTAACATTAGTAAATGAAGACGCTGCAACAAATATTCCGTGGCTATATCATTCATTTTCATATTTTTAAAAAATAAATAATTTATACCACTTTAGCTTTTTATTTATAGCAAAGTCTATTAGTTAAAATTACAACTTTTTTATTTTTATTGTAGTTTTCAACAATTTAAATGCTTTGTTATCATATTGCAGCAAGAATATATATATTTATGCGTTAAATCACTTAAAAAGTAGTCTCTTTAGTAGAGTATAATGGTACGAACCACCAAGCCCACTAAGACCGCCGAGATGCCCACCTCCACTTCCACCGAGAATGTTTCCACAGCCCCCGTTGTTGCCGAGAAGGCTGCTAAGACCAAGAAGCCCAAGAAGGAGGTTTCTCCTGTCCCCGTTGAGAGCGTTGTCGTTGATGATGTAGCAGTTGACTCAAGTGATGTTGATATTACCCCTCTTGCCGAGAAGTCTATTGAGTTCCTCGCTAAGCTCCAACAGCTTGGTGCTCTTATGTCTTCGCTCAAGGCCGAGTACCGCACTCTTGAGAAGCAGTGGACGCGCGAGCTTCGTGCTGCTCAGAAGCAGAGCTCTAAGCGCAAGCGCAAGGCCGGTAATCGCGCCCCTTCTGGATTTGTAAAGCCCACTAGAATCAGCGACGAGCTCGCTTCCTTCCTTGAGAAGCCCGCTGGCACTGAGATGGCTCGCACTGAGGTTACTCGTGAGATCAATGTATACATTCGCAATCACAATCTTCAGGATAAGGCAAATGGTCGCAAGATCAATCCTGATACCAAGCTTGCCAGCCTTCTCAAGTTGAAGAAGACCGACGAGCTTACGTATTTCAATCTTCAGAAGTACATGAGCCCTCACTTTGCTAAGGCTGTTAAGGCTGAGGCTGTTGTATAAAAATCCACTTTAAAATCCACTTTAAAAAAGTGGAGCAAAAATAAAAAAAATCCACTTTTAAAAAGTGGAGCAAAAATAAAAAAAATCCACTTTTAAAAAGTGGAGCAAAAATAAAAAAA
>Ga0114959_10000169_pt1 | contig 61667 bp, 62 predicted proteins | sample C_130625_EF_Meta_FD_87317 | JGI IMG/M metagenome (GOLD analysis project Ga0114959, IMG submission 87317) | Freshwater microbial communities from Lake Croche, Canada to study carbon cycling - C_130625_EF_MetaG | ecosystem: Environmental > Aquatic > Freshwater > Lake | place: Lake Croche, Canada...
GAGACCGTGACCTGCCCAGGTGGCGGAATTGGTAGACGCGCTGGCTTCAGGTGCCAGTGACCGCAAGGTCGTGAAGGTTCGAGTCCTTTCCTGGGCACCACGTCAATTCGATGGAGGAGAAGCACCACACGCTTCGCGCCCCTAGGTTGTTTCTTTGAGACGTTTTGTCATTCTAAAGAAACGGTTTTTAGCATTTATATTTTATCCAATTGTATATATTTTGCTGGTGATAATGGGACTTGTATCGGTAGTAAACCTGGGGTAATATTTAGATCCGGCAGGTTTTTCAGCAGGGGATCAGCGTTATACCGAGCGGGACATCAATGTTCACTGATCGGGTCGCCGATTCCGATGAAGCTGACCTATTCCGGCCCAGCGAATATTCAGCTGCCCTGATCCAGGCCCTGCGCGAAGCCGCCCCACGGGTCACGGGTGCGCGCTTGCTCGAAATCGGCTTCGGCAGCGGGGTCATCCTGGCGGCCATGCTCGCGTTCGGCGCCGCCAAGGTAGTCGGCGTGGATTTGGAACCGGCGGCGATGCGGGCCGGGCTTGCCCTGTTTCGCGAACAACACCTTGGCGATCGGTTGGAGTTGCTGGCTGGCGACATGTTCGAGCCCATCCAGAACGGGCAGTTCGAACTGGTCGTGGCGAACCTGCCGCAATTCCCCACGCGGGACAACGGTTTCGACAGCCGCCTGCGGAGTTGGAGCGACGGAGGCCCTGATGGCCGCCGCTATCTCGACCGCTTTATCGCCGGAGTCGCAGCGCATCTCGCCCCGGCGGGCAGCGCCTTTATCACCCATAATGGCTGTGTGGGTCTCGACCTCAGTCGCCGCCTCGCGGCAAAGTATGAACTTGGTCTGCGTATCGTCCGAACCGAACTCGTGATCCTGCCTGACCAGAAGCTGCACCATATGAACCCGGATATCCTCGCGGCGGAACGCGGCGCTTCCCTGCACATCATTGGAAACACGATGTTCGCCGACATGTACGTCGTCGAACTCGCCGCCCACCTGCCCCTGGCATGAAGGCCCGCCTCGCCGCACTCGCCACCGCCCTGCTGCTGGCAGCCGCGGCCTGGTCGGCCGCCCTGGCGCAACCAGCGCCGAGCGCGGCGCCGGACGCGGCCTTCGCCGCCGAACTGGCCACCGCCCGCCGCGCGGCTGGCGCCGGCTGCAAGGAAGACGCTGTCGACCGCCTGGTCCGCATTCTCTGCCGTGGCAAGCTGCGCGTCGGGGTACGAACCAACTACCCCCTATTTGCCGGAGAGACGGCACAGGGCCTAGCCGGGTATGAAATTGACATCGCCCGCACAATCGCGGCCGCGCTTGGTGTTGATCTGGTACTGGTACCCGTCACCCCGGCGAATCGCATCGCGATGCTTGGGGAAGATCGCATCGACCTGACGATCGCAACAATGGGGCATACGAGCCTGCGCGATGGGCAGGCACGCTTCATCAGGCCACACTATTACCAGTCCCAAACCGTGGTCGTCGGGCCGCGCGGGCGGGCGCTGACGGACTTCGACGACCTCGCAGGGCAGACGATTTGCGTCACCGTGGGCAATGCCTCGAACGCCGAGCTCTCGGGCCATAACGCGCGGCTGATGCTGTTCGATTCGCCCGCCAAGCTGGTCGAACGGCTATCGGCGCAGGCCTGCCAGCTGGCGGCGCAGGATGACAGTTTCTTTGCCGCCGCCTTCACCGATCCCGCGTTCGCCGCGCGCTACGAGACAAAATTCGGCTTCGCCCCGGTGCCCTGGGGCATGGCCGTCGGGCGCGAGGGGACGGAGCACCTCGCGCAGCTCCTGTCGATCCTGAGCGCTCGGTTCCACCGCGACGGCATCTTCCTGAATACGGCAGCGACACACGGGATCGCCACGGGCTTCCTAGAGCGCCAACGCTCCGCCTGGTCGGGCCACTGCAATAGCGCGACGGCGCTGCAGGATGGGACCTGCCTGGCGGCGCCGCTGGTTACCGCGGTACCCGCCACGCCCTGGGCGGGCCAGGTAGATGCCATCGAAGCCTGGATCGAGCAGCGCCTCGGCCTGCGCGCCACCCTGGCGATGTTCAAGATGGCCCCGGCCTGGGAACTGGTACGCAACGGCGCGATCAACTCAGGTTTGCTGATTCTGGGCGTCAGTCTGGCCACACCGTGCATCGCGGTGCTCATCGGGCTGGCGCTCGGCTTCGGCGGGCTGCCTCTGCGCTGGCTGGCCCAGGGGGTATGCGTCCTGATGCAGTCATGCCCAGTCGTGTTGACGCTGGTGATCGCCGCGGCGCTTTGCAATCACTTGGTCGGGATCACGACCCTTTCAGGGCTGATCACCGCCATCATCGCGCTCGGGCTGATCAATGGCAGCTATGCTGGGCGGGCGATCGCGGACGCCGTCGCCAGCCTGCGGGGGGACGCAGCCAAGCGCGACGAGGCCCCAGTGCCACCGCATCGGCTGTTCCGGGAAGGGCTGGCGCGGGCCGAGACCCAGATCGGCGCCTTCATCATCAACGCCATCAAGGGAACGCCGATCGCCAGCTTCATCGGCGTGCCGGAACTGCTGAACGCGCTGACCGATACCGCTTCTTTCTCGGCGGAGCGGGCAACGACGTATTGGCTGCTGCTGGTGTTCTACACCCTGGCAGTCCTGCTTCTGGTCCCAGTGGTCCAAGCGCTCGGCGGCCTGCTACGGAATCGGGCGTCGGCCCGATGACCGCCTTCTTCGACGCCCTACCGCCTGGCTTCCTGCTGCACCTCCTTGGTGGCGTCAGCATCAATTTCTGGATCGCGGCCATCGGGCTGGTCCTTGGCCTGGCGGTAGGTCTGCCGCTGGCCATTTGCCTGGCCAGTGGATCGCGCTGGCTTCGCTGGGCGGCATCGCCCGTCACGGCCCTGATGCGTGCTGCACCAACCTTCGTGACCATGTACTTCCTGTTCCAGATCTTGCAAGCCGGCCCTGGCGGCGGCGCAGCGCTGTCACCGGTCATGACGGTGGCCTGGGCGCTGATGCCCTACGCGGCGGCCTATATCGCCGATAGCGGCGCCGACGCCCTGCGGCATTGGCGCGCGGGCTCCTTCTCGGCAGCACTCCTGTTCCTGCCCAATCTAGTTCGCGCCTATTTCGTGATGGTGATGTCTTCCGGTATCAGCGCAGCGATCGGCGTGCAGGAGGGCATTTCGATCATCCTGCGGCAGGCCAACGCGATGAGCAGCTTTCCACAGCAATTGGGCGTCTATCTGCTGGGAATCCTGGTCTTTGGCAGCATTATGCAGGCCGGGCTGTTGGGCGTGGGGGCGTTGCGGCGATTTGCGACCGCCCTGATGCTCAATCGGGCCAGCCAGCGCGCAGGAGCTCAGAGCGACCTCGGCTTTGATGGACCTCGCATTGAGCCTTCTGAGTAAAGATGCACCGCCTTCGAATCTACGGTTCCCCGGTAGATATAAAATATCACATAAATCCCGCCTATCGGATATGGCGCTGGAAGAAGGAACGAGGGCGAGATGGAGCAGCAGCGCCTCTGGATCTTCAGGAATCCGCTGGCGCTGCTCCGCCTGGCCACGATCTTGGTGGGCATCGGCTTCGTAATATTCGCCATCATGCGGGCGATTCCGCCCAGCACCGTCGTGTTTGAGGTGGGACCGCGCGGCGGCAGCTACGAACAGACAGCGATGGTCTATCGCGAGGCGCTGAAGCAGCGCGGCATCAACCTTGAACTGCAGTACAATCCGGACTCACAGAGCATCGTCGACCATGTCAACGTCAAGCAGGGCGGCGCGATGTTGGGCTTCACGGCGCAGCAGGTCGCGCCAGGTAGGGCCCCAAATATTGCCTCACTCGGGGCGATCGAGTTGCAGCCGCTGTTCATTTTCTATGCCCAGCAGCTCGGCGAGCTGAACACTCTGCTGCAGTTGCGCGGTCGCCGCATTGCCCTGCCACCGGAGCGCAGCGCCACGAGCCAGGCGGCGCTACGGGTTCTGGCCTACTATGGGGTCGACCAGGGAAATACCCAGTTTCTCTTCATGCCGCTGCTCGATGCGGTGAACGGCCTGATCGCACAAAGCTACGACGTCGGCATCTTCATGCTCGCGTCCGGCAACCCGAACATCGCGCGGCTGATGCGGGACCCCAATCTGACCCTGCTCAACATGTCGGATGCGGACGCACTCAGCCGGCGGGAACCCGACCTGAGCACAACAACCCTACCAAAGCGCATTTATGATTTCGTGGCGAACAAACCGCCAGAGGACGTGGCGCTATTGGGGGCAAACATCAATGTCATTGTGAACAAGTCGCTACATCCAGGAGTTATCTATGCCTTGCTTGAAGTGATGGCCGAGGCGCATCGTGCCCCCACCTTCGTCAGCAACACGGGAGTTTTTCCCAATAATACCAATACATTACTTCCTTTGTTTTCAAATGCAGAAACTTATTATAAATCAGGAACATCTTGGTTTTATCGAGAATTTCCAATGACTTTCGCGGCTTTAATAGATTATTATTTATTGATAGCAATTTTGATTTTCCTGATATCGGAATGCTACACATCTTTTGCTGAGCTTGGGCATATGGTGTCACGGTTCAGCGATATGGCGGCCTTTCAGGTCGTGCTCCGCCTGGAGCGCAAATCACGGGATGGCGGGACCTTGCGCCCCTCACAAATGACCTTGCTGCGTCTGGCAGAACATTTGCTGACCCGCACCTCCCACCGCCAACGCGGCGCGGAGATCATGACCCGCATTCGCGGCCGTCAGGAGGATCTACACAATCACCCCTGAGCGCGGCGACCGCGACGGGGTGCGTCGTTCGTCTGGCAAATCGACGGTGGCCCCGCCATTGACCGCCGCCCCCGCCGGCCCGACAACTCGCGGATCATGGCCAGCACCCTGTTTATTCGCGCGGCCAGAAGGGGGCATCGGGGCGTGATCCAGCTGCACAAGCACGACCTGCCGGCCGGCCTCGGCTTCGGCCCGATCGTGGCGATCGATACCGAGACGATGGGCCTGAACCCCCATCGCGACCGGCTCTGCCTGGTGCAACTCTCGTCGGGCGATGGCGATGCGCATCTGGTCCAGATCGTCCCGCCCGAACTCGGCGGGCGCGGCGCTGATTGCCCCAATTTGAAGGCGTTGCTGGTCGCGCCAGGCGTGACCAAGCTGTTCCATTTCGCCCGCTTCGACTGCGCCGCCCTGCAGCGGCACCTGGGCGTCACCGTCGCGCCGGTGATCTGCACCAAGGTCGCCTCCAAGCTGGTTCGCACCTACACCGACCGGCACGGCCTGAAGGATCTGCTGCGCGACCTGCTGGGCATCGATATCTCGAAGCAGCAGCAGAGCTCGGACTGGGGCGCACCGGAACTTTCGGCCGAGCAATTGGCCTACGCCGCCTCCGACGTGCTGCACCTGCATGCCCTTTGGGCAAGGCTGGAGGGACTGCTCCGCCGCGAAGGCCGGCTCGATCTGGCCGAGGCCTGCTTCCGCTTCCTGCCCGCCCGGGGCGCGCTCGACCTTCTGGGCTATGCCGAGCCGGACATCCTGGCGCATTAAGTTCACGCCGCAGTCAAGCAGAAAACGAGAGATGGCACGATTCTTGTCTCGCATCCCTCGGGTGCGTTGACCCTAGGCGCGGTGCGGCCCATACAGGTTTCGTGCCACGCTGCCCCACCCGCCGCGAACTGGCTTCGCCATGCCGCCCGTGAACCAGGATGCGCCCACCCGGCCGCTGGTCGCGGATCCGGCTGGCCGCGTCGCCGTGATGCCGCGCGGAGGGCTGCCGCCGCCATCCCGCGCCCGCCGGGCGCCAAGTGCCGGGGAACTGGCCCGCCGCCGCTTCCTGATCCGCTGGACCAAGCGCCTGCTACCGGTCCTCGCCCTGGGCCTGCTTGGGATCATCGTCTTCTGGCCGGAGTTGGAGGGCGGCGATGAATCCCGCGTCAGCTTCCGCCGCACCGCGCAGCCACGGCCGGAAGCGTTGCGGGTCATCAACCCGCGGTATCAGGGCGTGGATGACCTGGGCCGCCCCTATACGGTCACCGCCCGTCTCGGCCAGCAGCCAGGCGCGGCGGAGATCTTGGATCTGGAACTGCCGCGCGCCGATATCCTGCTCTCCGACGGCACCTGGGTCTTCGTCCGGGCCGAGACCGCGCGGTACGACAAGCCTGCCCAGCGGCTCGACGCGAAGGGGGAGGTGGAGGTCTATCACGACGAAGGCCTCGCGCTGTTCACCGATGCTGCGACCGTGCAGATCGATACCGGGGTCGTCAGCAGCGAACGGCCCGTCGCCGTGCAGGGCGGCTTCGGCACGCTGACCGCGGAACGGGGCTTTACCGTGACCGAAAAGGGTGCGGTGGTGAACTTCCACGGCCCCTCCCACGCCGTATTGGAGGCCGCCGATTGATGCGCGCCCATGGCCTCGTCCTGCTGCTGATGCTGGCCGCCCCGGGGATTGCCCCGGGGCAGGATATCGACATGTCCAAAGGCGGACCCATCGACATCACCGCCCGCGACGGCATCGAATGGCGCCAGCAGGAACAGGTGATCGTGGCCCGCGGCGATACCCGGGCGATACGCGGCGATGTCACCGTCACCGCGGACCGCCTGATCGCCCGCTATCGCCCCGTCCCCGGACGGGAGGCGACAACGCCGGTCGCCGCCGCCGCACCCCGCCCGGGCGAAAGTCGCGGCGGTGCCAACGAGATCTGGCGGCTGGAGGCGGAGGGCCATGTCGTGATCCGCACCGCAACCGATACCGCGCGCGGCGACCGCGCCGTCTATGACGTTGACAATTCGGTGATGGTGCTGACCGGGCGCGACCTTTCGCTTGAAACCAAGGCGCAGACCATCCGCGCTAGCGACAGTCTGGAATACTGGTCGCAGAAGAAGCTCGCCGTCGCCCGTGGCAATGCCAAGGTGGTGGAACCGGCCGAGGGTCGGCAGATCACCGGCGATACGCTGGTCGCCTATTTCCTCGACCGACCGAAATCCCCCCCGCCGGCCGCACCGCGCGGTGTGCCCGCCGCCCCCGGGGCGAAGCCCGTTCCGGGGGAGGGGAAACTCGACCGGGTGGAGGCTTTCGGCAATGTGGAAATCCGCACGCCGGCCGACATCGTGCGTGGCGATCGCGGCGTCTACAGCGCCGAAAGCGGTCTTGCCCGGCTGCTGGGCGGGGTGCGCATCACGCATGGGGAGAATCAGGTGAACGGCCAGGAGGCCATCGTGAATATGCGAACCGGCGTCGCCCGCCTGGTCGCCACCCCGGGCAGCCGGGTGCAAGGGTTGATCATCCCGAAGGAAGAGAAGCCCGGCGCCGCCCCCGCCCCCAGCCAGCCCGCGAAGGGTCAGCGGCGATGAGCGATCCTCCCCGCCCTGGCCCGCCGCTGCGTGCCTTGGAAGGCGCGGGCGGGCTGGTCGCGACCGGCCTGGGCAAGCGCTACAAGAAGCGCCCGGTCGTCCGCAATGTCTCGATCAGCCTAAAACGCGGTGAGGCGGTCGGGCTGCTCGGCCCGAACGGCGCCGGCAAAACCACGACCTTCTATATGATCACCGGCCTCGTGCAGCCCGATGAGGGGCGGGTGATGATGGACGGGCACGATGTCACGAACCTGCCCATGTACCGCCGCGCCCGCCTCGGCCTTGGCTACCTGCCGCAGGAGGCCTCGATTTTCCGCGGCCTCTCGGTCGAGGACAATATCCGCGCGGCGCTGGAGGTGGTCGAGCCGCTGCGCGACCGGCGGGAGGAGATGCTGGACGCGCTGCTGGCCGAATTCGGCATCGGCCATCTTCGCCGCGCCCCGGCGCTCGCGCTCTCCGGCGGAGAGCGCCGGCGCTGCGAGATCGCCAGGGCGCTGGCGACGCACCCGTCCTATATCCTGCTGGACGAGCCCCTGGCCGGCATCGACCCCATCGCGGTGGGCGATATCCGCGACCTGGTGAAGCACCTGAAGGACCGGAACATCGGTGTCCTCATCACCGACCACAATGTCCGTGAGACGCTGGAGATCATCGACCGCGCCTATATCCTGCACGATGGCCAGGTCCTGATGGAGGGTCTGCCGCACGATATCGTCGCGCATGAAGGCGTCCGACGGGTTTACTTGGGCGAGCGCTTCAGTCTGTGAGACCCACGGCCAACACTCCGACCCGCCCGCGGCGCGGGCTTGGTTTGGCGGCGACGTCACGGACGGCCCATAAGGCTTCAGCGACGCTATGGGCGGCACAGCCATGTCCCTAGCGCCACGCCTCGATCTTCGGCAGTCGCAGTCGCTGGTGATGACGCCGCAACTGCGGCAGGCCATCAAGCTGTTGCAATCCTCCAACCTCGAAGTCACCGCCTTCGTCGATGAGGAGTTGGAGCGCAACCCGCTGCTGGAGCGCGATGAGCGCTCACTGCCCGGGCCCGATGCCGGGCTGCGGGCCGACCCACTGCCTGCCGCGCCAGCCACCCCCGACAGCCACGCCGCCGCCGCGTCGGACGTGTTGCCGGCGGAAAATGCCGCGCCGCTCGATGCCAGTTACGAGAATGTCTATGATGAGGGCGGCGGTTATGAGAGCCCCTATGGCCGCGGCGGCCGGTCGGATTTCGGCGAGGATCTCGCCGGTATCGAGGAATTCGCCGCGAGCCGGCCGACACTCCGCGAGCATCTGGGCGAACAGGCGCGCCTGACCTTCCACGATCCGCGCGACCGGATGATCGCCGCCAGCCTGATCGCGCTTGTTGATCCGGCCGGGCGGCTGGCGGTGGAGGATGCCGTCATCGCCCGCGCAATGGGCTGTGAGGCAGCGCAGGTCATGGCCGTCCGGGCGCGCATGCAGCGCTTCGACCCGGTTGGGATGTTCTGCCGCAGCCTTGCCGAATGCCTCGGGGTGCAACTCGCCGAGCGCAATCGCCTCGACCCCGCGATGCAGGCGCTGCTCGACAATCTGGAGTTGCTGGCGCGGCGCGACCGGGCGGCGCTGATGACGGCCTGCGGCGTCGATGCCGAGGACATCGTCGACATGATCGCCGAGTTGAAGCGGCTCGATCCCAAGCCGGGCGCATTGTTCGACGCCGCCCCACCGCCTGCGGTGGTGCCCGATGTGCTGATGCGCCGCGCCGAGAACGGCGACTGGCTGCTGGAGTTGAACCCCGAAACCCTACCCCGCGTGCTGGTCAATCGGGGCTTTCACGCCCGCTGCCTGGTCGGCGCCCGTAACCGTGAGGAGAAGGCCTTCCTCGCGGAGAAGCTGCAAACCGCCAACTGGCTGCTCAAAAGCCTGGAACAGCGGGCCAATACCATCGTTAAGGTGGCCGGGGAGATCGTTCGCCGTCAGGACGGCTTCTTCCGCCATGGTGTCGAGCATCTGCGGCCGCTGATTCTCCGCGACGTCGCCGAGGCCGTGGAGATGCACGAAAGCACCGTCAGCCGCGTCACCGCCAACAAGTACATCGCAACGCCGCGCGGCGTGTTCGAGCTGAAGTATTTCTTCACCACCGCCATCGCCGGCACCTATGGCGGAGAGGCGCATAGTGCCGAAGCCGTGCGATACCGCATCCGCAGCATGATCGAAGCCGAGACGCCCGAGGCTATTCTCTCCGATGATGCGATTGTCGAGCGGCTGCGCAAAGAAGGCGTGGACATTGCCCGCCGGACCGTGGCCAAATACCGGGAGGCGCTGCGCATCCCATCATCCGTGCAGCGCAAACGGGAAAAGGCCGTCCCGGCCTGAACCCAGACGGGCCTGGCGACCGCGCCGGTCGCCACCTACCCGCCGGCCTGCCGGGCGGCTCTCCCGCGAACAGGAGGGCAGGGTCCCATGCATGTCACCGTGGCTGGTAAGCAGGTCGAGACCGGCGAAGCTCTGAAAACCCACGTCCGCGACGGGCTGACAGCCATCGCAAGGAAATATTTCGACCAGGCGGTGGAAGCGCATGTCACTTTCCATCGCGATGGCAAGAACCGCGTCGGCAGCCCCTTCGGCTGCGACATCAACTTCAAGGCCGGACGTGATCTTTTCATGCGTGCTGAAGGGCATGGCCAGGACGCGCACCGAGCTTTCGAACAGGCAGCCGAACACGTCGCCAAGCGGCTGCGGCGCTATCGCCGGCGAGTGAACGAGCACGCCCGCAGCCTGGCCCACAGCCGCACCTCGACCGAGCCGGCGACGCATTACGTCATCGAGGCCACGACCGATGAGCCGGAGACGGAAACATTGGTGGAGACAGTGGCGGAGGGGCAGGGCGATGCGCCCGCGCATGGTGCGATCATCGCCGAACAACCGACCGATATCGCCAGGCTGAGCGTCAGTGAAGCGGTGATGCGGCTCGACCTCGGACATCTGCCAGTCCTGCTGTTCCGGAACAGCGGCTCTGGCACTCTCGCCGTGGTCTATCGCCGGGACGACGGGCATTTCGGCTGGATCGACATGCCCATGCAAGCCGCCTGAGCTTGCCCCCGGGCGCGCCGCGGCCAACACTCTCGCCAGATAACGGGAGGAGACGACCATGGCCGCAGCGCGCATGGTGCTGCAGATCGGGATGGGAACCGATATCCGCGGCAACGAACCGACCAAGGCGGCGGTCCGCGCGCTGCGCGACGCGCTCTGGCACAACAGCCTGACCATCACCCATGCGCTCGGCATCGATGTCGATGCCATGCGCGTGAAAGTGACGATCGGGGTGCCAGAGCCGGCGCGGGTGAACAAGGCGGCGGTACTCGCCGTCCTTCCGCACGGCACCGGCGAGGTGACGGTCGTCGAAGGTGGCCTCGCAATCCCGAACGAGTCCGGCACCGGCGTCACGCTGATCGCCCAGGCTGCGGCCGAGGTCTATCTGGAGTTGCCGGCATGACCCCCTATCGCCGCGCCATCCTCGAACTCGGCACCGGCAACGACCTGCATGGCGGCGATTACACCAAGGCCGCGCTGCGGGCGGTACAGGACGCGTTGCACCACTCCTCCCTCGCCTTCCTCCGCGCCCTCTCGATCCCGGCGGCGGAGATGCGGGTCGCTGTCACCATCGGTGTGCAACGGCCCGAGGCGGTGGATGCCGAGCGGGTCAAGGCTTCTCTGCCCTATGGGCAGATCACGGTGCAGGTCGTGAAGGGCGGGCTCGACGTGCCGGATCCCGGCGGCAAGGACCCGGCGGTCATCGCCACCGCAGCGCTCGCTGTCTCGATTCCAGTAGGCGGCTGAACCTCAGCGGCCGGCCAGGGCGTGCAGTTCCTCGGCCAGTTCTTCCAGCGCTTCCATCACCGCGCGCAGGCTACCGGGCGGCGGCTCCTGCGGGTCGGGCAATGGCAACTCCCCGTGCTCCTCCCGCCCGCCTTCACGCAGCATGCGTTGCACGCCCTTGATCGTATAGCCCTGGGTATAAAGCAGGCCGGCGATGCGGCGCAGCAGGGCGATATCCTCAGGCCGGTAATAGCGCCGGCCCCCGCCGCGCTTCAGAGGCTTCAGTTGCGGGAATTTACTCTCCCAGAAGCGCAGCACATGCTGCGGGATCTGCAACTCCTCGGCCACTTCGGAAATGGTACGAAAGGCGGTCGGCGCTTTCTGCCCGCGCGGTCGGTCTTGGGCGACGAGCAGATCGCTCATGCCGCATCATCATCAAGCGGCAGCGATGCCCCGTTGATCCGCGCCTTCATCACCTGCGAGGGACGGAAGGTCAGCACCTTGCGCGGCAGAATCGGCACTTCGACCCCGGTCTTCGGATTGCGGCCGATTCGCTGGCCCTTCTGGCGAACGAGGAACGTACCAAAGGCGGCGATCTTCACCGCCTCCCCACCCGCCAGCGCCTCCGATACGCGATGCAGGACGCTTTCCAGCAACGCGGAGGATTCGTTCCGCGATAGGCCCACCTGGGTGTAGATCGCTTCAGCGAGATTGGCACGGGTCAGCGTGTTCATGATAGCCGGCGGGTTCCGCAAGTCTCTGTCCCGCAAAGAAAACCTGTATCAACCCTGACGGTCAAGGAAACCGCGCGGGAACTGTGTTCCCGGTGCCAGCCTGTGGCAAGAATGCAACGGTGGTCAGAAGCGGGCCAGCGCCGCGCCCCAGGTCAGGCCACCGCCGATCGCCTCGAAAACGATCAGGTCGCCCTTGGTGATCAGCCCCCGTCCCACCGCATCGGCCAGCGCCAGGGGGATGGAGGCGGCGGAGGTATTGGCATGGCGATCGACGGTGACCACCACCCGCTCGGCCGACAAGCCGAGTTTCTTGCCCATCGCCTCGATGATCCGGAGATTGGCCTGATGCGGGATCAGCCAGCGGACATCGGCATGCCCCAGCCCATTGGCGGCCAGCGCCTCATCGACCACGGCGGCGAGCTTGGCGACGGCGTGGCGGAAGACTTCCTTCCCCGCCATGCGCAGCAAACCCGGCCCACCAGTGGAACCGGCCCCGCCCTCGATATGCAGGATATCGGCGTGGCGGCCATCGGCATGCAGATGGGTCGAGAGGATGCCGCGATCCCCAGAATCCCCTCGCCCCTCGCCCGCCGTCAGCACCACCGCGCCGGCCCCATCGCCAAACAGCACGCAGGTGCCGCGATCGGTCCAATCGACGATGCGCGAATAAGTCTCGGTCCCGATCACCAGCGCGCAGCGGGCGCTGCCCGCCCGGATCATCGCATCGGCAACGCCCAGCGCGTAGACGAAGCCGGTGCAGGCGGCGGCGATGTCGAAGGCAGCCCCCCGGGTGGCGCCGATGGCGGCCTGGATGCGCGCGGCGGTCGACGGGAAGGCGCTGTCGGGCGTGGCGGTAGCTACGATAACGAGGTCGATCTCGCCGCCGCCGATGCCAGCCCGCTCCATCGCCTGGCGCGCTGCGGCGGCGCCCATGGAAGACGCGGTCTCGCCGACTGCGGCGATATGGCGCTGGCGGATGCCAGTGCGCTCAACAATCCAGGAATCCGATGTCTCGATGCCGCATTCCCGGCCGAGATCGGCATTGGTCACCACCCGCTCCGGCAGGTAGCCGCCGCAGCCGGCGATGATGGCGCGGGTCGTCACGGTCAGCGGCTCTCGGTCAGCGGCGCGGCGGTCGTCGAGAGCTTGCTCAGGCCTTCGCGGATGCGGTCGTTGAAACCGTGCGTCACCATATCCATCGCCACATCCACCGCATGAGCGAAGCCGAAGGCATCGGTACCGCCATGCGACTTGACCACCACCCCGTTCAGCCCGAGCAGGATGGCGCCGTTGTAGCGGCGAGGGTCCATCCATTCGCGCAGCCGGTCGAGCGCCGGCCGCGCCAGAAGGTAGCCCATCCGCGCTGGAACCGAGCTGGTGAAGACCTGCCGCAGCAACTCCCGCATCAGCTTGAGCGCACCTTCACCCGTTTTCAAAGCGACGTTCCCGGTGAATCCATCGGTAATGACCACATCGACTGTCCCAGCAGCGATGTCGTGCCCTTCCACGAAGCCGTGGAAAGCGGCGCCGATATGGCTCTCGCGCAACACTTCGGCGGCGGCGCGGATGCGGTCATCGCCCTTCAGTTCCTCGGAGCCGACATTGAGCAGCCCGATCGAAGGCGCAGGCAGGCCGAGGACGGCGCGGGCGAAGGTATCGCCCATCACCGCGAATTCAACGAGATTGCGGGCATCGCACTGCACATTGGCGCCGAGGTCGAGCATGACCACATCGCCGCGTGCCGAGGGCATAATGGCCGCGAGCGCCGGCCGGTCGATTTCCGGCAGCGTCTTCACGACGATCTTGGCAAGCGCCATAAGCGCACCGGTATTGCCCGCCGAAACAACGCCTGAGGCTTCGCCTTGCGCGACCGCATCGATGGCCCGCCGCATGGAGCTGTTGCGTCCATGACGCAGAGCCGCCGTCGGCTTCATATCGGCGCTGATGACATCGGGCGCGTGCCGTAATCGACAGGCAGACTTGGCACGTGGCCGACGGGCCAAGGCGCCGGTCAGCAGCGCCTCATCGCCCACCAACAGGAAGCGGGCCTGCGGATGGCGTTCCGCCGCCAACTCCAAGCCGTCAAGGACGGAATCGGGCGCATGGTCGCCCCCCATGGCGTCGATCGCCAGGGAGAAATGCTGCGTCACGAGCCGCGCGCCCCCGCCCTCTGGTCAACGGGCCTCAGGTGCGAACGACGCCCTTGACCGCCTCCGCTGCCACCACCTCGCGACCATCGTAATGGCCGCAGGCGCCGCAGACATGGTGTGGGCGCTTCAACTCACCGCAATTGGGGCATTCGGCATGCGCCTGGACACTAAGTGCCTCATGGCTGCGGCGCATGCCGCGGCGGGAGGGCGAGGTCTTTTTCTTCGGGACGGCCATGGCGCCGAGCCTTTCGTCTGAACAGCAGCGGGTAGGGATTGGGGCGATTGGAGTAGCACTGGTCCCAGCTGAGGGCAAGCATCGCCATCTCCCTGCTTCGGCGGCGTCCAACACCGCGTCGGCCCATACCCTAAAGTGATCTGGGTGCCCACGGAATCGCCTGAACGGCTCTCCGAGGACAGAAAACACCACATCCCGGGCCACCACCCTGCGCCCGGATCAACGCGTGATTCCCCCACCAGCACGCCAGCGGCTCCGGCATTGCTCCTGCTCGATGAGAGGCACACACTATCGGGATGATTCGCGCCGCCCTGATCGGCCTCGGCAGTTGGGGGCAGCATCTGCATCGCTGCCTCGGGACTGACAGCCCCGACCTGCGTATCACCGCTGTGGCCAGCCGCACGCCGGAGAAGGCCGCCGGCTATGCCGCCGCGCACGGGCTGCGGGGGCTGGCGGATTATGCCGCTGCGCTCGTCGATCCGGCGATTGATGCGGTGCTGCTCGCCACGCCGCATAGCCAGCATTGCGCCCAGATCATCGCCGCAGCCGCCGCTGGCAAGCACGTCTTCAGCGAAAAGCCACTCGGCGTCAGCCTCGCCGAAGCGGCGGCCGCGGCCCAGGCCTGCGCCACCGCCGGTGTCACCCTTGCGGTCGGCTATAACTGGCGCTTTCAGCCGGCGCTGGCCCAAATCAAGCGGGAGCTGGAAGACGGCACGCTTGGGCAGCTGCTGCATGTCGAGGGCAATTTCTGCGGCCCGAGCGTCTATCGCTTCCCGCGCGGGCATTGGCGCCACGCCGATGGCGAAGGCCCGGCCGGCGGCATGACAGGGCGGGGCGTGCATGTGCTGGATGCCATGCTTCATCTCGCCGGGCCGATTGCCGAGGTCACGGCGATCAGCCGGCGGCAAGTGCAGGATTTCGGCCTGGACGATACCACGGCCATGCTGTTCGGCTTCCGCGGTGGCGCCACCGGCACGCTCTCGACCATCATCGCCACCGCCGAGACCTGGCGCCTGCAGGTCTTCGGCAGCAAGGGCTGGGCCGAGGTCGGCGGGGTCGAGCATCTGCCGACCTGGGCGCTGCGACGCTGCTTGATCGAGCCCCGCGACATCACCCGCAAGGCGCCACCCGAGACAATCCGCTTCCCGCCCTTTGACACCGAACGTGCCGAGCTGGAGCACTTCGCCCTCGCCGCCGCGACGCGCCAGCCTTTGGCGTTGCCAGGCGGCGATGCCGTGCACAATGTTGCGGTGCTGGAGGCGATCCTCGCCTCGGCCCGCGACGGCCGCAGCGTGAGGCTCGGCTGATGCGCCGGCGCGCCCTGCTCGCCCTCACCCCCCTGCCCGCCCTCGCCCGGGCCGAGGCCGCCTGGCCGGACCGGCCCTTGCGGATCGTCGTGCCGTCCCCACCCGGCGGGCCACCCGATCTGCTGCTCCGGATTATCCTTCCGGGCCTCGCTGCCCGGCTCGGCCAGCCAGTGGTGATCGAGAACCGCGCCGGCGGCGGCGGGCTGGTCGGCACCGCCTATGTCGCGCGCCTGCCGGCCGATGGATACACTTGGCTCTGCACCACGGCCTCGCACGTCAATATCCCGCCCTTCAACGAGAATGTCAGCTACGACCCGGTGCGCGACTTCGCGCATGTCACGCTGATTGCGCAGAATTTTGGCCAGGCGCTGATTGTTCGCCCCGACCTGCCGGCCGCAGACCTGCCTGGGTTGATTGCGCTGGCCAGGGCCGAGCCCGGCCGGCTGACCTACGTGAACGCCGGTAATGGCACGGCGAGCCATATCCCCGCCGAGATGCTGAAGACAGCGACCGGCACCGATTTGCTCTCCGTCCCTTATCGCGGCGTTGCCGAGGGCATGACCGATCTGCTCGGCGGCCGGGTCGATCTATTTTTCGTCGGCACCCAGATCGCCCGCGAGCATGTCGAGGCCGGACGGGTCCGGGCCCTGGCGATCACCGGGCCGCGCCGCTGGCCCGGTCTGCCGACGGTGCCGACCATGGCCGAAGCGGGGCTGCCGGGTTTTGAGGTGGTGAACTGGTTCGGCCTCTGGCTCCCCGCCGGCGCACCCGGGGCGATCATCGCGCGCATGCAAACCGCAGTCGCCGCGGCGGTGGCCGAGGCCGAGATCCGCGCGCAGTTCGAGCGCCAGGGGCTGGAAGGGATCGCCCTGCCGCCCGAGGCCTTCGCCCGCTTCGTCGCCGAGCAGTCAGCGATCGCCCAGGCGATTGGCCGGCGCATCGGCGGCAAATAATGGCCGACCCATGATCCGTGCCGGCTGGCTGCTCGCCGCGCTGCTGCTGATCCCGCAGGCGCGCGCCGAACAGCCGCTGAGCCCGGACGCCGCGCTCGCGCTCATGGCGCAGGAGAACTGCCTCGATGCGGCGGGGGCGCTGATCGCCGGGCAGTTGCCCTTCGAAGCCGGTTGCGGCCGCCGGGCGCCGGCCGAGGAGCGGGGCCGCCTGGGCTATCGGAAGCATGATTGGCCGGCCGCCGGCTTGGCCGCCGCATTGCCGCGCGGCTACCAAGCCTCGGACGCCTATCGCACCACCATCCAGGGCTTGCCAGCGGTGGTGCAGAGCTTTGATTACGGCACGCCGCCCTACACGTTCGGCCAATGGGATCCCGGCACTGATGGCGGCGACGGCGTTGTGCTGGACGGGCCGCGTCTTGCCATCGCGCTGACCGAGGACCCGGTCGGCGGGGCGCAATGGTGGAACTCCGAACGCTGCGATGGCCGGGCGCCGATCAAGCCGGGTTGGTTGCTCTGGCAGCCTGGGCCGAGCGGAGCGGTCGCACCGAACTACCTGACCCGCAGCGTGGCCGAATGCCGGCGCGGGCGGACTCTGTCCCTGACCCTTTGGCAGGAGGGACCGCTGACGGTCCCCTGGCTGCGGCTCGGCGTGCCACAGGGCAACTTCACGGCGCCCGGCCTGATCTCCGAGCACTACACCCATCCGGAGGCGCGGTTGAGCAATGCGATGGAGCGGTTCTACTTCGCCTCCGGCCTTGGCAAGATCCGCTGGGAACGGTGGGAGAATCTGGCCTTCCCGCGCGGGCGTTCGGATCAGGCGCAGGTCGAGCAGGACACGACCACCCTGGCCACTGCGGCGACCTGTCCGGATTTCGGGGCCATTCCCCCACCCGACCGGCTGGGCGGGCAATGGCGGATGACCTTCTGCCGAATGTGGACGAACTTCGAACCAGCGCCGCCAGGGCGGCCGTTCACCGTATTGGCCTGGCCGGTGGCCTCGGCGAACCGCTGACGCGACGCTATTGTCGCGGCGCGCGCCGCAACGCGGCCAGCGCGGCAAAAGCCCCCTCCGGCGGCGCGCTCGCCGCTTCGGGCAGCACCGCGTCCGGGACGCGCGGATAGGGGTCGAGGGCGAGCGCCAGCGCCTCGGCCAGGGCCTCGCCGAGATCGGCGATGCCGCCCGACGTCTCAATGGCATCAATCTCATCCGGCCCGTCCTCGGCGACCGCGCCGGCGGGCAGGAATCGACAGGCGAAGGACTCGTCCAGGTGTTGCGGCACGGGCTCCAGCGTCACTACACAGGCCTGCGTCACGTCAGCGGTGAAACGCCCCTCGGCCAGCACCGCACCATCCGGCTCCGACACCAGGCGCAGCCGCGCCGCGAAGGCGCCGACGCCCAGAATGCCGAAGCGCGCGGCCAGCGCCGCGCATTCGGCCGGAGTGGCGGTGAGCGTCTCCTCCCGCGCCGTCGCCCCGACCAGGGCGAGGACCGAGGGGCGGGCGAATTCCGGGCGCGGGTCAGCCGGCATGGGCGTCCTGCGGGTAAGGTGGAAAGGTGACCTTGCCGCGCAGCAGCCCGGCGAAATCCTGCCCGGCCAGGGCTGCCGCCGTGGCCGTGACATGGCCGGCCAGCGCGCGGGCGGCAGCGCTGGGGATGGGATCCGGGCTCTCCCGGCGCCAGACATTGCGCTCCAGTACGACGGCCAGCGGCGCGGGATCGGCGGCATCGAGCGCCGCCTCATAGGCCTTGGCGCGACCGTGAAAGGCTTCCCACATCGTCTTCACCCGCCGCCCGACGCTGAGGTCGGAGACGCCCATTTCCCGCAGGTTCATGTCCATATCGGCGAACATCGCATCGAACACCGCCTGGGCGAGCGCCGGACCGCGCGCGTCCGGGTCCTGACGGAGCCGGCGGATCACGAGGGCGACCTGCAACCCGATCAGGTCGAATCGGCCATCCAGGCTGTCCGGCACGTCGAGCGCGGCAAACAGACCAGGGTCGCGGGCAGCGCCCACGGCGGCGGTATAGAGTGCGAAGCCGGCCCGCTCATGCGGCTTGCGGCGGAACAGGGTGGCAAGGGGCATGGCCCCGGGGCGTCCTTGTGCAGGGGTGGTGTGGTGCGGGCCGGTTGACCGGACACCGGCATGGTGGCATCGCCCTACACATGGATCGGCCCTTCCGTTCGGTCAATGCGCCCGGCGCGCTTCGCGCCGGCCTCATGGCCCTGGCGTTGCTCGCCCTTCCCGGCTGCGAGACGATGAACCGTCTGTTCGGCACCCCGCCAGTCCAGCGCGGTCACCCGCTGACCGAGGAGCAACTGGCGAACATCACGCCTGGCGTACAGACCAAGAAGGACGTCGAGGCCCTGATCGGCTCGCCGACCCAGACCGGCACCTTCAGCAACAACAGCTGGTACTACATCGCCGCCAAGACCAAGGTCCGCCCGGCCCGCTCCTTCTACCTGTTCGACCAGGAGACGGTGGTGATCCTGTTCGACGAGCGCGGCGTGGTGCAGAGCGTGCAACGCCTGGGCGAACAGCAGATGCAACCGGTCCAGATGGTGCAGCGGGAAACGCCGGTCCCCGGCTCAGATCGGACTTTCCTGCAGCAGTTGTTCGGCAATGTCGGCCGCTTCAACCCGACCGGCAGCGGCGGTGCGCCGGCCGGTTCGGCCCAGCAAGCGGCGGGCAGCGTCCAGCGCTGACCTCGTGGCGGACCAGGTTTGGGGAGAGAGAGATGGGGACGCTCGCGGGCAAGGTCGCGCTGGTCACCGGCGCGGGCAAGAATATCGGGCGCGAGATCGCCCTGACGCTGGCGCGCGACGGTGCGGCGGTGGTGGTCAATGGCCGGCGCGACGCGGCGGCGATCGGCGCTGTGGCGGCCGAAATCACCGCGGCCGGGGGGCAGGCCGTCCCGGTACTCGCCGATATCTCCGATGAGGCGGCGGTGGCGCGACTAGCGGCGGAGGCGGCACAGGCCTTTGGCGGCATCGATATCTGTGTCGCCAATGCGGGCCTCAGGCGGCAGACTGCTTTTCTCGATATCTCGCTGGTGGAGTGGCGGGAGATCCTGGCGGTGGCGCTTGATGGCGCCTTCCTGCTGGCGCGCGCTGTAGTGCCGCAGATGATCGCGCGCGGCGGCGGCAGTTTCATCGGTCTCTCCGGCATCTCCACCCATATCGGCACCCCAAACCGCGCGCATGTCTCGGCCAGCAAATCGGGGTTGGAAGGGCTGATTCGGGCCTTGGCGATCGAGTTTGCGCCGCAAGGCATTCGCGCCAACGCGGTAGCGCCGGGCAGCATCGATACGGTGCGCGGCGCCTCCGCCGGCGCCCGCCCGGCGGATCACACGGACAGCCGCATTCCGCTGCACCGCAAGGGCACGATCGAGGAAATCGCCGCGGTTGTTCGCCTGCTCGCCGGACCGGAGGGTGGCTATATCACCGGCCAGACCATCCATGTGAATGGCGGCGTCTTCCTCGGCTAAGCGCCACCCGCCGGAGGAGTCTGCCATGCCCCCCATGCCCGCCACGCGACTGCCCGAAGGCATCCGCGCCCGCATCCTGCCCGGCATCAACGGACTTTCGATGCATGTGCTGGAAGCGGGCGACCCCAGCCAGCCGTTGCTGCTGCTGCTGCACGGCTTTCCGGAGTTGGCCTGGTCCTGGCGGCGGGTCATGCCGGGACTTGCCGCGCTGGGGTATCATGTCGTGGCACCGGATCAGCGCGGCTATGGCCGCACCACCGGCTGGTCGGCCGATTACGACGGCGACCTCGCCCCCTTCCGCATGCTGAACCTGGTGCGCGACGCCATGGGACTGATCGCCGCGCTGGGCCACCGGGAGGCGGCGGCAGTGATCGGGCATGATTTCGGCTCTCCGGTCGCCGCCTGGTGCGCGCTGGTCCGCCCCGATCTTTTCCGGCGCGTCGCACTGATGTCGGCGCCCTTCGGCGGCCCGCCCGGCTTGCCCGAAGCCACGCCGGGCCGCGCCCCCGCGGCCGACATCCACGCCGCGCTGGCCGCCCTGCCGCGACCGCGCAAGCATTATCAGTGGTATTATTCTGAACCTGGGGCGAACGCCGATCTCTGGCATCCGCCGCAGGGGCTGCACGCCTTTCTGCGCGCCTATTATCACATGAAATCCGCCGATTGGCCGGCCAATCGGCCGTACCCGTTGGCCGGGTGGGAGGCGACATCCCTGGCCGAGTTGCCAACCTACTACATCATGGACCAGGCGCTCGGCATGGCGGCGACGGTCGCGCCAGAGATGCCCGGTCCGGAAGCGGTCGCCGCCTGCCGCTGGCTGCAGGCCGCGGATCTTGATCTATATGTTGAGGAATATACTCGTACCGGCTTCCAGGGCGGGCTGAACTGGTACCGCTGCCGCACCACCGGCTTGTTCGAGGCCGAGCACGAGATCTTCGCAGGCCGGCGGATCGAGGTCCCAGCGCTCTTCATTGCCGGCGCGGCGGATTGGGGGGCGGAGCAGACCCCTGGCGCGCTGCGGCGGATGCGCGACGTCTGCCCGATGATGGGCGAGATCGCGCTGGTGCCCGGTGCCGGGCATTGGGTGCAGCAGGAACAACCGGAAGCGGTACTGCGCCACCTGCAGGACTGGCTGAGGCTGGCCTGAAACCCTGGCCGACCTCGCCAATGCGGTGAAATCTGGCTGGCGATACGACCAAGAGTTGCGGTAGATATTACGTCAACCATCGGACCATCTGGTGGCGTATCCCCAAGAGGTTGACTGGTTGCCGCGCTCCCACCCCGTCTCCCCTGGCCGCGAGACATCGCCCGCAGGTCGGCGTGCCCTAAGGCTGCCATCCTTTGCCGGCCGACTGGCGCTTGGCCTGGGGTTGCTTGGGTTGGCCCTGTCGCTGCTGTGGGGCGCCATTTGGCTACATTTGACCGAAGTCAAGCGCCATGAGTTGGCGGCGGCCGAGCGCGATGGGCGCAGCATGGCGCGGGGGCTCGAGCAGAATATCGTCCGCACGATCGAGAGCGCGGATCAACTGCTGCGGTATGTCCAGATCGGCTACCGACAAAACTCCGCGCAGTTCAACCTGTTCGATTGGCTGCAACTGCGGCCGCACGACGCGCTTTCGGTGCAGATGGCCTTGATCGACCCGGAAGGGAAGCTGGCCGTCACCTCACTGCAGCCGCAGCCGAACCCGGTGGACCTCTCCGACCGCGAGCATTTCAGGGTCCATCTCGGCACCGATGAGGACCGGCTGTTCATCAGCAAGCCGGTGCTCGGGCGCATCAGTGGGCGATGGACCATCCAGGTCACTCGCCCCCTACGCGATGCGGTGGGGCACTTCGGCGGCGTTCTGGTCATGTCGATGGACACTGACTACCTCGCCCGCTTCTACGAAGCGGTGCGCCAGGAAGACAGTATGATCCGCCTGGTTGGTGATGACGGCATTGTCAGGGCCGCAGCGCCGGTGACGCTCGGCACCCTTGGCACGGCGCTGCCGCCGGCGCTGCTACAACACCTACATGATGGAGCCGAGGGGCAATTCATCGGCACCGATCATGACGGGGTGGAGCGGCTGACGACGTATCGCCGGGTGCAGGGCTACCCGCTTTACGTGCTGGCCGGCATCGGCATGAACGAGGTGCTGGAGGGGTACCGCTTCGACCGGAAATGGGCGAACCTTCTGGGCGGGGTGCTTAGCCTCGGCCTCGGCTTGATCGCCTGGCTGCTGCTCCGCCAGGCCGGACAGCTGGAGCGGGGGCGCAAGGCGCTGCGCAGCACGCTCGACAACATGGCCCAGGGCGTCGTCATGGCCGATGCCGGCGGCCGAATCCAAGTGATGAACGGGCAAGCGCAGCACCTGCTAGAGTTGCGTGGTGCGGCGGCGGCGCCGGGCGGGCCGATCGCCGCCGTGCTCAACCAGGCCGGGGCCGCCACCGCAGGCAACCGCCATGAGCGCCGCACGACCGCCGGGCAGGCGGTGGAGACGCTGGCCTTCGCGCTGCCCGATGGCGGCCTGCTGCTAACCGCGACCAATGTCACGCAACAGCGCTTGGCCAGCGAGGCCGAGGCCGCAGCCCGCGACGCGGCGGAATCGGCTAGTCGCAGCAAGTCGGAGTTCCTGGCCAATATGAGTCACGAAATCCGTACGCCGATGAACGGGGTGCTGGGCATGCTGCAGGCGCTGCAACATTCCGGCCTGACGCAGCAGCAGCTATCGATGTGCGAGACCATGGCGCGTTCTGGCAATGCACTGCTGCGGGTGGTGAACGACATCCTGGACGGTGCCCGGCTGGAAGCCGGCAAGCTGCCGCTGGTCATGGCGCCAACCGAACTCGCGCCGCTGGTGCAAGATATCGCCGACCTGATGCGCGCCGGAGCTGCAGAGAAAGGCATCGCCGTCACCGTCGATACCTCTGGCTGGCAGCCAGCGGCGGTTTTGGTCGACGCGATGCGGCTACGCCAGATCATCACCAACCTCGTCTCCAACGCCGTGAAATTTTCCGACCACGGCACTGTCAGCATCCGTCTGCTTTGCCAGGCGCAACGGGACACGCGCGTGGCAGTCACCATCTGCGTGGCGGATGAGGGACCAGGCATCGCCAGCGAGGCGCTGGCCGGGCTATTCACCCGCTTCGGTCAGGCAGAGGGCGGCCGCCGGCGAACCGGTGGCAGCGGCCTTGGACTGGCGATCTCACGTGATCTCGCCCGGCTGATGGGCGGCGATATCGACGCCGCGAGCCAGCGCGGCGAAGGCAGCACCTTCACGCTGCGGCTGACGCTCGAAATCGCGCGCGCGCCTGCGATGCCGGCCGCGGATACGCTGCCCAAGGGGATGGCCAAGGCACTCGACATCCTCGTCGCCGAGGACGACGAGATGAACCGGATGGTCATGGCCAGCTTCCTGCAACCGACCGGCCATCGTTTCCGCTTCGCTCATGACGGGCGCGAGGCCATCGAGGCGACACGGCAGCAGCGCTTCGATGTGATCCTGATGGATGCCAGCATGCCGTTACTGGATGGCGTGGCGGCGACCGCGGCGATCCGCGCGACGGAATCCGGCCAGGGCCGGCATACGCCGATCATTGCCCTGACCGCGCATGCCATGGCCGGCGATCGCGAACGCTATCTGAATGCCGGGATGGATGGCTACGTCAGCAAGCCAATCGACCGCCAGGCGCTGTTCACCGAGATCGATCGAGTGCTGGAAGCAAGGCCACCCTCCGTGGCCACGACGGATGAACTGATGTCTGCCGTGATTTGGCGGCGCTAGAGCGCGATGCGTTGAGGCGGAATCGCCGAAGGCGCTGAATCGCGCGATCCAACAAAGGCTAGAGCGGGCTGCGTGAACGCATGTGAACGCAGCATGCTCTAGAGCAGCCTCCGGTCTGATGGATCATGCTGTGATCCATCTTTATGACGCCTCCGCCTCCCATTATGTTTTCTAAAGCAAGTAAACCGTTCAGTTGATTCCAGCTGAACGCATATTGCTCTGAGGCCTTGCGGGCGATGTCCCATCGCCCGGTTTACCGCGCCAAACTGGGGCTGAAACCAGAGGTTTCCTTGGCTTCAAAGTACTGGCCGCGGCACCCGTTCGAGCGCTCGGCACGAGACGAAACATCATGGTGCCAGAGTGATCTCCATTCCAAGGGATCACGGCGGCATCCATTAGAATGGAGGTAACCTACCCAAGATTCGACATTTCCTAGAACAGAAAAATCCGATCAGGTGAGTCTACCCGATCGGATATTGCTCTAGAGCGCGATGCGTTGAGGCGGAATCGCCGAAGGCGCTGAATCGCGCGGTCCAACAAATGCTAGAGCGGGCTGCGTGAACGCATGTGAACGCAGCATGCTCTAGCTTACAGCTTGACCTTCAGCAGGCTGGCTAACTCACCAACCAAGCCGCGGCGGAAGGCCAGCACGCAAAGGACGAAGATTACGCCCTGGATCACCGTCACCCAGGCGCCCATCTCCGCCAGATAGTTCTGCATGCCAACGATGACGCCAGCGCCAATCAGCGGCCCGAAGACGGTACCCAGCCCGCCCACCAGGGTCATCAGCACCACCTCTCCAGACATCGACCAATGCACGTCGGTGAGGGTCGCGATGCCGAAGACCAGCGACTTGGTGGCGCCGGCAACGCCGGCCAGCGTCGCGGACAGGATGAAAGCCAGCAGCTTGTAGTCGTCCGTCCGGTAGCCAAGCGAGATGGCGCGCGGCTCGTTTTCCTTGATGGATTTCAGCACCTGACCGTAGGGCGAATGAATGATGCGGTGGATCAGCAGGAAGCCCAATAGGAAGACCGCTGCCACCACCCAGTACATGTTCATATCCGGGTCGAGCGGGATTACGCCGAAGAGCTTCCCGCGCGGGATGGCCTGGATGCCGTCCTCACCGCCGGTGAAGGGTGCCTGGACGCAGAAGAAGTAGACCATCTGCGCCAGCGCCAGGGTGATCATCGCGAAGTAGATGCCCTGGCGGCGGATCGCAAGCCACCCCGCGGCAACACCGAGGAGGCCAGCGACAAGGCCGCCCGCGATGATCGAGAGCTCGGGCGTCAGCCCCCAGGCCTTGGCGGCGTGGCCGGCGATGTAGCCGCCCATGCCGAAATAGGCCGCGTGACCGAAAGAGAGGAGGCCCACATACCCAATCAGCAGGTTGAAGGCCATGGCGAAGAGCGCGAAGCAGAGCAGCTTCATCAGGAAGACCGGGTAGAGCAGAAAAGGCCCGATCAGCAACGCCGCGACGAGCGCGGCAAGGCCAACGAGCTGAGCACGGGAGAAGCCCCAAAAGCCCTCCTCGGCGGCGGGGGCGGCGACGGCGCCGATGGCGGTGGTCTCGGCCGACATATCAGGCCCTCCCGAACAGGCCGGCGGGGCGCGCCAGCAATACGATCGCCATGATGACGAAGATGACGGTGGCGGAGGCTTCCGGCCAGAAGACCTTGGTCAGCCCCTCGACGATGCCAAGCGCGAAGCCGGTGACGATCGCCCCCATGATCGAGCCCATGCCGCCGATGACGACGACGGCGAAGACCACGATGATGAGGTTCGAGCCCATCTGCGGATTGACCGAGTAGATCGGCGCCGCAAGGACGCCGCCGATGGCCGCCAGCCCGACGCCGAAGCCGTAGGTCAGCGTGATCATGCGCGGCACGTTTACGCCGAAGGCCTGGACCAGTTCGGCCCGCTCCGTCGCGGCGCGGAGATAGGCCCCAAGACGGGTCTTCTCGATCAGCAGCCAGGTTGCGAGGCAGAGCACCAGCGCGGCAACCACCACCCAGCCGCGATAGACCGGCATGAACATGAAGCCGAGATCCCAGGCACCCGACAGCTCAGGCGGGATGCGGTACGGGAGGCCGGAGGAGCCAAACTCGTTCCGGAAGATCCCTTCGATGATCAGTGCCAAGCCAAAGGTCAGCAGCAGGCCGTAGAGGTGGTCGAGTTTATAGAGTCGACTGATGAAGAGCTTTTCCAGGATGATCCCGGTGATGGCGACAATGATGGGAGCGATGATCAGCGCCCACCAATAGCCGATGCCGAACCAGGCGAGCAGCATCCAGGCGGCGAAGGCGCCCATCATGAACTGTGCGCCATGCGCCATGTTGACGATGTTGAGCAGCCCAAAGATGACCGCGAGGCCAAGCGAGAGCATCGCGTAGAAGGCGCCGTTGATAAGCCCGAGCAGAAGCTGCCCAAAGAGGAGCGGCAGGGGAATGCCGAAGATTTCGTCCATGCGGGTCTTCCGAGTCCGGGGTTCAGGTCTTGACGAGCGAGCAGCCGCCTTCGGCGAGGGGGCGGAAGGCTTCCTCCCCCGGCGTCGTGGCGACCAGCTTGTAAAGGTCCCAAGGGTTGCGGGATTCGCCCGGGCTCTTCACCTCGAAGAGATAGCCGGGATGCAGGCAGCGGCCATCCACGCGGATGGTGCTGGCGCCGAAGGCGTCGTCATCGGCGGGCATGGCCTTCATGCGGTTCACCGCCTCGATACCCGAGGCCTTGGCTTGCGCCACACCAAGATTGGCCACCGCCTTCAGGTAATGCAGCGTCGCGCCGTAGCAGCCGGCCGGTACCATGGCGGGCGGGCGGCCTTCGTTCTTGGCCCGCACCCGTTCGGTCAGCGCCCGGGTCCGGTCATTGAGGTCCCAGTAGAAGGCCTCGGTCAGCAGCAGGCCTTGGGCGCTTTCCAGGCCGAGCGACTTGATATCCACCACACCCATCAGGAGAGCGGCGAACTTCATGTTGCGCTGCAGGCCGAATTCGCGCGCCGCCTTGATGGCGTTGACCGTATCGGTCGAGGCATTGGCGAGGCCGAGCACCTTGGCGCGGCTCGCCTGGGCCTGGACGATGAAGGCGGAGAAATCCGTCGTGGCGGGAAAGGGATAGCGCGCTGCGCCCAGTACCTTGCCGCCGGCGCCCCTGACGAAGTTCGCGGTATCCCGCTCCAACGCATGGCCGAAGGCGTAATCGGCGGTGATGAAATACCAGCTATCCCCACCCTGCTTGACGATCGCCGCGCCAGTTGATTTCGCCAGCATGTAGGTATCGTAGGTCCAGTGCACCGTGTTCGGGCTGCACTGCGCGCCGGTGAGGTCCGAACTGGCAGCGCCGGAGTTCAGATGGACCTTGTTCTTCTCCCGCGCCACGTTGTTGACGGCGAGGGCGACCGAGGAGGTCGGCAGGTCGATCACCACATCGACGCCCTGGTCGAACCACTGCCGGGCGATATTGGCACCGACATCGGGCTTGTTCTGATGGTCGGCCTGCAGCACCTCGACCTCAAAGCCGCGGCTGCCGAAGTCCTGCACCGCCTGCCGGGTCAGCACGACGCTGCCCGGCCCGGTGGTGTCGCGATAGGGGCCGGACATGTCGGACAGCACGCCCAGGCGGATGGTATTCGCCGCCTGGGCACGGGCGGATCGACGATGGCCTGCGAATGCCCCGGTGGCAGCACCGGCGGCGAGCAAACTGCGGCGGTTCAGGCGCATCCTCAATCCTCCCGTTTAATGGCCTTGTATCAGGCCTTGACGAGCGAGCAGCCACCTTCGCTAAGGGGGCGGAAGGCCTCCTCCTTGGGCGTGGTGCTGACCAGCTTGTAGTAGTCCCAGGCGCCCTTACTCTCCTCTGGCTTCTTCACCTCGAACAGGTAGGAAGGGCAAAGCTTGCGGCCATCGCTGCGGATATTGCCTTCGCCGAAGGCGTCGTCGTCGCAGGGCAGCGCCTTCATGCGGTTGATCACATCGATCCCGCCGACCTTGGAGGCCGGGACGCCCATATCGGCGATCGTCTTCAAGTAGTGCAGCGCCGCCGAATAGTTGGCGACCGAAGCCATGTTCGGCACCTGCTCCTTCAACCGGGGCTTGAGGCGCTGGGTCAGCGCCCGGGTGCGGTCGTTTAGGTCCCAGTAGAAGCTCTCGGTCAGCACAAGGCCTTGTGCGGTGTTGAGGCCGAGCGCGTGGACATCGGGGATGAACATCAGCAGTGCCGCCAGCTTGGCACGCTTCGTCACGCCGAATTCTGCCGCCTGCTTGATGGTGTTGATCAGGTCAGCGCCGGCATTGGCCAGCCCGATCACCTTCGCCTTGCTGGCCTGGGCCTGGACGAGGAAAGAGGAGAAATCGGTCGTGGCCGGGAAGGGATAGCGGACCCCGCCCACCACCTTGCCGCCAGCCGCCTTGACGAAGTTGGAGGTATCCCGCTCCAGCGCATGGCCGAAGGCGTAGTCGGCGGTGATGAAGAACCAGCTATCCCCACCCGCCTTCACCATCGCCGCACCGGTCGACTTGGCCAGCATGTAGGTGTCGTACATCCAGTGCACCGTGTTGGGGCTGCACTGCGGGCCGGTGAGGTCGGAGGTGGCCGAGCCGGTGTTGACGTAGGCCTTGTTCTTCTCCCGTGCGACATTATTCACCGCGAGACCGACCGAGGATGTTGGCACATCGAGGATCATGTCGACGCCCTGATCGTACCATTGCCGCGCGATATTGGCGCCGACATCGGGCTTGTTCTGGTGATCAGCGTTGATCACCTCCACGGTGAAGCCCTTATTGCCGAACTCCTGCACCGCCTGCAGCGTGCACTGGACACCGTAGGGGCCAGAGAGGTCGCGGTAGGGGCCGGACTGGTCGTTCAGCACGCCGATACGGATCGTATTGGCAGCCTGGGCGCGGCTGAGCCGGCTGAGCGGCGGGGCGAGCGTCGCGCCTACGGCGACGCCGGCGGTGGCGAAAAGCTGACGGCGGGTGGCGGTCATCGGGGGTGGCATCCTCTCTCGATTGCGGGTCAGCTGCGCACCATCGGGCAACCACCTTCCGCCAGGGGGCGGAAGGCCTCGTCAGCCGGTGTCGTCTGCAACAGCTTGTAGTAGTCGAACGCCCCTTTGCTTTCTTCCGGCTTCTTCACCTCAAAGAGGTAGGCCGGGTGGATTTTGCGGCCATCAGCGCGAACCGTACCCTTGCCGAAGGCATCGTCATCGGTCGGCAACGCCTTCATGCGTGCGACCACGGCCGCACCATCGGTCTTCGCGGTGGCGATGCCGATATCGGCCACCGCCTTCAGGTAATGCAGCGTCGCCGAGTAATCGCCGGCCTGTGCCATGCCAGGCGGCACATTGCCCATCACTGGCAGGGCGCGCTTCGTGAAGGCGCGCGTGCGGTCGTTCAGGTCCCAGTAAAAGGTCTCGGTGCAGATCAGGCCCTGCGCGGTGGTCAGGCCCAGGGCGTGGACGTCAGAGACGTACATCAGCAGCGCGGCCAGCTTGGTACCGCGCTTGGTGATGCCGAATTCGGCCGCCTGCTTGATGCAGTTGATCGTGTCGGTACCCGCATTGGCCAGCCCGATCACCTTCGCCTTGCTCGCCTGTGCCTGCACCAGGAAGGAGGAGAAGTCGCTGGTGCCGGGGAAGGGCGTGCGGGCGCTGCCCAGCACCTTGCCGCCGGCCGCCTTCACGAATTCTGCCGTGTCGCGCTCCAGCGAATGGCCGAACGTATAGTCGGCGGTGACGAAATACCAGGTATCGCCGCCCGACTTCACCGTCGCCGCACCGGTCGATTTCGCCATGCAATAGGTATCGAAGACCCAGTGGATGGTATTCGGCGTGCAGGCCTTGCCGGTGAGGTCGGAGGTCGCGGTCGAGGTGGCGATCGAGACCTTGTTCTTCTCCCGCGTCAGATCAGCGAGCGCGAGCGCGGCCGAGGAGGCGGCGATGTTCAGCGTAAGATCGACACCATCCCGATCATACCATTGCCGGGCGATGTTCACCGCGACATCGGGCTTGTTCTGGTGGTCGGCCGAGACGACCTCCACATTGAAGCCGCGGGCGGCGAATTCCTGCACCGCGAGCTTGGTGCAAGCGACCGCCCCCGGGCCGTTGATGTCGCGATACGGCCCGGACATATCGGTGATGACACCGATCCGGACGGTATTCGCGGCCTGAGCACGGGCGCGGCGGGTGAAGGGGGCAAAGCCGCCAACGGCGGCGCCGGCGGCCAGCAGGCTGCGACGGGGAAGGGCCATGGTCTTATCCTCTCAGGTCTTCACCAGCGGATAGCGGCCTTCCGCCAAGGGACGGAAGGCCTGCTCGGCCAGCGTGGTCTGCAAAATCTTGTCGGCGGGGGACGCGCCGTGGCTCGCCTCAGGCGCCTTCACCTCAATAGTCCTGCGTCCCTCGGGGCGGTTCAGGAACATGAGGACGGCTTCAGACGAAACCCGCGATCGGGGCCGGTAAAATCGGTCAGCACCCCGAACTTAACCGTTTTCGCCGCTGGCGTGCGGGCGCGACGGCTGAAGCGCGCAACGCCGCCATGGGCGGCCCCGGCGGCGATCAGGCTCTGGCGGCGCAACGCCATGTCCCGCCCTCCTCCCCGCACCCGATCAGGATTTCAGGAAGCCGCAGCCGCCTTCCGCCAGCGGGCGGAAGGCCTCATCAGCGGGTGTCGTCTGCAGCAGCTTGTAGTAGTCCCACGGCACCTTGCTTTCTTCCGGCTTCTTCACCTCGAACAGGTAGCTCGGGCAAAGCTTCCGGCCGTCGGCGCGGATGCTACCGGGCCCGAACGCGTCATCATCGGTCGGGATCGCCTTCATGCGGGTGACGAACTCGGCGCCCGACCCCTTGGCCGCGGCGACGCCCGCCTGCTGCACGGTCTTCAGGTAGTGCAGCGTGGCCGAATAGCAGCCGGCATGGATCATGTTCGGATAGAGGTTCGGCATCTTCGGCAAGACCCGTTTGGTGAAGGCGCGGGTGCGGTCGTTGAGATCCCAGTAGAAGGTCTCGGAACAGATCAAGCCCTGGCCGGTCGACAGGCCGATGGAATGCACATCGGTGATGAACATCAGCAGCGAGGCGAGCTTCACGCCGCGCTTGGTGATGCCGAACTCGGCCGCCTGTTTGACGCAGTTGATGGTGTCAGAGCCGGCATTGGCGAACCCAATCACCTTCGGCCGCGCCGCCTGCGCCTGCACGAGGAAGGAGGAGAAATCCGTGGTCGCCGGGAACGGCGTGCGGACCGAGCCGACCACCTTGCCGCCGGCTGATTTCACGAAATTCGACGTGTCGCGTTCCAGCGCGTGGCCGAAGGCGTAATCGGCGGTGATGAAGAACCATGTATCGCCGCCCGCCTTCACCGTCGCCCCACCAGTCGACTTGGCAAGCATATAGGTATCGTAGCTCCAGTGCAGCCCAGTCGGGGCGCATTGCGCCCCGGTCAGGTCACTGGTCGCAGAGCCCGAATTAATCGTGATCTTGTTCTTCTCGCGGCCAACATTCTGCACCGCGAGGCCGACCGAGGAGGTCGGGATGTCGAGGATCATGTCGACGCCCTGGTCGTACCATTGCCGGGCGAGGGAGACGCCGACATCGGGCTTGTTCTGATGATCCGCGAAGATCAGATCAACGCCAAAGCCCTGGTTGCCGAATTCGGCGATCGCCTGCTGCGTGCAGGCGAGGGAGCCGGGGCCGGTATTGTCCTTATACGTGCCCGACATGTCGTTCATTACGCCGATCTTCACAGTATTGGCCGCCTGGGCCCGGGCCCGGCGGGTGAAGGCCGCAAAGCCGCCATAGGTGGTACCAGCGGCAAGCAGGGTGCGACGATTGAGCGACATGATGGCCTCTGGTCTTAGGAGTTTCAGGACTTGATCAGCGGACAACCACCGTCGGCCAACGGTCGGAAGGCCCGATCAGCGGGGGTCGTCTGTAGCAGCTTGTAATAGTCCCACGGCCCCTTGCTCTCGGCCGGCGCCTTGACCTCGAACAGGAAGGAGGGATGGATCTTGCGACCATCGGCACGGATGCTGCCGGGGCCGAAGGCATCGTCATCGGTCGGGAGAGCCTTCATGCGGGCCACCGCATCCGCCCCGCTCGCCTTGGCGGCGGCCACGCCCATATCCTGCACCGCCTTCAGGTAGTGCAGCGCACCGCCATAGGCACCGGCATGGGTACTGGCGATGCCGGGCGCCGGGCCGATCTGCTGGCGAAGACGCTGAGTGAAAGCCCGGGTACGGTCGTTCAGATCCCAATAGAAACTCTCGGTGACGATCAGGCCGTTCGCGGTATTGAGGCCGAGCGAATGCACCTCGGTCAGGAACAGCAGCAGCGACGCCAGCTTGATGCCGCGCCGATTCAAACCGAACTCGGCCGCCTGTTTCACGCAGTTGGTGGTATCCGTGCCGGCATTGGCCAGGCCGATCACCTTCGCCCCGCTAGCCTGCGCCTGCATGAGGAAGGAGGAGAAGTCACTGGTTCCGGGGAAGGGCGTCCGCACACTGCCCAGCACCTTGCCGCCGGCCGCCTTGACGAAGTTGGAGGTATCGCGCTCTAACGCATGGCCGAAGGCGTAATCGGCGGTGATGAAGAACCAGGTATCGCCACCGGCCTTCACCGTCGCACCACCGACCGAGTTTGCCAGCATATAAGTGTCGTAGGTCCAATGCACCGTATTCGGCGTGCAGGCCTTCCCCGTAAGGTCGGACGTCGCGGCCGTGGTGTTCAAGTGCACCTTGTTCTTCTCGCGGGCAATATCGTTGACCGCGAGCGCCACCGAGGAGGTGGAGACATCGATCAGGCAATCGACGCCGTCCCGGTCGAACCATTGCCGGGCGACGTTGACCCCGACATCAGGCTTGTTTTGCTGGTCGGCGCTCAGCACTTCCACATTGAAGCCGCGCGGGCCGAAATCCTGCACCGCCTGGCGAGCTGCCGCGATGACGACCGGGCCGGCGACGTCGCGGTACATGCCGGACAGATCGACGATGCCGCCGAGCTTGACCGTATTTGCCGCCTGCGCCCGGGCGCGACGGGTGAAGCCGGCGAAACCCCCGACGCTGGCACCCGCCGCAAGCAGGTTTCTACGATGCATCGCCATCGTTGCCTCCTCTCAGGCCTTCACCAGCGAGCAGCCGCCTTGGGACATCGGCCGGAAGGCTTCCTCGGCCGGCGTCGTCTGCAGCAGCTTGAACATGTCCCAACCACCGCTGCTCTCCTGCGGCGACTTCACTTCGAACAGATAGGCAGGGTGGATCTTGCGGCCATCGGCGCGGATCAGACCGGGGCCGAAGCAGTCATCATCGCAGGGCATCGCCTTCATGCGATTCACCGTCTCGACGCCGGATGCCTTGGCCTGGGGCACGCCCATATCGCCCACCACCTTCAGGTAGTGCAGGACCGAAGCATAGCCGCCCGCATGGTTCATGCAGACCGGCACGCTGACCTGCGGCCGCATCTTCGCGGTGAAGCGCCGGGTGCGGTCGTTCAGGTCCCAGTAGAAGGTCGTGGTGCAGACCAGCCCCTGCGCCGTCGGCAGGCCGATCGCCTGCACGACCGGAAGATGCATCAGCAGCGCCGCCAGACGCACGCCGCGCTTGGTCAGCCCGAACTCCGCCGCCTGCTTGATGCAGTTCGTGGTATCCGTCCCGGCATTGGCCAGCCCGATCACCTTCGCCTTGCTGGCCTGCGCCTGCAGCAGGAAGGCGGAAAAATCGACGAAGTCGGGGAACGGCGTGCGGACGCCGCCCAGGATCTTGCCGCCGGCCGCGTTCACGAACGCCATCGTGTCACGCTCCAGCGCATGGCCGAAGGCGTAGTCGGCGGTTAGGAAGAACCAGGTGTCACCGCCATCCTTGACCAGCGCCGCGGCGGTGGATTTGGAGACGTTCCAGGTATCGTAGGTCCAATGCACGGTGTTTGGCGTGCAGGCCTTGCCGGTCAGGTCCGAGGTCGCCGAGGTGGAGTTCAGATAGACCTTGTTGCGGTCCCTGATGATGTCGTTGACCGCCAGCGCGACTGAGGACGCGCCACCATCGACGATCACGTCGACGCCATCGCGGTCGATCCAGGCACGCACCAGGTTGGAGCCGACATCGGGCTTGTTCTGGTTGTCGCCATAGAGGACTTCAATGTTGAAGCCGCGATTCGAAAATTCTGCTACTGCTTGGCGCACGCAGGCCAATTCGGTCGGCCCGCTGACATCCTTGTACTGGCCCGAGAAATCGGTCAGCAGCGCGATCTTGACCGTATTCGCGGCCTGCGCGTTGGCCCGACGGAAGCTCCAGCTGGTGCTGGCGGCGGCTGCGGCGCCGGTCAGCGCCTGTCTCCGAGAAATGCTCATTTCGTTGTCTCCTTCCCTGATCCGACCCGCTCTGCGGCGGGTTCAGACACCAAGATATTGATGCAAACGGTCCATGCTGGCGGCGAGATCGGCATTGGCCACCTCATCGACCACACGCCCATGCTCCATCACGTAATGGCGATCCGCCACCGTCTGGGCGAAGCGGAAATTCTGCTCGACCAGCAGCACGGTGAAGCCACGCTGCTTCAACTCGCGGATCGTGCGGCCGATCTGCTGCACGATCACCGGCGCCAGCCCTTCCGAGGGCTCGTCGAGCAGCAGCAGCTTGGCGCCGGTCCGCAGAATACGGGCGATCGCCAGCATCTGCTGCTCGCCGCCCGAGAGCTTGGTGCCCTGGCTGTTCGCGCGCTCTTTCAGGTTAGGGAACAGCTCGTAGATGGTGGCGAGATCGAGCCCACCAGCCTGCACCACGGGCGGCAGCAGCAGGTTCTCCGTCACACTGAGCGAGGCAAAGATCCCGCGCTCCTCCGGGCAATAGGCGATGCCGGCACGGGCGATCAGGTCGGAGCGCGTATTGATCATCTCCCGCGCCTGATATTTCAGGCTGCCCGCACGCCGACCAGTCAGGCCCATGATGGCCCGCAACGTCGTCGTCTTGCCGGCGCCATTGCGCCCCAGCAGCGTCACCACCTCGCCCTCGCGGACATCGATGTTCACGCCGTGCAGGATGTGGCTCTCGCCGTACCAGGCCTCCAGGCCCCGCAGTTCCAGCAATGAGCCGGTCGAAGCAACGGGACGGGTCTCGAGCTGGGTCGCCATCAGACCGGCACTCCCTCGGTCACGGTATGCGCCTCGCTGCCCAGATAGGCGGCGATCACATCCGGGTTGCGCGCGACGCTCTGATAATCGCCCTCGGCCAGCACCGCGCCCCGCGCCAGCACCGTGATGCGATCACAAAGACCGGCGACGACCTTCAGATTGTGCTCCACCAGCAGCACGGTCCGCCCGGCGGCAACCCGCTTCACCAGGGCGACGATCCGATCCACATCCTCATGCGCCATGCCGGCAGTCGGTTCGTCGAGCAGCATCATCTGCGGTTCCATGGCCAGCGTCGTGGCCATCTCCAACGCCCGCTTGCGACCATAGGACAGCTCACCCGCCGGCAGCCGCTCGTAGCCAGTCAGGCCGACATCCTCGAGCAACTCCATCGCCCGATCGTTGAACCGCCGCAGCAGCGAATCGGACCGCCAGAAATCGAAGCTGCCGCCGCGCTGGCGCTGCAACGCAACCCGGACATTTTCCAGCACCGAAAGATGCGGGAACACGGCCGAAATCTGGAAGCTTCGCACCAGGCCAAGGCGTGCAATCTCGGCCGGTTTCTTGCCGGTGATGTCTTGGCCTTCGTAGCGAATGCTGCCACGGGTTACTGGGAGAAACTTGGTCAGCAGGTTGAAGCAAGTCGTCTTGCCGGCACCGTTCGGTCCGATCAGCCCATGGATGCTGCCGCGGCCGACGCGCAAGTTCACATCGTTCACCGCGACGAAGCCGCGGAACTCCTTGGTCAAGCCAGAAGTTTCCAAGATGTAGTCCGTCACCCGGATCGCGCTCCCCTCGTCGCCCCGTGCCGGGGACTCATTTTCTTACACAAGCTATGGCCATGCTGCGGCCGTTTGGCAAGGGAGGCCAGGGCTTTCCGCCGCCAGATGCCGGCGGCAACGGGGCCGACTAGCGCAATCCGTCCTTGCCTTCGATTTGGGCAATCGTCAGTCCACCGATCCTCGGCAGCGGCCGACCGCCCGTGGCCAATGCAAGGCAGAGCAGAATTTCATCAGCCCGCGGGGCATCCGGAACCCGCGCTTCAATGGCGTCGAAATGGCTGCGAACGAAAGCGGCATCCTTGTGCCCCAGAGGCACATCGATTGCCGTACCCGGCCCGCCAGATTTCTTGGCCGAGGGGATCAGGGCCGGCCCCTTGCCCAGCGCCGCGCGCACCGGCGCGCCCATCTTCGGGTGCAGCAGTGCGGCGGCGTGTTCCAGCTCTCCCGCCTCCCCGACCACCGCCGCCTTGCCGAAGCTCTCCACCCGCTCACCCGGGATACCGAGCGCGGCGATGGCCCGTTCGGCCAGCAGCCCGCCGAGGGCCTCACCCTGAGCCACCAGTTCGGCCAGGTCTTCCACATAGCGCCCAGCGAAGGGATTGCGGATCACCGCACAGGCGATGGCGCGACGAATCGGCGGGTTCACTTCGCGTCCCATCTCCTGGCGGGTCTCGTCGAGGATGGTCACCAACTTGCGGATGATGGCGGGCATCACGGCGGCCTTTCAGTGGGGAATGCGGTCGGCGGGCGGAGTATTGCGGCTGCGGCCGCAGCGCATCACGCCATCGATCATCACCCCGCCGATGCCGGGGATGTCACCGAGTTCGATCGAATGCAGTATATCGCGTCCAGCGCTGTGCTGGGCGCGGTCAAGGAAGACCAGATCCGCCGCCCGCCCTGGCTCGATCAGCCCGCTATCCAGGCCACGAATGCGCGCGGTATTCCCGGTGGCCAGAGCGATCGCCTGCGCCGCCGGGATGCCCCCCAGCGCCGAGAGCAGCGAGATCAGCCGCAGCATACCGAGCGGCTGCACGCCCGAGCCCGCCGGGCTGTCGGTGCCAAGGATGACGCGGTGCAACTGGCCCAGATCGCGCGCCGCCTGCACGGCGGCGATCGCCACCCGCTCATTGCCGTTGTGCACAATCTCAATCGCCCGGTTGCTGCGCTCGCACAGCTCGCAGACATGCGCTTCGGAAAGGCTGGTATGGCCGCCATTGATATGGCCGATGATATCGGCATCCGCTTCCAGCACCGTGTCCTTGTCGATGTAGCCGCTGCCGGGGACCGACGGGCCACCGGTATGGATCGTGCTCTGGATACCGTGCTTGCGCGCCCAAGCGATCATCTCCCGCGCCTCGTAGCCGGCCTTCACCGTGCCGAGCCCGACCTCGCCCAGCAGCGAAATGCCCGCGGCTGCGAGCTCGGCGAAATCGCTCTCGACCATCCCCTTCTCCAGCACCGGCGCGCCGGCCAGTACCTTCACCCCGGCCGGGCGCAGGTTGTGGAAGCTGCGCTGGGCGAAGATCGCATGCGCCTTCAGGCCAAGAATATCCTTCGGCCGGCCAGGCGAATGCACCTCCCCGGCCGAGATCATCGTCGTCACCCCGCCATTGAGAAAGCTCTCGACCCAGCCGAGCTGGTTCTGCCGCGGCGTCCAATCGCCCAGCACTGGATGCACATGGCTGTCGATCAGCCCTGGTGCCACGGCCGCGCCGCCGGCATCGATCACCTGATCGAAGGGGCCACGATCGCCAAGTTCGCTGGCCCGGCCGATCGCGGCGATCCGGCCGCCCTCCAGCAGCAGGGCGTCGGCTGCAAGGATTGGGTTTGCCAGATCGCCAGAAAGCAGCAGGCCGATCTCACGCACCAGCACCCGACCCGCCGCCGGTCCCGCCGCCTGTGGCTCCGCCATCCTGCCCTCCTCCACACGGCGTCCAGCCTACCGGTGCCGCTTGCGCGAGCCTAGCGGGGCCGGGGCCGTCCGTGCTTTGATTGTGGGCAATGATCGTTCGGCCCGCGACACTCGAGGCAGCCCTGGCGCTGCGCGCCGCCGGGCCAGCCCGCCCGCTGGCAGGCGGCACCGATATCTACCCCGCGCAGGCTGCTGCCGCCGCCTGGATGCGCCCGTCCAACGAACGACTGCTCGACCTCACCGGCATCGCCGGCCTCGACCGCATCGAAGCTGACGCCGAAGGCTGGCGAATCGGTGCCTGCGTCACCTGGTCGGCGCTCCGCGCCGCCCCCCTGCCCGCCGCCTTCGACGGGCTCCGCGCCGCCGCCGGGACGATCGGCGGGGTGCAGGTGCAAAATCGCGGCACGGTGCTCGGCAATCTCTGCAACGCCTCGCCTGCCGCGGATGGCGCGCCGCCGCTGTTCAGCCTCGATGCTGGCATTGAGATTGCCGGGCCGCAGGGCATCCGGCGCCTGCCATTGCCCGATTTCCTGCTGGGCAATCGCCGCACCGCACTCGCCCTGGATGAGTTGGCCATCGCCATCCGTATCCCCCAACCGGCAGCGGCGGCGCGCAGTGCCTTCCGCAAGCTCGGCGCCCGCAGCCATCTCGTGATCTCCATCGCCATGGTCGCGGTGCTGGCGGAGCTCCGGGACGGCCACGTGACCCGGGCCTGCCTCGCGGTCGGCGCCTGCGGCCCGGTGGCGCAACGCCTGCCGGGGGCTGAGGCAGCGCTGATCGGTGCCCCCATCGCCATGGCGCCAGCGCTGATCGCGCCGGCGCATCTGGCCGCGCTCGCCCCGCTCGACGATCTGCGGGCGAGCGCCGAGTATCGGCGACACGCGGCGCTGATCCTGTTGCGCCGTGCGCTGGCCGAGGCGCTGGCATGAGCCTCTCCCTCTACGTCAACGGCGCACTCCGCACCGTTGAGGCCCCGGCTGCGACGCGGCTTTCGGATGTGTTGCGCGGCTCGCTCGGCCTGACCGGCACCAAGGTCGGCTGCGATGCCGGCGATTGCGGCGCCTGCACCGTGCTGCTGGATGGCGCCCCAGTCTGCGCCTGCCTCGTGCCGCTCGCCCAGGTCGAGGGACGGGCGGTGACAACGGTCGAAGGTCTCGCCGACGATGCCTGGGGCGCGGCGCTGCAGGCCGCCTTCCTCGCCCATGGGGCGGCGCAATGCGGCATCTGCACGCCGGGCATGCTGCTCGCCGCCCGGGCGCTGCTGGGGGCGAGCGCTCGCCCGACCGAGACGGAGATCGAGACCGCGCTCGGTGGCGTGCTCTGCCGCTGCACCGGCTATCGCAAGATCATCGCCGCAGTGCGCGACGCGCATCGCTTTCGTACGCCGGTGGAGATCCCCTCGCCCAGCGCCGGCGCCGCGGTCGGTGCTCGGCTCGCCCGCGCCGATGGTCGAGACAAACTTACCGGGCAAGCCTGCTTCGGCGATGATGACGCGCCGGCCGATGCGCTTTGGCTGCGGCCGATCCGCTCACCGCACGCGCATGCCCGCTTCGTCTTCGGCGACTGGGCGGCCTGGCGGGCCCAGCATCCCGGCATCGTGAAGGTGCTGACGGCAGCCGATGTCCCCGGTCGCAACGGCTTTGGCATCTACCCCGACATCAAGGACCAGCCTGTCTTCGCCGACGGCCTAGCCCGCTATCGCGGCGATTGCGTCGCCGCCTTGGTCGGCACGGTCGAAGCACTGGGCGGCATCACCTTCGACGCGCTGCCGATTGTTTGGGAACCGCTGCCACCGCTGACCCTGGCCGGCGGCGCCGCGCTGCATGACCGCTGGCCGGAGAATGTGCTGGCGACGGGCCGGCTGGTGCGGGGCGATGCGGAAGCCGCGCTCGACGCCGCCCGCCATGTGGTCGATGGACACTTCGAGACGGGCTTCGTCGAGCACGCCTATGTCGAGCCCGAAGCCGGCTGGGCCCAGCGCATCGGCGATCGGGTCGAAGTGCATGGCTGCACCCAGGCCCCCTACATGGACCTCGAGGAAGTGGCCGGCGTGCTCGGCATTCCGCTGGCCTCGGTGCGCATCATCCCCTCGGCCTGCGGCGGCGGCTTTGGTGGCAAGCTCGACGTCTCCTTCCAGCCGATGCTGGCGGTGGCGACCTGGCTGCTAGGCCGGCCGGTACGCGCGGTCTGGAGCCGGGCCGAGAGCATGGCGAGCAGCACGAAACGCCACCCGGCGCAGATCCATGCGCGTGCCGGCTGCGATGCCGAAGGCCGCCTGACCGGCTTCACCTTCGAAGGCGTTTATGACACCGGCGCCTATGCCAGCTGGGGCCCGACGGTCGCCGGGCGGGTGCCGGTGCATGCGAGCGGCCCCTATCGTGTGCCCGCCGTGGCGGTGCGATCCCGGGCGATCTTCACCACCAACCCGCCGAGCGGCGCCTTTCGTGGCTTCGGCGTACCCCAGGCGGCGATCGCGCAGGAAGCGCTGTATGACCGGCTGGCCGACGCCACCGGGATCGACCGGCTGGAATTCCGCCTGCGGAACGCGCTGCGCCCGGGCGATACGACGCCCTCGGGCCAAGTGCTGGAGCATTCGGTCGGGCTGGTCGATTGCCTGGTCGCGCTGCGCCCGCACTGGCAGGCGCTGCGGGACAAGGCGGCAGCGGGCAATGCCGCTGGCGGCCCGCTGCGGCACGGCGTCGGCATCGCCTGCATGTGGTACGGGATCGGCAATACCGGCATGTCCAACCCTTCCACCATGCGGATCACGCTCGATCACGATGGGCTGGTCTTCCACAATGGCGCGGTGGATATCGGCCAGGGCTCGACCACTGTGCTGTTGCAGATCGCTGCCGATGCGCTCGGCCTGCCGGTGGCGGATTTCCGCTGCGTCCTGGGCGATACCGACCTGACCGCCGATGCCGGCAAGACCAGCGCCTCTCGCCAGACCTTCGTCAGCGGCCGTGCGGCGGCCGAAGCGGGGGCGGTGCTCCGGGCGCAGATCCTGAGGCGCGCCAATGCCGGCCCGGCAGCACGGCTGGAACTGCGGGCCGGTGTCCTGCATGTGGACGGCAACCCACTTGCCGGTGCCTACGAAGGCATCGGCCAGTTCGATCCGCCGACCGTCCCGCTGGATGCGGATGGCCAAGGCATCCCCTACGCCACCTATGGCTTCGCCGCGCAACTGGCAGCGCTCGCCGTCGATACTGATCTCGGCACCGTGCAACTGCAGAAGATCGTCGCCGCCCATGATGTCGGCCGGGCGATCAACCCGACCCTGGTGGAAGGCCAAGTGGAGGGCGGCATCGCCCAGGGCATTGGCCTCGCGCTCATGGAGGAATACCTGCCCGGCCGAACAGAGAACCTGCACGACTACCTGATCCCGACCGTGGGCGATGTGCCGGAGATCAAGACAATCCTGGTCGAGGCCAGCGAGCCGCTGGGTCCCTTCGGCGCCAAGGGGATCGGCGAGCCCGCTTTGGTCCCAACCGCGCCGGCCATCCTCTCGGCGATCCGCGACGCAACCGGGGCGGAGATCACCCGGGTGCCCGCCCTGCCCCACCGCGTGCTGGAGAGCGTCGCGCAAATGCGCGCGGGAAAGCTTTCGCTATGAGTATCGACCGCACGGAGCTATTCGGCGCCCGCGAAGGCAATGAGGGCATCGTCCGCTGCGACGCCTGTCCGGTGCTGTGCCGCATCCGCCCCGGCCGGGCCGGCGCATGCAGCCGCTACGCGAATGCGGACGGCCGGCTGGTCCGGACCGACCCGCTGGTGCTGATGGAACGCGCGGCGGAGACGGTACCCTTCCTCGCCCGCGACTGGGAGGCGGAGCGCAGCTTCGTCACCGCCATCGGCGCAGGCACCACCTATCCTGACTACAAGCCCGCTCCCTTCATCGTCGGTGCGCGGCACCAGGGCGTCGATACCGTCACCGTCGTGACCGAGGGCATCTTCAGCTATTGCGGCCTGAAGGTGAAGATCGACACCGATCGCCATCTGGGGCTGGAAACCGCGCCGGTGCGCGTCGATGGCGAGCAGATCGGCCATGTCACCACAGCCGAGTACGGCAGCCAGATGCTCTCCCTCGGCGGGGTGCGACACCTGACCGGTGGCAGCAAGAAGGAAGGCAACGTCACCTGCGCCACCATGCTCGCCTTGTGCGAGAAACAGGCGGTGGAGGTGACGATCGACGGCGGCGCGACGGTAATGCTGCAGGCCGGGCAGGCGCCGATCGTGAATGGCTTGCCAGAGGCGCGCATGCGAGTCGGCTGTGGCTCTGCCGCCATCGGCATCTTTGCGCAGCAATGGTACGGCCATGTGGACGAGGTGATCGTGGTCGATGACCACATCACCGGCGTACTGTCCGAACACCAGGCGGGCAAATGCCTGGATATGCCGCCGAGCGGCATCCGCGTGCGCGGGCGGCGTTCCACGCCCGGGCGCTATTTCCAGGTGGCGCATCCGGGCACCGGCTGGGGCGGGACCGATATCACCGACCCGCTGGCGGTGATCGAGCGGATCGACCCGAAGCTTGCCTGGCCGGGGCTTAGGCTGCTGCTGACCAGCACGACGGGCGAAGATCACCTCTATTGCGAGTTGGATGAGGCACTGCGACCGGTTCCCCGACAGACGCCGCCCGCAGTGCTGCAAACCGTCGAGCGGATCGGCGAGAATTGCGAACCGGCGCTGACCTCCATCCTGTTCATGGCCGGCGCCGGCGGCAGCCTGCGCGCCGGCGTCACCGAGAACCCGGTGCGGCTGACGCGCGAGGTGCAGGCGGGACTGGTGCGGGTGACAATAGGCGGCGCGCCGGCCACGCTCTGGCCCGGCGGTGGCATCACCATCATGGCCGATGTGCTGCGGGTGCCGGATGGCGCCTTCGGCAGCGTGCCGACTCCGGCCCTGGTCGCGCCCATCGAGTTCACGCTGCGCGCCGATCTCTATGCCCGCCTCGGCGGCCATGTCGGGCATGTGATCCCGCTGGCGGAACTGCTGGCCGGCTATGGCGAGACGGCGAGACGGGAGCCCTGGATCGCCGGGAATCCATGGCCGCTGGATTAGCCGCGCGGCTCCCCGATGGCCGGTTGCACCTGCAGGAAGGCCCGATCGACCTGCTGATCGGCTTCGAGGGGCCGCGCCCGGCAGTGCAGCAAGCGGTGACCGCGGCGAGCACCGCCTTCGCCGGGCTTCTGGCAGGGCTGGCCGCCGAACTGCCCCTGCTGCGCACGCCGGTCGGTGCCGATCTCCCGGCGATCCAGGGCCCGGTCGGGCGGCGCATGGTGGCGGCCGTTTGGCCGCACCGGCGCGGCTTCATCACGCCCATGGCCGCCGTCGCCGGCGCGGTAGCCGATGAGGTGCTGGCAGCGATCGCCGCCGTGCCAGGGCTGACGGCGGCACATGTGAACAATGGCGGCGATATCGCGCTGTACCTGACCGCTGGTGCCAGCCTGCGTATCGGCCTCGTGCGCGACCAGGCCCGCGCCGCACCGGAGGGGCTGGTGCGGTTGAGCGAGGCGGATGGCATCGGCGGCGTCGCCACCAGCGGCTGGCCGGGGCGGAGCTTTTCCCTGGGCATCGCGGATGCGGTCACGGTGCTGGCCCGAAATGCGGCAGCCGCAGATGCGGCGGCGACGGTGATCGCCAATGCGGTGAATGCCGACCACCCAGCGATCGCCCGCGCGCCGGCCGAAACGCTGGACCCCGACAGCGATCTGGGCGCGCGGCTGGTCACCACGGCGGTCGGCGCGCTGCCGCCCGAAGTGGTCGCGGCGGCACTCGCGGCGGGCGAAGCGGTGGCGGAGGCGCTGATTCAGCGCGGGCTGATCGCCGGCGCGCTGCTGGCGCTCCAGGGCGAGACTCTGGCAGTGGGCTTGCCGCGGCTGCTGGGGTAGAAAGGGGTCATACGCTTAAATACTGTTCGCGCACCTCAGGTGCCGCGCGCAGCGCTGGCATCGTACCCGACCAGCGGATACGACCCTTTTCGATGATCGTCGCACGGTCGGCGACCACGCCCGCGAAATGCGGATTCTGTTCAGAGAGCAGGATGGACAGCCCTTCGCGTTTCAGGGCGCCGATCGTCTCCGCCATGCGTTCCACCACCACCGGCGCCAGCCCCTCGCTCGGCTCATCGAGGAGGATCATGCGCGGATTGCCCATCAGCGTCCGCGCGATGGTCAGCATCTGCTGTTCGCCGCCGCTCATCCGCGCACCAGGGCGGCGGCGCATCTCGGCCAGGCTTGGAAACAGCGCAAAGAGCCGCTCCGGCGTCCAGGGCGCCATGCCTGGCGCGGCGGGACGGCGGCCAACTTCCAGGTTCTCCAGCACCGTCAGCTCGCCGAAGATGCGCCGATCCTCCGGCACATAGCCGAGCCCAAGGCGAGCAATCTCAAAGGGCTCCCGGCCCGCGATCTCCTGGCCGCGGAAGCGGACCCGCCCGGCGCTCGGCCGGACCAGGCCCATGATGGCCTTCATGGTGGTGCTCTTGCCGGCGCCATTCCGGCCCAGCAGCACCACGACCTCGCCCTCCTCCACCCCCAGCGTCACCCCTTCCAGGATCTGCGCCCGGCCGTATTGGGCGGCGAGGCCCTCCACCGCCAGCATCAATGCCCCCCCTGGGTCGCACCGCTGCCGAGATAGACGGCGCGCACCCGCGGGTCGGCGCGCACCGCCTCTGGCGCGCCTTCGGCGAGCAGCGCGCCGCGATCCAACACCAGCACGCGGTCGGCATGGCCGAAGACCACGTCCATGTCGTGTTCGGTGAACAGCACGGCGATGCCGCGTTCCCGCGCAATGCCGGCAACCAGCGCCATCAGCGCCGTGCGTTCCCCAGGCGCCATACCTGCGGTCGGCTCATCCATCAGCAACAGGGCGGGCGCATTGGCCAGCGCGATCGCCAGCTCAACCCGCTTGAGATCGCCATAGGCGAGAATACCGCAGGGGCGCCCGGCCTGTTCCGCCATACCGAGGCGGGCGAGCAACGCCTCGGCCGTCCCGGCCTCCTGCCCCACCACCGGGCGCCAGAGCCCGCCGAGGCGCCGGCCGTGGGAGAGCAGAGCCATCTGCACATTCTCCCGCACCGTCATCGAGCCGAAGGTCGCGGTGATTTGGAAAGTGCGCCCGACACCAAGTCGCCAGATCCGGCGCGGCGCCAGGCCGGTGATGTCACGCCCATGCAGCCGCACCGTGCCGGCATCCGGGCGAAGCTGGCCGTTCAGCATGTTGAAGCAGGTGGATTTACCGGCACCGTTCGGGCCGATCAGCGCCAGCAATTCGCCAGAGCCGACCGCAAATGAGACGCCGCGCACCGCCGCGACGCCGCCGAAGCTTTTCGCCAGGTCCGCGACCTCAAGCGTCGCCATGCCGCGCCTCCCACCGCGCTCGGGCGGCACCGGCCAGTCCCTGGGGGAAGAACAGCACCAAAGCGAGGATGATCAGGCCGAGCCCGAGGCGCCAGTAGTCGGTCAGTCGCACCAGCTGTTCGTGCAGCCCGGTGAAGGCAAGCGCGCCGACGATGGGGCCGGCGAGCGTCTGCACACCGCCGAGCAGCACCATCAGCAGCGCATCGACGCTGCGGGAGATGCCAAGAAAGGTCGGGAAGACGCTGCCCTTGGCAAAGGCGAACAGTCCCCCGGCGATACCCGCCATGGCAGCGGCCAGGGCGAAGGCCGCGAAGCGGACGAAGAAGCTGTCAATGCCGATTGCCTCGGCCCGCAGTGGGCTGTCCCGCTGGGCGCGCAGCGCATAGCCGAAGGGCGCGTGAATGACGCGCCGGAGGAACAACGTCCCACCCAGGCAAAGTGCGAGGGTGAGGTAGTAATAGGCCAGCTTCGGCGCCGCCCAGGCATCCGGCCAGACGCCGAGAATACCGTTATCACCCCCCGTCACCTCCACCCACTGGAAGGCGGCCGACCAGGCGATCTGGGCGAAGGCGAGCGTCAGCATCGCCGCATAGACGCCCGAGAGGCGGACACAAAAGGCCCCGAAGACGAGCCCGGCCAGCCCCGCGGCGAAGGGCGCCAACGCCAGCGCCGGCAACATCGGCAAGGCCAGCCACTTCACGGCAAGCGCCGCGCCATAGGCGCCGAGGCCGAAATAGGCGGCGTGGCCGAAGCTCGCCATGCCGCCCGGCCCCATGATCAGATGCAGCGAAGCTGCAAAGAGGACCATGATCGCCATCTCCGTCAGCACGGAGAGCGCGTAATCGCCGGCAAAGGGCGGCAGGATCACAGCAAGGCCGAGGGCGGCAAGGCCGAGGCGGCGTAGGGCCAGCGGCGCCGGGCGGATCACCGGCTCGGCCGGGCCCGGCGCGATCAATCCGGCCGAGCGTCGCCCTAGCAGCCCGTAGGGACGGATCACTAGCACCACCGCCATCACCAGGAAGACCAGCACCAGGGTGATTTTCGGGAAGATCAGGATGCCAAAGGCGTGCAACTCCCCAATCAGCAGGGCGGCCAGCGCAGCGCCGGCGAGGCTGCCGAGCCCACCCACCACGACCACCACGAAAGCTTCCGTGATAATCGAGAGATCCATGTGGAGATTGACACTCTCCCGCGGCAGTTGCAGGGCGCCGCCGAGCCCGGCGAGCAGGCTGCCGAGAAAGAAGATTGAGGTGAACAGCCAACGCTGATTGACGCCAAGCGCGCCAACCATGTCGCGATCGAGCGTCGCCGCCCGCACCAGCGTCCCCCAGCGCGTGCGATGGAACAGCAGCAGCAGCAGGCCGAGCACGACCGGCCCGACGGCGATCAGGAACAGCTCGTAGCGCGGAAAGCGCAGCCCCAGGATCTCCACGCTGCCGCGCAAGCCCGGTGCGCGGGGGCCGAGCAGGTCCTGCGCCCCCCAGAGGGCAAGCGTCGCGTCCTGCACCACCAGGACGACGCCGAAGGTCGCCAGCAGTTGGAACAGTTCCGGTGCCCGGTAGATGCGGCGCAGCAGCAGCACCTCGACCGCAGCACCCAGCAGGCCGACGATCAATACGGCCGCCAACACCCCACCCCAGAAACCGAAATCGCCGCGCGGCAGGCGCGTGACCAGCGACCAGGCGATATAGGCGCCCAGCATGTAGAAGGAGCCGTGGGCGAAGTTGACGATCCGGCTGACGCCGAAGATCACCGTCAGCCCAGACGCCACAAGGAACAGCGAGGAGGCGCTGGCGAGACCGCTCAGCGCCTGGAGTGCGATATTCTCCAAGCCATCAACCCTGCGGGCGCAGCGTCCGTACCACCTCATCCGAAGGTAGGTACTTGGCGCCTTCGGCATAGCGCCAGTCCACCATCGTGCCCTTGCCGCCCTTCAACGCGGTGCGCCCGACATAAGCGCCCATGGTCGATTGATGGTCGATCACGCGGTATTCCACCGGCCCGAACGGTGTCTCGAGGCCGAGGCCGCTCATCGCCGCGACCAACTGCTCCGTCTCCAGCCCCACTGTCCGCTTCAGCATCGCCGCAAGGGTCTGCACCGTCGCATAGCCGACGACGCTGCCAAGCCGCGGATAGTCGTTCCAGCGCTTCCGATAAGCGTCACGGAAGGCGACATGCGCGGGCGTATTGATCTGCTCCCACGGATAGCCGGTGACGATCCAGCCCTCCGGCGCCTCATCGCCAAGCGGATCGAGGTATTCCGGCTCGCCGGTCAGCAGAGAGACGACGCTGCGCTTTTCAAACAGGCCGCGCGTCGCGCCCTGACGGACGAAGTTGGTCAGGTCGGCGCCAAAGGTGACGTTGAAGATTGCCTCCGGATTGGCCGCCGCCAGCGCCTGCACGGTGGCGCCCGCGTCGATCCGGCCCAGCGCAGGGAATTGCTCGGCGACGAACTGGACATCCGGCTTGGCGCGGGTGAGCAATTCCTTGAACCAGCGCACCGCGGATTGGCCGTATTCGTAATTGGGCGCGACCACTGCCCATTTGCGGGCCGGCAGCTTCGCAGCTTCCTCGACCAGCATCGCCGATTGCATGTACGTGCTGGCGCGCAGGCGGAAGGTGTAGCGGTTGCCCTTCGACCAGACGAGCGCATCGGTCAGCGGCTCCGATGCCACGAAAAGCCGCTTGTTCTGCGCCGCGAAATCGGCGATCGCCAGCCCAACATTGGACAGGAAGCCGCCCGAGAGCAGCGAGACGCGTTCGGCATTCACGAGTTCGCCGGCGTGGCGGACGGCGTCCTCGGGCTTGCCGGCATCGTCGCGGAAGACGGTCTCGATCGGCCGGCCACCGATGCCGCCCGCGGCATTCACCTCCTCCTGCGCCAGCATCCAGCCATTGCGATAGGGCTGGAGGAAGGCCGGCTGGGCCGAATAGCTGTTGATCTCGCCGATGCGGATCGCCGCCGGCTGAGCACGACCGAGCGCGGGAACGGCCAAAACGATGCCGGCGCCGGCCAAGGCCCGCCGTCGCCCAATTGTTAGAATCATACCCTGCCCCCGGTCGGCTACTTGCTACATTGTCATATGCAAGCCCGAACCCGACCGGCGGCGCAACCCCCTAACCAGCCGTCACCAGCCCACCCTGGCTCGTGAGATAACGCAGCCAATGATCGGCATCCCCGAAGGTCGCATCATTCACCGTCAGGCGCTTGAAGTAATGACCAACGGCATATTCCATCGTCATCGCGATTCCGCCATGCAGCTGGATGCTCTGCTGACCAACGAAACGGGCCGCGCGGCCGATCTGCACCTTCACGCTGGCCATGGCACGGCGACGTTCGGCGGCATCGCGCTCGTCCACCGACATGGCGGCGAAATAGGACATGCTGCGCGCCTGTTCCAGGTTGACCAGCATATCGGCGGCGCGGTGCTGCAAGGCCTGGAAGCTGCCGATCGGCCGGTCAAACTGCTTGCGTGTCTTCATATAGTCGATCGTCATATCGTGCGCGACCTGCATGGCGCCAACCGCCTCGGCAGCCAGCGCGGCGATCGCCTCGTCCACCACTTGGTCGACCAGCGGTAGCCCGTCCTCCGGATTGCCAAGCACACTCTCGGCCCGCACGTTCTCGAGCTCGATCTCCGCGGCGCGCTGACCATCAACGGTGCGATAGCCGCGCCGCGAAACCCCGGCGGCCCCGGCATCGACCAGGAAGACCCCAACGCCGCGCAGATCGCGCTGCGCGCCGCCGGTACGGGCGGTAACGATCAGCCGGCCTGCGGAATCGCCATGCAGGACCATGCCCTTGCGCCCAGAGAGCCGCCAGCCGTCACCGTCGCGCCTGGCCGCCGTCATCACGTCGAACAGGTCGTAGCGGGACTGGCGTTCGGTATGGGCGAAGGCGAGCCGCAACTCCCCGGCAGCGATCGCCGGCACCAGTGCAGCGCGTTCAGCTGCCGTCGCGCCGTGGCGGAGAAAGCCCCCGCCCAGGACCACGGTCGTTATCCAGGGCTCAAGCGAGATGGCGCGGCCAAGTTGCTCTGCGACGAGCATCGTCTCCACCGCCCCGCCGCCGAAGCCGCCCTCGTCTTCAGCGAAGGGCAGGCCGAGCAGGCCGAGTTCAGCCATCTGCGCCCAGCTCACGGCCGACCAGCCTTCGGCTGTCTTCATCGCCGCCCGGCGCTGCTCGAACCCGTAGGTATCGGCCAGCAGCTTGGCGACGCTGTCCTGCAGCAGGCGCTGCTCCTCGCTCAGGTCGAAGTCCATGTGTCCCTCATAGGCCCCAAGGGCCGCTCTTGAGCGGCCCGTTACAGGCCCAGGAAGGCCTTGGCCATGATGTTGCGCTGGATCTCGTTGGAGCCGCCGTAGATGCTCTGCTTGCGCCAATTAAAATAGACGCCGGCGAGGCCGAAGGCCCAGTCAGGGGCGACGTCGAGATCGTTGCTCCCCTCCCCCTCGGGATCGCCGTCAATCCAGGCATAGGGGCCGGCTGCGTACATCAAAAGCTCGGAACACATCTGCTGGATTTCGGTGCCCTTGATCTTCAGTACGCTGGTCGCCGGATCGGGCTTATTGTCTTTGCGCTTCTCTGCATTGGCGATGACGCGCATCACCGTCATCTCCAGCGCCTTCAGCTCGACCTCGATCTCGGTCACCTTGCGGGCGAATTCCGGGTCCTGCATCAACGGCTTGCCGCCATCCAGGCTCTCGGTCGCGGCAATCGCCTTCAGGCGGCGGATGCGCTCGCGGCTGGCGCCGACGCGGGCCTGGCCGAAGCGTTCATTGCCCAGCAGGAACTTGGCGCAGTCCCAGCCCCTGTTCTCCTCGCCCACCAGGTTCTCGACCGGCACTTTCACGTCGTCGAAGAAGACCTCGTTCACCTCGTGCCCGCCTTCGATCGTGATGATCGGCCGGACGGTGATCCCAGGCGCCTTCATGTCGCAGAGCAGGAACGAGATTCCCTCCTGCTTCTTGGCCGCGGGGTCGGTGCGGACCAGCAGGAAGATCCAGTCGGCATGCTGGGCCAGCGTCGTCCAGGTCTTCTGGCCGTTGACGATATAGTGATCACCCTGCCGCACCGCCCGCGTCTTGAGCCCAGCGAGATCGGAGCCGGCACCGGGTTCGGAGAAGCCCTGGCACCACCAATCATCCAAATTGGCCATGCGCGGCAGGAAGCGCTGCTTCTGCGCCTCGGTCCCGAAGGCAATGATCACCGGGCCGCACATATTGGTGTTGAAGGCCAGAGGCTGCGGCGCCGGGGCCTGCTGCAACTCCTCGCGGAAGATGTAGCGCATGGCCAGCGTCCATTTCGGGCCACCGTATTCCACCGGCCATTCCGGCGTGGCCCAGCCGCGCGCATTCAGCTTACGCTGCCAATCCACCACCTGCTGCTTGGTGGGTGAGCGGCCGGAGCGCATGCGTTGGTGCGTCTCCTCCGGCAATTCGCGGGCGATGAAGTCGCGCACCTCCTGACGGAACGCGATTTCTTCGTCGGTAAAACGGAGGTCCATCGGTCTCTCCTGATAACAGCGCTCAGCCCTTGGCCGCGCCCTTCATGGTGGCGAAGCTGCCGCCGGAGGCGGCCAGCGTCTCGATCAGCGCGGCGGGTTGCATATTCGCATCGCCGGTCGTGGCAGCGTAGTGCGCCAGCTTATCGCGCACCGTCCGCAAGCCCATCCGGTCCGCCCAGAACATCGGGCCACCACGGAAGGCCGGCCAGCCGAAGCCATTGGCGAAGATCACGTCGATATCAATCGGGCGATAGGCGACGCCTTCTTCCAGGATGCGCGCGCCTTCGTTGACCATCGGCAGCAGCAGCCGCTCCAGGATCTCCTGATCCTCGATCTTGCGCCGACGGACCTGCATCTTCTCGGCGACATCCAGGATGATCGCCTCGACCTCCTTCGACGGGCTGCGGCGACGCTCGGCGTCGTAGTCGTACCATCCCTTGCTGGTCTTCTGGCCCAGCCGCCCGGCCGCGACCACGGCATCGGCGATGGGCGCGACCGTGCCGCGCGCCTTGCGAACAGCCGCACCGATATCGAGCCCAGCGAGATCGCCGGTAGCCAGCGGCCCCATCGCCATGCCGTAGCCTTCCATCACTCGGTCGATATCCTGCGGCAGGCAGCCTTCCAGCAGCAGCTTTTCTAGCTGCGGCCCGCGCTTGCCGGTCATGCGGTTGCCGACAAAGCCGTCGCAATTCCCAACCAGCACCGGCAGCTTACCGATCCGCTTGCCGACCTCGGTGGCGGTGGCGATCGCCGCTGCGCTGGTCTTGGCGCCGCGCACATTCTCCAGCAGCCGCATCACATTGGCCGGGGAGAAGAAATGCATCCCGATGACCAGTTCCGGCCGCTTGGTGGCCGAGGCGATCTCGTCGATCGAGAGGGTCGAGGTATTCGAGGCCAGCACGATGCCGGGCCGCGCAGCCTTATCCAGCCGGGCGAAGACTTCCTTCTTCACGGCCATATTCTCGAAGACGGCTTCGATCACCAGATCGGCCTCGCCCACCGCCTTCTCGAAATCGGTGGTGCCGGACAACAGAGCCCGGCGCTTGCCGTAATCCGCCTCGCTCAAGCGGCCGGATTTCACTGTGCGCTGCCAGTTCGCCTCGCAGCGGGCGAGGCCCTTCTGCAGCGCCTCCTCGGTGGTCTCGACGATCGTCACCGGCAGGCCGAAATTGGCTGCCGACATGGCGATGCCGCCGCCCATGGTGCCGCCGCCGATCACCACCAGCTTGCTGACCGGCAGCGACTTGGCATCGGCGGGCAGGTCGGGGACGCGCTGCGCCTCACGTTCGCCGAAGAAGATGTGCCGGAGCGCCTGGCTCTGCTCACCCTGCACCAGGGTCGTGAACTGCTCGCGCTCGACGTTCAGGCCCTCCTCGAAGGGCAGGGTGAAGGCGGCGCGTACGGCGGCGACGCAACCCTTCGGGCTTTCCTGGCCGCGGCTGCGGGCGGTCAGTTTCTTCGCCGCCGCGTCGAAGGCGGCAGCATCATAGTCCTTGATCCGGTCGGTGCGGTTGCGTGCCAGCACGAAGCGATCCCCCGCATGGGCCCGCGCCCAGGCCATGGCAGCATGCTCCAGCTCGCCGGACAGCACCGCATCGACGAAACCCAGGCGTTGCGCTTCCTCCGGCCCGACGGGGTCGCCGGACACGATCAGCCGCAGGGCCTCCATCCCGATCAGCCGGGGCAGCCGCTGGGTGCCTCCGGCGCCGGGGACGAAGCCGCGCTTGACCTCCGGCAGGCCAAGAACCGCACCCTTGCCGGCGACGCGCGCATGGCAGGCCAGCGCGAGTTCCAGCCCACCGCCCAGCGCATTGCCCTGGATCGCCGCGACCACCGGCACCTTCGACTGCTCAATCGCCTCGAAGACCTCGTTCAGGGAGGGCGGCTTCCGCGGTTTACCGAACTCGGTCATCTCCGCCCCGGCGGAGAAGCCGCGGCCGGTGCCGATCAGCACAATGGCCCGCGCGCCCTCACGCGTCGCGCGCTGGAGGCCTTCAAGCAGACCGGCGCGCACCTCGGTGCGCAGCGTATTGACCGGCGGATTGGCGATGCGGAGCACATGCACATCACCATCGAAGCCGTGTTCAACGAATACCTGCTGATCGGCCATGGCGCGCTCTCCCAATCTGTTTGATACCAAATTTCTTGGGCACGAGCATCGGGGCCGGCGGCCCTCACGTCAACCGCCGAGCAGCCCCACCGCCCGCAATCCGGCAAAGCCAGCGGCGGCGATAATGACAATCAGATAAGGGCTGGCACCCCGGTGCAAGGCCAGGGTGGCCAAGCCGAGTGTCGCCCATTCCAGCCCACCGGCCGCCCGCATCAGCGCGGCCACCCCGGCGCAGAGCAGGCCGACGGCCAGCGGCGCCAGCGCGCGCTCGATCACCCGCCGCGCCGGGCTTTCCCCGGCCCGCCGCCACCAGGCGCCGACAGCGAGCAGGATCAACGAAGATGGCAGGTAAAGTCCGATGGCGGCGACCACGGCACCGGCAAAACCCGCTGCCTGCCAGCCGATCAGCGCGCAGATCAAGGAACCGGGACCGGGCGCAGCGCGAGAGACAGCAAAGAGATCAGTGAACTGGGCATCGCTCACCCAGCCATGCACCTCAACCGATTGGCGCTGCATCTCGGCAAAGATCGAGGTGCCGCCCCCGACCGACAGCAGCGAGAGCGGCGCGAAGACCAACAGCAAGGCCAACAGCCTATCCATGGCGCGAGCGCGTCAGGAAGGCACATCCAAGGCTGGCCGGGAGCAGCACGGCAACCACCGGGATCATCGGCCAGCGCAGCAGACCGATCGCAACGAAGGCTGCGGCCGCGATGGCCCAGGGCCAGAGCCCACGCATGCGGCTGGCGGTCTTGAGGCCAGTGATCAACTGGTTGGCCAGCCCCGCCGCCGCGACGCCCGCCAGCACGAAGCCCAGCCCGGGCGTTCCGGCGAAGCGGGCGTAGAGCACGGCAAGGCCCAGGATGATCAGCAGCGGCGGGCCGAGAATGCCCAGGGCAGCGGCCGTCGCACCGGGCCAGCCGCGCAGCTGCTGCCCAATATAGAGCGCGAGGTTGGCGCTGTTCGGGCCAGGCAGCACCTGCGCCAGGGCGAGGCCGGCCAGGAAACTCTCCTCGCTCAGCCAGCCGCGCTTCTCAACCACCTCGCGATGCATCCAACCAGAAAGTCCGCCGCCGAAACTCGCCAGCCCCATGGCGGTGAAAACGCGCAGGATGGCGCCCAGGGTGGTGGCAGGACGGTCGGTGGGCGGCATCAGCCGTTTTTCTCCCGCCCCGGCATCGCTGTCGAGGTCTTGGCGGGCCGGCATTGCGCCGGCATCATCCCGGCCAAGCGCCATACAATGAGGAAACGCGATGCACCGCAGAGCCCTGCTCGGGGCCCCCTTGGCCGCCGCGCCAATGCTGGCCCGAGCCCAGGCCGATTGGCCAAACCGGCCGATCCGGACCATCGTGCCCTACCCGCCGGGCGGGCCGAACGACATCTTCGCTCGGCTCTACGCGCAGCCGCTGGCCGCCGCGCTCAAGGGAACAGTGCTGGTTGAGAACCGTGCCGGTGGCTCTGGCGTCATTGGCACCGACTACGTGCTGAAATCGCCAGCCGATGGCTATACGCTCGGCACCATCGATGGCGGGTCGCTGGTCATCGCACCGCATGTGCAGGCCAGCATGCCCTATCGCGTGCCCGAGGATGTGGCGCAGATCACCCCGGTGACGCTGGTCCCCGAAGCGCTGGTCGCGCATCCAGGGATCGGCGCCAAGACGCTGCCCGAACTGCTGGAACTGGCCCGCCGCAAGCCGGGCAGCCTGAACATCGGCACTGCCGGCGGGGCCGGCATCAGCCATCTGACCGCCTATCTGTTCAAAAGCCTGACCGGAGCGCAGGTTGAGGTGGTGCTCTACCGCGGCGCCGCGCCGGCGATCACCGATCTGGTCGGCGGGCAGATCCAACTGCTCTTTGCCGACCTACCGCCACTGCTGCCGCACATCAAAGCGAATGCCATCGTCCCGCTCGCGCTGGCCGCGCGCAAACGTAGCCCGGCCTTGCCGGACCTGCCGACTACAGGCGAATACGGCTTCCCGAAGCTGCTGGCGGAAAACTGGTACTGCGCGGTGGCACCACGCGGCACGCCGCAGCCGATCCTCGACCGGCTTTCGGCCGCGTACAGGGAGGCCAGCGAACAGCCCGCGCTGCGCGAGGCGCTACAGCAGCAGGGCGCCCAGGCGCATTGGCTCTCGATGCCGGATTTCGCCCGCTTCATCGCCGAGGACAGCGCCATCTGGCGCGAGGTGGTCAAGACCTCGGGCGTGAAGTTCGACTGAACGAAACCAGGGAGGACATCATGCGGCTCAAGGACAAGACCGCGCTGATCAGCGGCGCGGCTTCCGGCATGGGGGCGGCAACCGCCCGGATCTTCGCGCGAGAGGGGGCCAAGGTCGCGGTCGCCGATATGCTGGACGCCGAAGGGCAGGCGGTGGTGGCGGAGATCACCAAGGCCGGCGGCGTGGCGCGCTTCATCCGCCTGGACGTGACGGAGGAGCCGCAATGGGAAGCGGCGGTGGCCGAGGTGGTTGGCGCATGGGGCCGGCTCGATATCCTGGTCAACAACGCCGGCATCAGCGGCAGCGCCACGAACGACCTGTATGACACCGGCCTCTGGGACCGGCTGATGGCGGTGAACGGGCGCGGCGTCTTCCTCGGCACCAAGCACGCCGTCGCCGCCATGCGCGGCAAGGGCGGCGGATCGATCGTGAACTTCTCCTCGATCTCGGGCGTGGTCGGGCAGGAACGCATCCATTGCGGCTACAATGCCTCCAAGGCCGCGGTGCGGCTGCTGACCAAGTCAGTGGCGACGCAAGAAGGGCCGGCGGGCATTCGGGTGAACAGCGTGCATCCCGGCCTCATGCCGCCGATGCGAACCTCTGGCGCGACGGCCGATCCGGTCTTTCGCGCCAAGATGCTTGGCCATGTGCCGCTGGGCCGTTCGGGCGAGGTGGATGAGGTTGCCAACGCGGTGCTGTTCCTCGCCTCGGACGAGGCCAGCTACATCACCGGGGCCGAGTTGCACGTCGATGGCGGCTACCTGGCCTGCTGAAGTGCGGCGGCTGGGGCGAAGGCCGGCGCCTGTGGCGACGGCATTCCCCCGCGCCCGAGCCAAGCGCGAAGCGGCCGATCCACCCGGCGTTCAGCGGCAGCGGCGGTCAGCAGGACCAGGGTAAGCAGCGCCAGGGTGCTGAGCACTGGCGCCGCCCTGGGGTCGATTTCGGCTGCGCCGAGCAGCACGCCAGCCAAGTAAAGCATCGGCCAATGCAGGATATAGACGGGATAGGACAGGCGGCCGAGTTGTGTCGCCAGGCGCGCCGCCGCCCCCGACAGGCGGATCGTCGCACCAGCCAGGACCACCGCCGGGCACAGCAACAGGACGGCGGCCAACTCCATCACCGCGCCGCCGCCCAGCCCGGTCCAAAGCGCCACGAGCGCCGCGCCCGCAGCGAGCAGCAGGGGCCAGCCGCAGAGGGTCGGGACGCGGCCCTTTTGCCAAAGACGGCACAACAGCAGACCGGCGGTGAAGCCAACCGCGAAGCGCGCCCAGCCCGCTTCATAGCCATACCAGCCGGCACCGATATTCATGCTGTTGTGGCGGCCGAGCCGCAGAGCGATTAGCGCGAGCGCGGCGCCGCCCAGGATCAGCAGCAGCCGCCGGCCTTTCAGCCAGGGTAGAAGCAGGGCGTAGAAGAGATTGCCCCAGATTTCGATCGAGAGCGACCACGCCGCCGGGTTGAGCGGCACCACCGGCCGCCAAGCATGCCCGGTGGCCGGCAGTGGCAGCGGCAGAAGCAGCAAGGCCGCCGGCAGCCCGGCCAACAGCAAGAAGGGTCCGCCCAGCGGGACTCCGAGCAGCCAACCAAGCCCTGCGGCGAGAAGGGCCAAGACAAGGCTCAACAGGAACAGCGGGTAAAGGCGGATCAACCTGCGGCGCAGGAAGCCGGCAGGGGAGAGACCCCGCCGCATCTCCTGCTCATAGGCCAGGGCGATGACGAAGCCGCTCAGGACGAAGAAGAGATCAACCGCGAGATAGGCTTGCGGCAGCAGGGGCAGGCGCGGGGCGAAGCTCTCCACGCCGATGTGATGCAGGGCAACCGCCAGGGCGGCGAGGCCGCGGAGGGCTTCGAGGCCGGGAAGGCGATGTCGGGGGTGGGGTGGGTTCTGCACGTCTTTCTGTCGGTTTAATGGCCTGGCTAGGATATGTTGTTTTGTATACTTAACACAAGCATATTACGACACAGGGACATAATTATCGTCTCATCGGCTGCCATCTGGCATCCAATCGCGTGAACAGGTAAGTCGCGATCGTCTCTCATTCGTGCCCGGAGGCCGCTATGCGGATCGATGCCATCCCCACGGGGAAAAACCCGCCCGACGATGTGAACGTGATCGTCGAGGTCGCGATCGGCGGCGAGCCGATCAAGTACGAGATGGACAAGGCCGCCGGGACGATCTTCGTTGATCGCTTCCTCTACACGCCGATGCGCTATCCGGGGAATTATGGCTTCATCCCCCATACGCTGAGCGAAGATGGCGACCCGATCGATGTGCTGATCGCCAATACCCGGCCTATCGTGCCGGGCGCCTATATCAGCGTGCGTCCGGTCGGCGTGCTCAAGATGGAGGATGACGGTGGCGGCGACGAAAAGATCATTGCCGTCCCCTCGCCCAAGCTGACCCAGCGCTATGCCGGGATTCACAACTACACCGACCTTCCCCCCATCACGCTGGAGCAGATTCAGCACTTCTTCGAGCACTACAAGGATCTCGAGCCCGGCAAATGGGTGAAGATGAAGGGCTGGGGCGATGCGGCAGAGGCGAAGCGGATGATCGTTGCAGCCATGGCCCGCTATAAGCCCCCGGTCTGAGGCCCCTTGCGCCGCCGGCCGGCGGCGGCGTTATCATTCTGCCGCAAGGGCGGCCATCCTCAGCATGAGACCGCCCGCGAGGGAGAAACCATGTCCATGCTCAGCCGTCGCCAAGCCCTGGTCGGGGTAGGCTTGCTCGCCGCACCCGCACTGGCCCAGGAAGCGCCCTGGCCGAACCGGCCGGTGACGATCCTAGTGCCGTGGGGGCCCGGAGGCTCTACCGATGCCTTTGCCCGCGTGCTCGCCCAGCGCCTCTCCTCCGATCTCGGCCAAACGGTCCTGGTGGAGAACCGGGTTGGCGCCAATGGCACGATTGGTCTTGCCCATGCCGCGCGGCAGAAGCCGGATGGTTATACGGTCGTCGTCGCGCCCAACAGCACCTACGCGATCGCGCCCTGGATCTACAATCTTGGTTTCGACGTGGCGCAAGCCTTCGATGGCGTCGGCCTGCTAATGTCGATGCCGATCTTCGTGATGGTGGGCCGGCAGAGCCCGGCGAAGAGTCTGGCCGAATTCGTCGCCATGGCGAAGCAGCCGAACCAGAACCTGACCTTCGCCAATCCCGGCACCGGGTCAACCACCCACATGGCTTACGAGATGCTTGGGCGGCAGGGTGGCTTCGCGGTGGCCGATATCGGCTATCGGGGCGGTGGCCCAGCGATCCAGGCGGTCGTCGCGGGCGAGGCCAGCCTGCTGTTCATGCCAGCCTCGGCGGTGATGGGTCTGCTGGCCTCGGGCGACCTGCGCCCGCTCGGCGTCGCCACGGCCCAGCGCAGCCCGCTCACCCCAGCCGTCCCGACCATCGCCGAGCAGGGCTATCCCGGTTTTGAGGTCGTCGAGCACATCGCGATGCTGGCGCCGGTCGGTACACCGAAGCCGATCCTCGAGAAACTCAATACGGCTGCTCGCCAGGCGATGAACACGCCGGAGATGAAGCCGAAATGGGACCAGATGGTCGTCACGCCGGAGGATATGCCGCTCGATCGCTGGCCGGCCTATCTCGCCGCCGAAAGCGGCAAGTGGCAAACCTTCGTAAAGACGCTGAATATCAAGGTCCAGTAGCCCAAGCGCGGGCTTACCCGGGACGTGGGCTTGTCGCCCGAGCAGAAGATCCATTCGGGCGATTCCGTCTGACCGGGTCTTGCTCTACCTTGCTGCCTGAATGAGCCCACCGCCCCGATGACCCCTCTCTCGCAGAACGAGGTGGCGCTCAAGCGCGCCCTCTCCCGGCATCGCGCCATCGCCACCGGCCTGCTGCTGGGCATGGTCGCGCTGATGCTCTTCGCGTATCGCCTGCCGCCCGGCTACTGGACCGATATGCTGCAAGCCGCGGCCAAGGCGGGCGTGGTCGGCGGCATCGCCGACTGGTTCGCAGTGACGGCGCTGTTCCGCCGCCCGCTCGGCCTGCCAATCCCGCACACTGCCATCATCCCCCGCCAGAAGGAACGGCTTGGCCAGGGGCTTGGCCGCTTCGTCGCCAACCATGTGTTCACCGAAGCCGAAGTCCGCCGCGTGCTCCAACGGCTCGATCTCGCGGAAATCCTTCGCCGCTTCCTGAGTGACCCCGACACCGCCCGTCCGGCCGCCGAAGCGCTAGCCGGGATGTTACCAAGACTACTTAACAGCGTGGAGGACGGCCGGGCGAAGCGCCTCGCGCTGCGGCTGTTGCCGCGCCTGGCAGGCGGTCCCGGCGGCACGCGCCTGGTCGTCCGCGCCCTGCGCACGCTGATCGATGGCGGCCGCCACCAGGAGGTCTTCGATCTGGCGATCGGCGGCATCCGGCGGCTGCTGGTCGAGAAGGAGGATCAGCTGCGCGAGACGATCGCAGCCAAGGTCCGCGCCGAGGGCGGCCGGCTGCTGGGCTGGGCGTTGGGGGCGACGGTGGCGCGCCGCGCGCTGGGCGCGGTGACCGGCGAGTTGAACCGGATGGAGGCCGCCGATAGCGACCTGCGGGCCGCCTTTGAGGTCTGGCTGAATGCCGAGATCGAGCGCCTCGAAACCGACCCTGCCCGCGCTGCAGCGCTCGGGCGCGCCTTGCGCGAAGGGTTGTCGCATCCGAGCGTCACCGCCTGGCTCGGCGATGTCTGGGCCCGGCTGCGCGCGGCGCTGGCGGCCGACGCCGCCGACCCGTCCGGGCGGACCCAGGCGCTGATCGCCGATGCGTTGACCAATGCCGGTGCGATGCTGGCGCAGGACCCGGCCGCGCGAGAGCGGCTGAACCGGGCTGCAGAGAAGGTCCTGGCCTCGGTCCTGCCCGCCGCGCGCGAGCAGCTGGAAGCCTTCATCGCCCAGGTGGTCGGCGGCTGGGATACCGCGCAGGTGACCGAAAAAATCGAGCTCCGCGTCGGGCGCGACCTGCAATATGTGCGGATGAACGGCACGTTGGTCGGCTTTCTGGTGGGCGGGGGGCTGTTCGCGCTGCTGACGGCGATGTTCGGCCGGGTCGCCTTCTGAAAACCCCCTTCCCGACGGCGGCCGAGGCCCTAGATTGCGCGTATGACCTTCGGCCTCTCGATCCTCGACCAATCAACCATCGCCTCCGGCCGCGGCGCCGATGCGGCGATCCAGGAAACGCTGGCGCTGGCCCGGCTGGCCGATGACTGGGGTTATGGGCGCTACTGGCTCGCGGAACATCACAACAGCGCCAGCCATGCCGGCTCGGCGCCAGAGATGCTGGTTGCGGCCATCGCCGCGACGACGCGGCGCATCCGGGTCGGCACCGCCGGGGTGATGCTGCCGCATTACGCCGCGCTGAAGGTCGCCGAACAGTTCAAGGTCGCCGAGGCGATCGCACCCGGGCGGATCGATCTCGGCGTCGGCCGCGCGCCAGGCTCGGACGGGCGGACCGCCTTCGCGCTGAACCCGAATGCGCAGGAAGCGGCGGACCGCTTCCCGAACCAGGTGATGGACGTCCTCGGCTGGCTCGGCGAGGGGCTGCCGGAGGGACATCCCTTCCGCCAGGTCGTGGCCAATCCCCAGGTGCCTACCCGACCCGAGGTCTGGATCCTCGGCTCCTCCGACTATGGCGCCCAGGTCGCGGCCTATTTCGGCCTACCCTATTGTTTCGCGCACTTTATCGGCGAGCAGGGCTCGGAACAGGTGATGGCACTGTACCGGGAGGGCTTCCGCGCGCACCCGGATAGGCCCGGGCGCCTGGGGGCGCCGCATGCCGCCATCGCGGTCTTCGCCCTGACCGCCGATACCGAGGCGGAAGCCTGGCGGCTGTTCAAGTCACGCGAGTTATGGCGGCTGTTCCGCGATACCGGCCGCTTCCCACCGCTACCGAGCGTCGCGGAGGCCGAGGCCTATCCCTTCACGGCAGCTGAGCGGGCGCATCTGGCGCCGATCCGCGCCCGCGCCCTGGTCGGCGCGCCGGAACAGGTGCAGGCGAAGCTCGCGGCGATGGCTGCGGCGCATGGTGCCGCCGAGATCGCGGTGCTGACGCCCTGCCACGATCCGGCAGCCCGCCAGCGCAGCTACCGGCTGCTGGCGGAAGCCTGCGGCCTAGCCGCGCGCCCAGCGCTCGCCGCCGAATAGCCGACCGGCTTAGGCGAGGCCGAAGGTCCGGCGCAGATCCTCGAGCGTCGCCTTTTCCGCGTCGGTCACCCGGACCCCACCGAAGCCAAGAAACCCGCCCTCGGTCGAGGCTTCCGCCGCCTGCTCGGCGATGTGCAGCAGCCAAGTCTTGAAGCCCGCCGCCTCGGCCGGAGCGCGCTGATCGACCAGCGCGGCGACGCGACCGAGGGATTGCAGCACTTCCGCCTTCATCTCGGCTGGGGGCTTGCCCGCGAGGTTCGCCTTCAACGTGGCACTGACGGCGTGCCGGCCTTCGGACGTGGCGAGGTCATGGGCCAAGGCCTGCGCCAACGCATCGGCGTGGGGGTCTTTCATCGCCGCCAGCACGGCGCGGCCGCTGCTCATGCCTTCCTTCAGCATGCCGAACAGACCGCTAGGTTCGGCCAGCGTCATCGCCATGGCGGCCAGCGTCGGGGCGCCCAGCAGCAGGTTCCATTCCTCGGTGGTCAGATCCGTCTTGGCAACCATGCGGGCCTTCCTTCTGATATTTTGGGCGGGGCTTGCTTTAGAGCATGTTGTGTTCGCGTTCGCTCACGCATCCTGCTCAAAGCTTTGTTTTGTCGCGGTATTCAGCGCCTTCGGCGATTCCGCCTCAACAGACCCCGCTCTAGCCGCTCAGCGACGATGTTTCCACCAGTCTAGCATCGGCCCCGCCGCCAACAAAGGTGTTGCCAGCAACATCGCCACGGCCCCGCCAGCCGCCAGCCGCCGCCAGCCGAGCGCGAAAGCCGCAACCGTCA
>Ga0114959_10000171_pt1 | contig 61392 bp, 54 predicted proteins | sample C_130625_EF_Meta_FD_87317 | JGI IMG/M metagenome (GOLD analysis project Ga0114959, IMG submission 87317) | Freshwater microbial communities from Lake Croche, Canada to study carbon cycling - C_130625_EF_MetaG | ecosystem: Environmental > Aquatic > Freshwater > Lake | place: Lake Croche, Canada...
GCGGCTAGATCAAATGTTTCGAATGGATTAACACGATCTGTGGAAGATCGTATGGGAAAAGGTTTATCGGACTTGGGCACACTTGCATCTGCGGCTAGATCAAATGTTTCGAGTGAATTAACACAGAAGATGAGTGATCGATTAGAAAGGGATATACCCGGGGCGGCCATGGCCAAACGGGCATATAGTACAATCAAAGAAAAGGGATTTACATCGCCAGAATCAATGAATATGGCATTAAACGCGGCAACACATTTACCTGGACCAATGGGATATGCGGCAAGTGTTGCGAAACACAGTGGGGTAGCAGATGATGCTATACATTTTGCATCTAAATTGGCAAATACACCGGGTGTAATTCCAAATATAAGTGCAATGCAAGGTATTCCAAGTCCTGCAAATATGGCCAATATGGCCACTGCCGCTTCTCATGGAGTAAATGGGATTGCAAATATGGCATCTCAAGGTATAGGTGCACTAGAACATGGTATTGCAGGTGGATTGTTTGGTCATACCCCACACGATCCAAGTAAACACGATACAGATAATATATCAAAATTAATGTGTAAACAACTCCAATTATTATTTGCATCTAAAGATGCCGAATTTTTTCAAATATTCCAAGAACAATTCAACAAGATTGTCGATAGGGAGGATTTCAAAAAAAAACTAGAAGAAGTATTGATATCTAGATTAAAAGATTTAGTAGATAATTTAATAGATATGGAAAACCCAAATGTCCAAGAAATTGCATTAGATGCAAAAAATACCATAAAAAAGGAAACCATCGAAGGAATTACGAATTATATGAAACTTGCATTCGAAAATAAAAAATCATTGAATGAAGGTATTCAATCTTTGACACGCAGATTGAATCTATCACCAACTGAAGTAACGACTTCTCCCATTGCCACTGCTCCCGTTTCCACTGCTCCCGTTGCCAGTGCTCCCGTTGCCACTGCTCCCGTTGCCACTGCTCCCGTTGCCAGTGCTCCCGTTGCCACTGCTCCCGTTACCGGAGGCGGAAGATCCAAAAAACAAAATATTAAGAACATGAATAAATCGTCTCATTTTATCTCGAGTCGTCATAAATCGAGAAGAAATCTAAGAGTATCACGCATAAAACGCAATAAACGCGCAAAAAGATATACCCGTAAACATCATAATAATTATCTAGTGATATAGTCACATGCCACCAATCCTATAGAGTTGGACATATAAAAAAGTAGATGGATAAATGCCATGAACCCTATCGAAGATATCACAGACGTTTGATTTAGATCCAATATTGAATATACCGTATCCCCTGTATAAATGCGCCACGGAATATAAATACCAAAGAACCATGCGTATAACCATAGATAACTATATAGAACCGTCTCAGTACGATGTTCATAATAACAATTAATTACATTATAATTTCGCTCGATTGACCATCTATATAGAATTAATAAATAGGGTAATGTATGGTGAATATACGTACATGCATCCATATGCCATTCAATCATGTCTAGTGAACCCAAATTATCAATGCGATCTGCATCTTTCATATTAAACACGACCTTTCCTAACCAATAACCCATCATAATGACGAAATGAATATTGTGTGCAATTGGCAAAGAACCAGGAAAAATCAATGGTAATACCGATGCAATATGACCTGTGTCTGTAAACCGGATAAATTGTTTTACCCAGTTATGTCTCGGATTCGGCAAATAGGTATACAAATGACCATACCAATAAAAATAATTCACCGAATATAATTTCATGGCTACAATAGATGATATATACACGTCGTCGGTAAACTGATGTAATAGTGCATGTATTAAATGTATATAAACCCCGTTTTTTACTATTTTTCTTGTCAAATCCGATAACATTCAATCGAATTGTATTAGATAAATATATTGGATTATATTTAATCTCTATTTTTCAATATTTATTTATGCATATTGGGTTATTGACCAGACAATGCATATTTTACATATTCACGCGTTTTTCTATTTTTTCGAACATTTCAGGGTTATATACTAAACTACCGGTTGATTTATAGGAGCCGATCGACGTATATTTTTTGGATTCCGGTTTTTGAGGGTGACCCGTTTTATCGTTCAATATTTTCGAATTAATATCGTCTGTTGAATTTTCTGAGCCGTCCTGTTTGTCAATAATATTCCCTTTTTCGTCCACGACTATACCGGTTTTCTTTTTTAATTCATGTCTGACATAAGAAGGAACCCAGTTTTCCCAAGAAATGAATAGTGTGTTCGGGTGCATATATTTTATAAAAAAACCGTTCATTTCTAACTTGGTAATAAGATAGGCAATACAATCCCCCTTGTCGTATACCGGTTCACCGAAAATATATTCAGGTACAGTAAAAAAGGCGTATTTTTCAGTGCGTTTGTTGCGATTGGTTACGGTGATGCGTTTGTGAATACGATTCAGTATCTTATTGAATATAGAGAGTTGACGCTGATCGCGGCGTTGATCCTTTTCATACAATTCGTCTATATTGACCTTTTGAAATGCCTCCTCGTCTTCTAAATATAATAAACAAGACATGGTTATAATAATTTGATAGAGAATAAATATAAACATTCTATTTATTCTTTTTTAATAATGTCTGACGTTGTAGAAAATAAAACAGTTATAAAACATTTAGTTATATCGGGTGGCGGCACATTTGGTCTTTCCGCATATGGTCTATTAAAACGTTTGAATGAAGAGGGCGTGTGGCATATTGATAATATAGTGTCTATTTACGGGACCTCTGTTGGGGCCATTTTAGGTGCGACTCTAGCACTGAGATACGATTGGTCCATTATTGATAATTATATTATTAATCGACCATGGAATGATACATTCAAAGTAAACATGAACGTATTACTTCAATCCTTTGAAAAAAGAGGAATATATGATATAACAAATTTTGTCGAATTAATTGACCCCCTTTTACGGGCAGTAGATATATCTATCGATATTACTATGCATGAATTCTTCGAACGTACCAAGATCGATTTACATATTATTGTGACCGAACTATATGAATTGGCATTGGTCGATATTTCCCATACGACTCATCCGGATTGGCGACTAATTGATGCGATTTATGCATCGGCCTGTCTACCCGTTTTATTTCGTCCATTATTAAAAGACTCTAAATGTTATATTGATGGAGGGTTTTTATGCAATTATCCATTGTTACCATGTATAGATGCGATCGCGCCAGATGCAAATACGGATGAAATCTTAGGTATACGTAAAAAATCAACGGGGGTGAATGAGACCTTGGACGAAAATTCGAACTTGTCGGAATATTTGATTTATACCTTTTTTCGTTTGATTCATCGCGAAAAAGAACGAAATGTATCGATAAAAAATGAAATTGTTTTACATTGCGAAATAACGTCGTTATACAAAATTTACCAATTTTCGGTATCGCCTATAGAAAGAGAACGATTTATACGAGAGGGATACGATGCGGAAATACACCCTATAGATTTGACAATTTAACTATCCTTATTGCGTTCCTTATTGCGTTCCTTATTGCGTTCCTTATTGCGTTCCTTATTGCGTTCCTTATTGCGTTCCTTATTGCGTTCCTTATTGCGTCACCGATTTCACAAAGGCCACTAGATTGGATTCCGATACACGAGCATCGAAATCGACCACATTTCCATCAAGCACCATTTTTACTGTTGGGAAATGTTCAATGTTATACTGTTGCATCATTGCAGTTACATTCGGATCATTGGTATTGTCACATTCTTGTTTAATACAGTTTATAACATATCCATTTATTTCTTTTTGATCATAATCCTTCGAGAAATTTAACCATTCCTGTTGTACCTTTTGACAATATGGGCACCAGGTGGTATAAAAATAATAGATTGAAATGGGTTTATCGCGTGCATTTCTATTAGATACATCACTCGCCGGATCTGGATTCATCACGCTACCCGAATACCATTGGTATCCAAAAATGGCGGCAATGACAAATATAATTGCAATTATAAAAATGGTAATATAAATATTATATTTAAGAATATAATTTCGATAAATAACCGTTGTAATATTGGCCATCCTAGTATATATACTCTTTTATATTTTTATTGGGTATTTTTTACACACCTAAATATATTGGTGTAAAAAATAGTGTCTGTATATATTAAACATTTATATGGTAAAAAATACCACCCGAAAACGTAAATCCCATAATAATAAAACGAAAAAATACATATATTCTGACCAAGATTATAATAGTAACGATGGTATGTTAACCAGTGTATGGGGACCAAGCGCATGGCATTTACTTCATACCATGAGTTTCAATTATCCAGTGACACCTACGACCGCAGATAAACACCATTATATGAATTATATTCTTAGTTTACAACATGTGCTCCCGTGTGGAAAATGTAGGAAAAATTTAAAGAAAAATTTGGCTAGATTACCATTGCGTTTAAAAAATATGGAATCACGGCACACATTTTCCATGTATGTATATCGATTACATGAAGTCGTCAATAAAATGTTGGGCAAAAAATCGGGTCTTTCCTATGAAGATGTTCGCGACAGATACGAACACTTTAGATCAAGGTGTAGTAAAAAACCATTAAAACCAATCAAATTAGAAAATGGATGTACCGAACCAATATATGGCGAAAAAACTAAGTGTGTTTTACAGATTGTACCACAAGATACGAAATGCGAAACATTTCAAATACATCGAGGAGGTGACACTACGAGTCCAACTAAGATAAATATTTAGACTATTTCGTATATGCAATGGATAATTCTTTCTGAGACGGATAGTGTGTTCAAGTAATATATGGTATTTATTTGTCGTCATATATTAAATATATATGTCGAATTCTGTCGTCTCGATTAAAAATATAAATCCCCAAGATACGTTTCAGGGTCCGAACCCCGAAAAAAGACAGCCGATCGATGTATCTGGATGCCCTTTTTGGTCCCGCGATCCGAACGTATTATTGCAACCAGATCATATACTCGAATTTTTTCCGGTTGATACGATGACCTATGAAGAGAAATTGAATGCCGTGTCTAGAACAGTTATTTTATTAACTTTAGTTAGTTTTTTAATTACGCGAAATTTACGTATATTGATTATTGGCGCTATTACCTTGGGTGCGATATATATCATGTATCAATATCATATTAACGAAAAGGAAAAAGAAGGATTCGGTGATGCCGGGCTCGATTATTTATTGGAAAACAATATCCCTGTATCTCCCGACGTTTTTGATATACCTGATTCTACAAATCCATTTAATAATGTATTGATACCCGATTACGATTATAATCCCAACAAAAAACCCGCAGGACCCATTGATAATTTGACTGTACAGGATAACATTTTAGAACAGGCAAAACAAATGGTTATTGAATCGAATCCCGGACAACCAGATTTAGCCGATAAATTGTTTGTTGATTTAGGCGATGAATATGTATTTGAACAATCGTTGAGACAATTCAACTCCAATCCGAGTACTACTATACCTAACGATCAAGGTGCATTTGCGCAATTTTGTTATGGTAGCATGATATCCTGTAAAGAGGGTAATCTTTTTGCCTGTGCCAGGAACTTGTCTAGGCATACTAATTGATGATAGATGGACCTAGTCATATATCGAGGTTGCCTTACCTTACATAATATGTTATGTATATATATTATATATATTATATATCATGTCTATTTCGCGCGATTATATATTCAATAATTTAGACAGATTAGATGCAGACCCTACGGATAATAGTCAACTAAATTTACAAAATACGCGGTTTACTAATTATATGTTAGCCAATTATTTTAGCGATTCTGTTTCGGATACGCACATCTCATTTGCCACCGCGCAAAAATCAGTCATGATGAATAGTGTAGGTGGTGGCCCGGGTATTGCATCTTCTGCGATAGACGATGATTCTCGTCTTTTAATTAAAACTCAGCAAGAAAGATCTTTAGAAAAACTGCAATTAATGCAACGCCCCTTTTTAACAGTTCCTTATTTAGGACGCGGATCGTGTGATCCTGCACTCGAATCGCAATTACAACAGGGCGAAGTTATTGCCGACAAAAAGAGTGTTTCCACAGTCATGGAAAAGAGTTTTATGGGTTATACATTATATCCAACGGATTCCAAGATGCAGGAACACGTTAACAATCCGTCTTATACGGTGGAGGAATCTGCCCTTAGTGGATGGGTAAGGGGCGGCGTTCCGACAAGAGAAATAGCAATGGACCAATCCTTTAGCAAAAATCATCGTCCATCCGATTCATCTTATTAATTTTCTGAAAGGAAAAATACGGAATGAATGAAATATGAGAGTATGAAATCTTTAAATATCTATATTTAGGAATTCGTTCCATTTTGATTCGTTCCATTTTGATTCGTTTTTTTTATCTAGTGTTACTATATAATATGTCCGGTGCCCCTAAGACTACTACCCCTACCGCCACTCTACCTTCTATTTCTGGTGGCGAATATGCCAAATTTAATGATTCTTCTGTGGATTCTGTTCCCACTTCAGTTGGTGGACGCAGACGCAGGCGATCAAGTCGTCGTCGAAGCGGCAGACGTCACCGAGGCGGTAACGCCTCGATGACTCAAAAGACGAGCACCGGTGGTCGTAGGCGCCGAAGCAGTCGCAGGCGAAGCAGCAGACGTCACCGAGGTGGCGAGGCTACCAAGCCAGGACATTAAATGAGAAGATTGAATGAGAAGATTAAATGAGAACATTTTTAATCTCACTACCAATACAATAATATTTGTAAAATAAAGACAACAGAAATATATATTATTTAAAAAAATAATATATAAGGTAAACTACATTTAGCAATATATGGCATATATTGTACCCCTTATACAAATAAAATACAATAATAATGCCGAATATCGACAATGTATTCGAAACGTATTTTTGATGAATAATAATATGGCATGCGAAGTGTCCGTGTTAGACAACGAAACCGCCGATGAACTGGACTATGACGGCGATTCGGCATCTATTGCCATGGATCATATATACAATAACACTCGAGAAAACGTTTTTTTTCAAGAGCTCTATCGTGATGGCGCAGCTACCATGTTTTCGAGTGATACAAAAATAGGTCTAGCCGTATTATTTTCATATGACTATTTCCACCTTTTTTATCCCCTCTTGGTCGATTTCAACATGAATCCGTCATTGGTTTCAGATATCAACGAACATTATATTAAACTCAAAAATAAAATAGGATAAGAGTATAAATAGACCATGGCATCCACGAGTAACCGAAATACTCCAGGCGATTACAAAATGGAAATTAGAACCTATAATGAGGCGTGTAGTTATTCGACTTATCCAAATTATGGTGTACCTATCCAACCTTACATAGCGGGGGACGGATTATTGGCCGGTCATATGTCATATGACCAATTATCGCATAACGGAAAAGATATCGAATCCTATTTATTTGGTATAGGATCGACTAATTTAGTCGATCCCAAATCTCCCGTTCAACCTTTATTCAATACCCCTAAAAGTTTGAATATTATTTCTCGTATACCCATTATAATGCCAAATACACTCGAGGTTAAGAAAAATCAACGTCCTTACCCAATGAATTAGTTGTGGGGGTTTTCGTAAAATATTGTATTACTAAATGACAATACAACATTTCAAAGAACAGGTATATAAGAAAACAGTGCGTTTTCGTAAATTGTCGCCCGAAACGATTGATTATATCCTTCTACATATACGGTATCGCCGGTAGTCAATTCATCGCATCCATATTCACCACTTGCATTTTTACCTCGGAAACGTATAGGGAGTTTGGTATTCATTGTCCCGGTATTCGAAATCGCATAATATTGATATTTTTGTCTGCCGTTCATAATCCGTCGCCCCATTAAAGGCAATATCATATCATTGCCTTCATTATCCTTAGTCAAAATACCAACCTGGGTATAGGACAATGAATATCCTCTGGATTGTATGTTGATCGGCACTGCATCACGTGGAACTGAATCACTTGAAACCGAATCGCGTGGAAAATAGACCCCGTCATTTTTTAAAGGGGGCGAATATGGGTCATTAAATGTATCTTGTCGCGTCGATATACCACCGGCAAATATAGTATTCATATTCGCCCCATTTTCACCGACTACTATGGCAGGTGCAACCCGTGTCAATTCTCGGACCGGCCCCGAAGGGGGGGTTTCTTTGCAAAACGCACAATAATACAAATACATGACTAAAATAAGTAAAATACCGGATATTACGGGATAAAAATAAGACGTCCTTTTTGCATATCTGGCGACTTGTCTCGCCATTTATATTATAGTTATATATTTACGTATTTTGCATATTCAAACTATACTTATTTAGGTATAGTTTGGAAATTATTAATTAAATACGGCCTGGAAATCACTGCCTGCCCGTTTAAAGAGGTCGGCCGGTTGCTTCAACAAATTTGGAATAGTTGTGCTAAAGTCCGTATCAATCTTACTTATTTGATCATTAAATGGCTTCGTTGGGAATTCCGGCAATGGTTGCAATCCGCGACATTCGAAACAACGATCCATGACGTCGTCGGACCATCTAAATATGTGAAACCCAATTGCACTGTAAAAAAAGATGTCTATGCAATCAATAAATTCCCATATCATATCAACATATGGCATCAAATCAATGCCGACGAGCGTTAGTATTAAAAAAAGTGGCAATCGCACCCATATAGAATAAATGGTCTGACCAATGATTTCCAATATATAATAAAGAAAACAATACCGGAAATTACCCACCTTCTTTACGCCGCACATAATTCGCGGGCCAATATATTGCGTAAAAAACCGACCCAAAAAAGGGAAAACGGTAGGTATTAACGCAAAAAACCCCGAAATGTCATCATATCCCATTTCCAAACTCGCCCCTAGATTTTTAAACTCCAATAGAAAGGCACGACCAATGTCTTCGAACCCATTATTGACATTCTGCAATCGACGAGGAATACTGGAAAAAAAATCTTCAATCTCATTTACTAGATTAATAATCGGTTGTAATGGTCCCGATAGCGCATTTGATATCATATTCGGAAAATTACTGAAAAAGTTACCTATATCGTCCAGACTAATCATACCCTCACGCATGGCCTCCAATTGACGTTTTCGTTCTAAATTTTTAAAATAGATGTAAAACCCGGAAGTAATGAATACAATACCGATATAACATGTTATTACTTTATGAGAGTATTTCATCTTAATTATATATATTGGCAGAGTATTTTTCCTTCGTTTGCCAATTGGCGATTATTGCACGTTTTGTAGTCCCATCTGTTTTTTCAATTTTTTGATTATGTCCTCTGCTTTTCCGAGAGGTACGGTAACTTCGGTCATGGCGTCTTTAATATCACCTTGAAGAGTTAATAATTCGCGATAACTGTCGGCCATATCAGGCGGTATTTTAGATGCATCGGCGGTATTGGTGGACTTCTTGGATGATGATGACGTAGTTGATGACGTAGTTGCTACACCGTCTTCATCGCCATTTTCAAACCCTTCAAACCCACTCGTCATATTGTTTATTATATTGGTGATAACAAGAGCGATTGTGAAAATGACTATCATATTCTTAGAAAAGAAGGCCGTAATAAACCCGGTTAAGATAAATATGGCAACCATCGAATATTTCTTCATTTGGGCCAAGAAATAGAGATCGCCAAGGCCGACGAAAAAGATGAAATATAATACATATTTATTGTGGAGAATCTTGTTCATGTTTGACAATATTGTGGATCCGTTTCTCGATTTTTTTGCCATTTATAAATAATAGAGTTATTTTATTTTACATTATCCAAGAAATAAATATAATCCGTAAAATACTTCAAATCATTCGTCCGTCTAAATTGATTCTGACTCAATGTAATTTTCTGGTATATGTTCACCACTATAAATATCCAATACCTCCTTTACCACATCCTCGCGTTGTATATCTTTGCGTTCAAATTCAACGCTAGTAATACTTGATGATCTTTTTCCGCGGAATTTTCCCAAGAAGTCTTCTAAACCGTTGACTTCGTCGGGTTTGTCATATTGTTCTAAATCACCTGTAATAATAAGTCGACTATTTTCACCTAAACGCGTCAATAACATTTTCATCTGCGAAACAGTCGAGTTTTGCATCTCATCCGCGACAATCCAGCTATTCTTAAATGTCCGACCGCGCATAAAACCTAGGGGGGCAATTTCAATCACTTTTTCCTCCATCAATAATGCGACTTCTTTAGGCGAAATAAAAGTATATAAAACGTCATATATAGGTCTTACCCAAGGTGCCATTTTTTCCTCCAATGTGCCGGGCAAAAATCCCAATTCTTCATCGACTGATACAGACGGTCTAGTAAAAATGAGTTTTTCGCATTTCCCCAATAGAAAATAACGGACACCATATTCTGTGGCAAAAAGTGTTTTTCCTGTTCCAGCGGGTCCAGTGGCAATAACTATTTTTTTATTTTTCATTCTTAGAATCGACGCGTATTTTTCCTGACTGATATTCTTGGGTTGTGTAAACTTGTCGTCGAATTTCGACTTTTCTAAAGGGGACAAATATTGTATATTTTCCCACATCTTTTTTTGCGATTTTATCATCGAGTCATTTGATCGTGTTGTTGCGTCATATTCGCGTTCTTTTTTCGTCTCTTTACCAAGATGTTCTAAAATGAGTTCTTTTTCGTTCTGTTTCTTTGTCTTTCTACCACGTCTCTTATCTTCACCGGGTGACCCACGTTCCAATGTTTTATTATCCGCCATCTTAATCTATAGTATATAGATATCAAAGAAAGTGGCTAAAATATCGGCGCCATTACCCATTTTTTAGTGGATTCGGAAACAAGAATATATCTGCCCCGGTACGTACACAAAAAAGGCGATGGACAATTATACCCGACGTAAATATAACGACTAAAGTTAATAACAGGGGGATCTTGGTCAACCAAGATAAAAAAACAGAAATGACAATTACGACGAGAGTATCGGTTATAGCTATATTAAATATGCGATATTTTCGCAATCCTTCTTTTGGTTTACCAAATAGATCCTTGTATTTGCATAGATCAACCATTTATGTAATATAATACCAATACAATAAAATTGAAATAAATAATTTCGAATTATTTATTTCAACCGCCCCATCAATTAATGTATAACCGAATCTATTATAATCTTGGGAAAACGTACAAAAGAATCAAATATATCAAATATTATGGTTCGCAATCGTCAATACCACCAAGAATGCCTGAATTCGACTATCTAAAGTCGGGGGTATTATCTGCAGGATGCTATTTATTATACAAATTTGGACCCTCCTCTCCCCACAATGAAGAAGGAACTGGTATTTCTCTGGAATATAGATGATGGAATTGATCCGTTTTGAAATTTATATATTACAAATCAAATGAACTTTATCCAATAGATCATCTATTTTAGTTATTAATGTGCGTTTTTCTATATTATATGGTCGGATTTTGGTCGCAGTTACATCGATTGTCATCCATTCCATATTACTCACCTCGCTTTTTTGATAATTGGCCAATATATCACTATCACAATAATCCATATACATCAAATAATAGCGATGTTTATATGATTTATAGTTGGAACCTGTGAATATTTCATCAAATGGAGAAATATTGAGAATGTTCGTTATTTTACGAGAAGAATATCCTGTTTCTTCCGTGAATTCGCGGACGGCACATTCATAATCTTTTTCTTGGTAATTTCGACGCCCTTTTGGAAATCCCCATTCGGCGTCGACCCAACGTCCCCATTGATCGCTTTCCTGGATTAATGTATCTAAATTATAATAATCGTTATTAAACAATACCCCGGCTTTTAATTGGTTAAATTTGTCCCGTGAGATTGATTCCTCGATACGATATTGTGTTTTGGGTGCCTGACTACCCCAAATACTATACCACAAATCTTCAAATTGGTACGTTTGCAAACGCCCCTTTTCCTCAATTGTCATCTGTTTTAGCATATTCATCAAATAGCATTTATTATAAATGGAATATTTACCTTGCATAAAATCAACAAATCCGAGTGAGTCCTTCCTTTGTATGAGTAAATATTCACGTTTTTTTTCCGGTGTGATTCTAAAGGCAATGACTCCAAAACTGGTAATCGGTATTTTACAGTTACTATATGTATGTCCGGGTTTTCCGCAATTGTTACAATAATTGTCTGACATGTGCGATTTTGCTTTATAATTATATTAGCCATTGTTTATATACTTTCAAATGGGATTAAACGCCGACGTCTGGGGCCCTCATTATTGGTTTTTTATACACACCATTTCGTATTCTTATCCCGAACACCCAAATGCAGTAACAAAACGTAAATATTACGATTTTATATACAATTTACCCCTGTTTATTCCAGATTCAGAGATGGGAAACAAATTTAGTGCAATATTGGATCGATATCCCGTTTCGCCCTATTTAGATAATCGCGATTCCTTTATGCGATGGACGCACTTTATACACAATAAATACAATGCCATGTTGGGTAAGGAAGAATTATCTTTGTATATGAGTATTGATCGCTATTTATCCGAATATCGCCCAAAACCCGTTTTTCTGTCGGATCGACTAAGAATCAATGGATATGTCATACACACCACACTATTCTGCGCATGTATAATCGCGATTGGATTTTTGTATAATAAATAGGCTAATCACACATTCGGCAATGCGATAATAACGTAAAAATACCTTCTAAATATATACATGAGGATCGAAATCGTCCTTTTTTTTATAACTGCCGCGGTCTTGGCAAATATATATACCGAAGGCAAAATCATCAAACGTGCACTATCTTATAAAAAATACTATCAAATGGCGGGTATTGTACTGGGAGCATTGTTTGTCTATTATATTATAAAGAAAAATCCACTAAATGCCGGACAGGTTATATCGGCATCAAGTGACTATATCAAATATTTGCCTCTGGATAGAAATACGTCGAGTATGTTATCGCCTATCTTAGATTTTACGTCCAAACAAGACTTTTCGGGGGGCGGGGGGGGCATTCGAAACGGTGTCAATTTCCCCATTGTATCAATGCCACAACAACAGGAAGATAACTCGATCCGTCGCATTTCGTCCTCGGGTAAAAAATCGACAAAACGATCCGTAAGTGAAACGAAGAAAAAATACGTCGCGGCACAGCAAGGATGGAAATGTGGCGATTGCGGTAATCAACTTACCGCCTGGTTCGAAGTAGATCACAAAATAAGACTAGAATATGGCGGCAGTAATCATATAGATAATTTGGTCGCATTATGTCGCGAATGTCATGGAAAAAAAACGACAATCGAAAATCTGTAATGTGATGAGGAATACGACTGATAAAATATAATGATTAATTATAGTTATTTATAAATGGATCAAACCGATATGCTGAAAAAAATAGATCGGAAAATGGCGATGAATCTCGTTACATTTGCATCAATTGTTATATTTATAGGTATTATTTTATTTACATTGGCGAATAATCCGACTGCCCTATCGTCTCAAATGTATACGTATTCGGTTATCATTGTTCTACCCATAATTGTTGGCATTATCATGTTTGTTCGTGGATATATGAAATCGAACAAAGCGTCCATATCTTCTTATATATCTGCCAAAGATGTGGGTGGATGGAAAACCATTGCCACCATAATTGGAATAGTTATATTTATACCAATAGCATCATACGGCATTTATAAATTGTCTTCACTAGATGCCGCCGCCATGAATTATGTGGTTAATTTAGGTATTTTTCTCGCCATTGTCATTGGTCTAGCTATTTTTTATAAATTATTTTCCAATAAATTGGCGGAAATCGAAAATAACAATAAATTATCCGGATTTATTGTATCTTTAATCTTTTACATTCCTTGTTTATTTAGCGACTTTTTACAATATTTATTGGAACAATACAAAATAACACCGAATATTGTATTTGTCCTGTTTATTTTGGAAATTTTGGTTATTTTATTGTGTGTTTATCTTCCAAATACCGGTGTCTTTTTACTTGATAAACATAGTAAACTTCTTTTGAACGAACCGAAATATTTGAATAAACAAACGTACACGCTAGCACAAAGTGTAGATCTCTATAATCCGAATAATATAATCGATCTTACAGGTGGAAACAGTAATTATACCCTTTCTATGTGGATATTCGTTAATCCAAATAGTAGTTCCAATGCAGCATATGCAAAAGAAACCGATATATTTAGTTATAGTTATACCGACGCTAGTAATACAATGCACCCAAAACCGCGAATCACTTATTCGTGTGGTGTATCGGATAATTTCGTAGATACGTTCCACTTTTATTTATCGAGTAACAGCAGTCCAATTAATTTAACATTAGTTGGTCAAAGATGGAATCATGTCGCATTTAATTACAATTCCGGTATAGTCGATATTTTTATCAATGGTCATTTAGAAAGAACGGTATATCTGAATACCACGGATATACCAATTTATTCGATTAGTGATAGTATAACGGTCGGTTCACCAATGGGTATCGATGGTGCTATTAGTTGTATCGTCTATACATCTCCGCCCATGTCTGAATATCAAATTGCAAATTCATACAATTTATTGATGAATCGCAATCCGCCCAAGTTTTAGGCGGTTTTATCCGTACTATTCTATTTTACACCGGAACAATTCAAATACTCAATACGAGTCATTTGTATCACCAGAAATTCAATATAGTTCATAATGGGCCGTGTGTATAACAACATATTGTGAACCATTATAATTATTCATGCGTAGTATAAAATCGACCAATAAAATATAGATTATTTATATAATGAATTATACGCTTATTATATTGGGCGCCATTGTTATTATTTTGCTATACGTATTGTATAAATATTACTTTGCATCAAATACTTTAGCAAAACAATTGTCATTAGCAACAACAAATTCACCAATCGCAATATCAAATCAATCCAATGCTCAAAACTTTAATTACGGGTTATGGTTATATGTCAATAGTTGGGATACTAACAATACCAAACTGATTTTTCGCGATGCCGATAGTAATGCCAATGCTAAGCTTGCGTTGTTTTTAGAACAAAACTCGCCTACTTTAGATTTGTTTATTAGAACCACCACCAGCACTACTTTAATTAATATTACGAAAAATTTCCCTGTGCAGTCTTGGTGCTATATAGCCGTTAATGTCAATAAAAACTATGTTGATTGTTATTTAAATGGTAAATTGATTAAATCAGTTTTTCTTTCGAATTTACCAACGTTTAATGTGACACAATTAACTGTTGGTGGAGGATCCAATAAAGTGGATGGATTAGATAGTGGCAACGCCGTCGCGATCGGTACTTCCGGTACGCCTCAGGCATTTGATGCGACAATAACTAGTTTTATTCGCAGTCCAACCATAGTCTCTCCACAAGATGTATGGAATACCTATTTAGCCGGAAATGGAATGAGTGGTCTAATTCCGGCATATGGCGTCAATATCGATCTAACCAAGAATAATCAAGTGGCTAATTCTTATACTATAATTTAATCTTCAATCTCTTAGTCATTTATTAGTTAATCTTTTTATTTCCCGTGATATCTTGATCCATGATTCATTCGACGAATCATTTTTAGCTATATTTAGTCTCTGAGTATGTCAATTATTATGATGTGATTTATATTATACAATATTACTATATAGTATAAATGGCCGAATACGCAAAAGATGCAATTGACCGAATTCAACAGATAAAACCATCGGATGTTACTTCATCTATCGCCAAAGCAGGAGAATCGGTGACCAGTTATGCCGCGGCCGCGCAGGAAAATGTAGTTGGTGAATTGAATAAATTCGCTTCCAATGTCAATATGACAAGTGCCGGCCAAGATTTTCTCAATTCCAATAGTATAATTGCAAAATTCGTGTTTGTTATTTTGACTCTCATTGTTTTTATGTTTTTACTTAATTTAGGAATAAGTCTCATTGGCTATTTTACGCAATCCTCTAGTAGTCCTTATATTGTACCCGGTATGTTACCAGGAAATTCGAATTTAGTCATTCCACAGGATCCCGCATTGTCAAACGGCGTTAATATACTAAGATCTAATAATCAATCAACTGGTCTAGAATATACATGGTCTACTTGGTTAAATATAACGGGGTTTCAAAATCCAAGTAGTATGGCGGGTAGTCCATCCACAATATATAATAACATATTTAACAAGGGTGGTGCGTTTTATAATGGTAGTGGTCTAGCCAAATACGGAAACTCTCCGGGCGTCTACATTTCGAAAGACAGTAGTAATAACATGAATTTACACATATATACAGATACGGCTACATACGATTCACCCGATTCATCAAGTAATCCCCTAGGTACCGCGACCATCGTTACTGGTATACCGGTAAATAAATGGTTCCACGTTGCTATACGCATGCAAAATAAGGTAATGGACGTATATGTCAATGGCGTTGTTTCGGCGCGTACCATACTCCCATCAGTACCAATACAAAACTATTACAATATCAACGTAGGCACAAACGGCGGATTTACCGGAAATATTTCGAATTTGCAATACTACAATTATGCATTAACTTCATTTAGTATAAATAATATTGTAATGGGTGGACCTAACCTAACAACGAGTCCATTGTCACCAAGTGGCGGTACTAGCAATCAAGGACAGAGTGCATACTACCTATCTAATCTATGGTACACATCTAAGATTGCACCAATAGAATAATTATTGGATGCCGCAATAGACATTGATCCAAATGTGTAATATCTTTATCTAAATAGATAATGATATTATAGATATAATACATATATTGATGTCGCAGTCGCAACAAACATTGGATCAGATATGTTCTCTTGTAACCCAACAGCGGTTGGTAGCCCAATATAATAATCCGATTAATCGATTTACGATAACGTCACCTTATCCCACATATACCCAAGATCAATTGAATATGCGTCGAAAGGTTGAAATATTGAAATACAAATCATCTAATCAAAATTCGAAATCGAACGGGTTTACTAAATCGCATCTGTGGTCTCAACTCGTATCGGGTAAATCTAGAAATAATGTATCGCAATATACATTGAATAAATCGGCAGATTTGAAACCATGCGATACGCAAACGACTAATCAGTCAATCAGTACGGGATCCGACGTGCCTGGTCCACCGATTTATCTACAATTGGACAACCATGTTCCACTTTATAATTTAACCGGCGTTTCCGATCGTATCTATACTATTTTGAATAATTCAGAAACAACACCTTATTATCTGTATACCAAGAATTCCGATGAATTATCCAATATTACAAATTTGCCCCCTTTTAGTGGCACCGTTTCGTCTCCTTATCGTTATGAGGTCCCGTTGGGCGTAATAATCGTGAATAAAAATATCCCTTCAAATATGACGACCTTTAATTTTACTACTCCTCTTGCATTTTGGTGCACCGGCACGGCAAGTTCGAGTGGAACTACTTTACCTAGTTTGAATATATCTATGAATTCGGTGGTATTGAATGTATATTATAATGGGGTATTGGTAACAAACACGAGTAGTCCTCCACTCTACAGTACAATCACTTACAATACCAATTATAGCCCGGTTATAATTAATAATATATCGACCAATTCCCCCTTTTATGCAATACAATATTTGGGTAACCTTGCAATTTCGAATCTGACGCTGAGCACCCCGCAACAAATTATATATGAATTAAAATTGGGTGTAAGATTTAGTTATAGTTACACCGGCAATTTTTCGTCCTTGGCCATTGGTGTGTTCGACACCCTGAATTCAAAGTATATTACTATATCAAAAAATTGTTCGACCAATTCATCTAATATAACCGGTTATGTTGCGAGTGATTTTGTAACGGTCAGTACATAACCAGTTTTCTTGTTATGGATCTATAAAAAAGTTAGATAATTGATTATTTTGTCCATACATAAATATATCGTACCGAATGCCGTGCTTTTGAACAACATGCCATATAAATTGAGGTTACCGTCTTCTTTGAAAAAAGGCAGAACTGATGCGAATCGATACAATAAACGATTTATAATCGGCAACTGGAAGATGAAATACATCAATACTAAGAAAATGGGGGTTTGTAATTGGGCGAATAAGTCGTCCGCGGTTTCTTTTCGGTAATTCTCCTTTTCGTGTCGCTCTAATGTGTGTTGCATTTTTTTATCGTATTCTTGGATATAATCGGATGGAGCGGTTGGTTTAGGAATATAATTGGGTTGTATTTGTTCGTCCTGAATATATCCAGCAGAATCCATGGGGATGTCGCGCGATGGAAGACGATTCCCTTGATGTACATTCTCGGGAAACGGGATATCACCGTTTACTGCATTTTCACTAATATATGGGTTTGGGTGTATATTCATTGGGATATATGTATTATTTAAACCGTCTACCATGGCGGATTGTTTTGGACCGTCAAAACCTTGTTGTGGTTGTTTTGGACCGCTACTATATCCCGGTTGTAATTGAGGTAACCCTTGTACTGGATAAGAATTCTGTTGTACTTGCATTGTAATATTCTCAGGCAAATCGGCAATACGTGTTGTACTAGGTACCGACGACATGATAATATAGAATATTATTTTATTTAAAGATGTCTTTTCATACGCACATATGTATACCACACCTTACACCCTTGAAGATTTAAAATCGCACCTTTCGGTATACTCATATAATATAATGGTATTCAATGATGTTTTTTTCGTCTAGAAAGACGACTCCTTTTATATCTTCTAGTTTTATATCTTCTAGACTTTTTTCTGCCACCACCCAAACCACTCTTTAATCTGTAAAATTTTAAGTCTTTGCGTTCAGCTTTTTTATGCGATTTTATATCCGGTTTGCTTATGTTAGCAACGTATTCAAATTTATCAGCTGAATCGCTTGCAATAGTTAGAGACCATACAGGTGTATATTTAGGAATATCTGAACGACTATCATTTTGTGCCATAATAACAGTCTCTCCTGGAATGAAAGTAAAATTACCTTTAACTAATGGGATTTCTACGTAGTCTCTAGTTAATTTTTCAGTAGTAGGCATCCGAATACCAACGGGACTTAATCTTGTTTCTAATCCGTAAAATTTCATAGGACTTTCTGATGCTTTTATTAGATACAATTTTTTTTCACCCGGTGTTTCTGTGCTCTCAATAGAGTATTCTAAATAATAAGCTGTTTCTTTTATAATAGTTGCAGGTATACGACTACCAGAAGATTCTATAAAAACACTCTCTCCTGGAATGAAATTTAATTCATTTACAACTACTGGTATTTCTACTACTGGTATTTCTACGTACTCAGTTTCAGGCTCAACAAATATGTGACCACTCATATAATATTAGATAATATAAAAAAGAATTATTTGTAAATACAATTATTGTTACATAAATTTTTAGTTTTATCTAAATAATCAGCGTTTGAAATGTGTAAAGGGTTCGGTTTTAAATATTCAATGGTGTAAATCTTTAATTTCACTGTCAATGATTGGTCTACACATCACTGTTTTTCCCTACTAATTATGGCAAGGAAAAACTATAATTTTATCATTTATCCAAATATTCAAACTGTACTCATCAGGTACATTTTGAATATTAGATATTTATTCATAAGTTATAATAGGTTGTTGAGAGATGATTTTCTAAGAAAACCATTTTCCAAAAATGCTGTTTTCGGAGGATGAAGACGAATTCGGTTTTGGCGTAGTTAGCGAATTTATGCCCGCTGCAACAATACCATTCTTGTCTGAGTCTGGTGTACCAATATCAATAATTTGTTTTGCCGAGTCACATTTTACGGATTCGCGTTCATATTTATAACAGGTATTCCCCTGTTTAAAGGTTTTATTATCGATTTCACTAAGAACTGGTCCATTAAATGTAATACAATTTTTATCCGTACATACTTTGCGGAATAATGTCGCTAAACCAAGACCTAACAAAATTGATATAAACACTTTTCCCAATTCTGTATTTAATAATCGTTTAAAATTCATATTGAATATCTATTTACATTATTATGACATAAAAATATAACATACGATATTTATTCTTGTGCGGGAATAATCGAAATGTTCTTTTGATTCGTTGGACAACTAACCTCCGACTGTTTATAGGCAAAACAATTACCCGTTTTGTCGCGATATTGTATTAGATTCACATTTTCGGGCGTCGGAAATACATATATCTTTCGCATGTCCGTCGATATATATACGGCGAATATACCTAAAGAAAGGGCAATTATAAAAACCGGTATGTTGATGAATTTTAAAATATTTGGCATCGCACTCGTTTATATATAAAGACAAAAAAAGCGCAGAAGGTGGAGTGTATGCGAATAACGGCTATATTTAAACGTCACCAAATATAGACGTAAAATTGATATTATAATCCACATAAATATAATATCATATTATAGATAAACTACAATGAATAAATCGGAGACACGTAACCCATTGAGCGAATATTTAAAAAATCACATGATAAAAAAGGAAGACGCGGGGTCCGATAAACCGATTACCCATACGCGAATAGGTGACGCTAAATCGAATATATATGGCGGCTCATATTTTGTGTCAGATGAGGACTATGAAACCTTGATGAACCTCGTATTTAAGCAGGTTATTCAAAAAAAAACGGCCGAGTATCTGACCGAAAAACAATTAGACGAAGGCGGTCCAATTGCAATCGATCTTGATTTTCGATACGAATATTCAGTCGAAGAAAAGCAACACACTAAGGATCACGTTGATGATTTGATATACGCCTATTTGGCCGAATTACAAAAAATATTCCAATTCGACGGGGATACACAGTTTCCGATTTTCGTCATGGAAAAGACTAGCGTTAATCGTCTCGCGGAAAAGAAGGTCACCAAGGATGGCATCCATATCATTATCGGATTACAGGCCGACAGAGTAATCCAAGTGTATTTGCGAAAATTGATGGTGGATCAAATCGAAGATATATGGGACCTTCCTATTACAAATACATGGGCGGACGTATTTGATGAGGGTATCAGTGTAGGGTGTGTAAATTGGCAACTCATCGGTTGCCGAAAACCCGATCATGAACCGTATCAATTAAAATACATGTATCGCGTTACCTACGATATGGGCGATGGCGAGGTCGTCGTCACACCCGAACAAAATGTGGGGGCGTTTATTACCGAAAGCACCATTTCGCAATTGTCGGTGCGTTATACGAAGCATCTGGATCTCTTTATTCACCCTTTGTTTGCCGAAACATATTCGAAATTAAAGGGTGCCGCGGTAATCGGCCCGAACTCGGCAAAAAAGGCAACAAACAGAACAGGTGTAGGTGCGGGTACAGGAGGTGCAAACATGAGTACGGTCAATACAGATGCCATCGGTGTATTCAATATTCGCAATTCGGCGGAACTCAGTGCGGCCATCGACCGATTCTTGGAATCAATCGAACCGAGTGATTTCGAACTAAAAGAATCCTATGAATATACCATGACCCTACCAGATTCGTATTACGGATCGGGATCATTTGCTAAATGGATTCGTGTCGGTTGGGCATTGCGCAATATTAGTGACCGACTATTTATCGTATGGGTCGCATTCAGCGCAAAATACGATAAATTTGACTATTCGACTATTCGCGGAGATCTATGGGAACGTTGGCGCGGATTCGACATGAATAATCCGAACGGCCTGACGAAACGCTCCATTATGCACTGGTCAAAAAAGGACGCAACGGAGGATTATGGCCGTGTCCGGTTCAATAGCGTCGATTATTACATTGATTTGACGGTGGACACGATCACAGTAGGCGACAATGACCGGAATTCGAATGGTTGTGGCGACTACGATATTGCTAAAGTATTATACCAATTATTCAAAGACGAATATGTGTGTGTCAGTGTCAAAGCGAATGTTTGGTATAGGTATCTTAATCATCGATGGAAGGAGATCGATTCAGGCACGACTCTAAGAAAGGCTATTTCCGAAGAGGTTCGGAAACTATACTCACAAAAGGCCTTCAAACTATTGCAACAGATGTCCGCAATTAGTGCAGATGACGAGAAACACAAGAAGATGGAGGCACGGGCAGTCAAATTGAAGAATATTATTGCGCGCCTTTCGAAGACAAATGACAAGAAGAATATCATGACAGAGGCACGCGAACTCTTTTATGACGGTTCGTTCTTGAAGAAACTCGATACCAATCCCTATCTCATGTGTTTTGCCAATGGTGTAGTCGATTTCAAAGAAAAACGGTTTCGACAAGGATATCCCGAGGATTATTTGTCGTTGTGTACCAATCTCGATTTCATCGCCCATTACAATTCAACTAAACACGACGCGATCTCGAACCAAATAAACGATTTCATGAAGAAATTGTTTCCCGTACCGGAATTGTGCAAGTATATGTGGGATCATTTGGCGTCCATCTTGATCGGTACATCGGCGAATCAGACATTCAACATGTATATTGGTATTGGTCAAAACGGGAAATCGGTTTTGGTCAATTTCATGGAGAAAGTATTGGGGGATTACAAGGGTGACGTACCTCTTACGCTACTCACGCAACAAAGAACGAAGATTGGTGGTCTAGCCCCCGAACTTGTACAATTAAAGGGCGTGCGATATGCAGTCATGCAAGAACCGTCGAAAGGCGATCGCATCAATGAAGGTATTATGAAACAGATTACGAGCGGCGTCGACCCGATTCAAGCGCGTGCCCCCTATATGCCCGAAATCATCTCGTTTCTACCGCAGTTCAAACTAGTCGTATGTTCCAATGAATTCATGGAGATAAAGAGTAATGATCACGGTACTTGGCGCCGTATTCGCGTTGTCGATTTCATGTCATTATTTACAGAGAACCCGCAAACTGGCGATGTCGATAAACCCTATCAATTCAAATTGGATCGACATATTACCGAACGTTTCGAAGAATGGGCCCCCCTATTTGCATGGATGTTGGTACAGAGGGCGTTCCAGACCAATGGTGTAGTCGAAGATTGCGCCATGGTATTAAAATCGAGTAATTCGTACCGAGAAGGCCAGGATTACATTGCACAATTTGTTCGCGACCGTATTGCTAAACACCCTAGGGAATGTGTTCTCAAGTCCGCATTGGCAAACGTATTCAACGATTGGTATCGCCTCAATTGCGGGCCACGTATACCTACACCAAAAGACGTTTATGCATATTTGGACAGGCAGTATGGAAAACAGAAGAATGGCGTATGGACCGGTATTCGGATTATTTATGACAATGAATCGGGCGGAAGTGAGAATGGCGACGTTGAAGATATCGATCCCGAGGACCTATAAGTCTAGTATGTATTGTACGCCAAATTATAGGGTAATTTGTTTGTTACGGCATAGGATTGTGCATAATTACTATATAATAGGTTATATTGGGCCATACTATTCCCAGGAAAAGGTTTTCCCGCCACCACATAAAATAAATAGCTAAATAGAACCATAATGACATTCTCTAAAAAGAAAATGACGTAGGGATATAGAATGAACAAGATGGCTAAAAACACTTTATACCCAATCGAATAATCCTTTTTTACGAAAAACAAGATATATGCCACCACGATGAGAAGGGCGTAATACACATAAAATAAGGCCGTATTGACGATCGAAAACGTTGTATTTCGGGTTAATAAGTATTCCGACATTTGATCGTCTGTCGAATAATTGTCCTTGATATTTTGTTTATATTTAGCCAATTGTATATTTTGATTATATAATACATTATATTGATCTTGTAAAACCATATAGTTTATATATAATAATTATATTCTATCGCATCATTGGGCGATAGAATAAATCGATGATATTATTTCATATAGATTAGACAAATACATGTTTACTTGACATAAAAGGAATAATCACCAAACCCTTCTCCATATGCTTGGGCCATGGTTGTGAACGGGCTGCAGGTTTTTAAAGAAAAATCCCAATGCTTACCTGAGTCACAACCCACTATGCAAGACTGTGTTTGTGGGTCCCAAATTGTACCCGATGCGCAACATTGAGGTCCTGTACATCCACCTAAATTGATAGAACCAATCAAATCGCCCTTTGCAGAATTTATGGCGAGTTGGTTTTGTATATCCTTTTGATTTACATAAGATGTAGGATTGGGTGCATCAATTTGATTATAGTCTAAAATATTTCGTCTAGACATGTCATTATATAGAGAAACAATAAGTCCGACTGCAACTACAATAACTACAATCGATAATATATTAGCAATTGGCGAAGGAATATAACTAGATATTGAACGTACTATGAGTAGCACTAATAACATAATAATGACAACCATAATCATTTTGATATATTGATACACGCGTGACGTATAATTCTGATTCAACAAAAGAAGACGATTTTGATTATCTTGTGCCTGTGTTACTGATATTTTTTTTTGGTTTAATCTATTGATTTCATCGGTAAGATATGAATCTATCCTAACAAATGCAGTACTTATATCGCTTATAAATTGTGTGTCGCCCATTTAAATATAATATATAACTACATTATCTTTTACCCATAATTAATACAGTAATAAATAATGTTGCGGCGGTGACTGTTCCTAAAATATAAATAATATTTTGGTGTATGAGATTATAATTTGAATCATGTATCATTGCATCATTTAAGTTTGGTGACGGATTGTGCTCATTGTATAGGAAAGTGAGCGAGCCACTATTATCAATGACATCATATTTGCCTACTTTAGCATTGTAATGTGTTATATAGTTTATTAAATTATCACTAATATCTTTATAATGCGCATTAGTTGAAAAAGTGGTTCTGAATTGTGTTGCCATACTTACTTATATATAGATATCCTATAATTTTATAAATACATAATATACTAAACTTGTTGCTAAAACCGTCCATAGAATACCGGCATATAAGGACGAATCGACCTGCTTTTTATAAATATCCGGTATAGTTCCTTGGATATTGTATAAATTTAATAGTTCATTATCAAGTGACGATCTGGTTGTTTTAATATTGTTATATGAATTATCTAAATTACCTAAATAACTATCGGGTGAAGTGTAATTATTGTATGCGGTTTGTAGTACTGCATAGTCGCGTAAAACATTACCAAATTTGGCATTATAATCATTCGTAATATTAGAAGATAAATCATTTATATAATTTGTTCCACCACTCGTACAATTAGGTAAACTTTTCAAGTGATTATATAGGTTTACTTTGGTAGGGTTATTACCAGTATTACTAATATAATCGTTTAATGAGGCATCGCTACTAATAGCAGTGAGACAATTAAGTGGAATACTATCTTTACTGGTTGACCATGATGATGCACTAGTGGGACTATAGGTATTATAATTGTCATACTTAGAATTATAATTAGATATTTTTTGAAGTATCGGTATTAGATTACTCATATTTATAAAATCAATATATATATTATTATGGATTTTATAATTGCATAAGGCGGGTGAATACACTATACGCGCCAATTTATATTTTTATAAAGACGTAATATAATAGACTTGTTGCTAAAACCATCCACAATATACCGGCATATAGCGATGAATCGACCTGCTTTTTGTAAATATCGGGTATTGTCCCTTGGACATTATATAAATTTAACAGTTCATTGTCAAGTGACGATCTGGTTGTTTTAATATTGTTATATGAATTATCTAACCCGTTTAAATAGTTATTTTGTATATAACTATAATTTGTATATGCTGATTGCAATTCATAATATTTCTTTACTACTTCACCAAATTTGTTTCTGTTAGAGTTATTACTGATATTATTTATTTGACTAATATTATAGGTGTTACAATGAGGTGTCTGTGCCGTGGTTGGGTTTTGATTTATTGTGCTAGTATAAAAAGTGTTCAACTCATTTAGACAACTTGGAGTTGTTAAAATATCAGTTTTAACAGGGGTCCAAACATTGGTTCTGATAGTCGAATCCAAATTGTTATATGCATCATTATAGTTCTTAATTGCATTAAATACAGAATTAAAATCACCCATTATAAAATAAGAATATACTATTTATTATAATATATAAATATACCCACACCAAAAATACCGATACACAAGTTCGACATGGTTTGTACCGAAGTATTATAAATTGATTGTGTATTCTGAAATCGTTCATCCGCGCCCGAGTGAGATGTCTGTGTTTTCATAAACCAATCGGAAAATCCCTTATTTTTACATAATTCATAGTTATAACAATTGCTAAAGTTTCTATCTCCGGTCTGCAAATTCATAGTGCAATCTGAGTCTTTTACCCCATTAGTCGTAGCACATGCATTAATTACTTCCGATTTTGCGACACTATAATAAAAAAAATCATTAGGACTATATCCCACTATAATGGGGTTTGTTTGAACAGTCGGGTCCATTATATCATATAATATCACATTTTGCTATAACAATATTCCTAAATTTATACACATATACGGTAATATTGGTAACTCAATGCGGTATTACTTTCGCGCATTATTTGACACACTTGTCCGGGTCTTAATAGGATAGCAAGTGACATGGGATCAAATCTCGATATTTCGGGTAAAGATGTATTGTCTTTAAGATGATACGTCTTCATGACCGACTGTTTTTCCGTATCATTGAGAGCGCGGATTGGCGGTACGAGGACGTGATTAAGTATGTTAAATTGCAGGCGTTGTATATTGTAAATAATAACGAAAATACCGTGATGATCGTATAGATATTTCACCTTGTTTATGATAGTGTCATTGGGTTCATCATCGATGATAATGACTAGCGTGTCGTTATTCGTCAATATCTGTTCAATGGAAAATAGATCCTCAATGATTTCGTCTAAATTCGCCGGGCGAATCTGTTTGGCCGTTTGTTTAGCGGACGAATAATATTTGACATACACCTTCTCTGATGTTTCTTCGTGCGAAATCAACATATCGAGTTGACCATTTGTGAACATGGCATCTACCTCGTTTATGCTAAATCCCATGTATTCTTGGATATTGTATCGTTTTGCCGCAAGTAATTCCAATATCGTATTTCGCGATTTATATATACTCACTATTCGGGTGCTTGATGTATTCGACATGCTATTGTATTATAATGATATAATACAATATCTAGATTCTTTAATCAATTTTATATAATAGATTATTTGTATAGACCATTTTCAATAAGAATCGGTTTTATTCCGCGATAATAGGCGCGGACTCTGAATTCCGTTTTATCATTTCCACCCATATTGTTATATATACGGGCTAATTTACTCATAAAATGGCGATTTGTTACACTCCATGATGGATTTATATCACGCAAAATACCGCGTATTTCATCGTATAAATCATATTCGTCTGCCTCTTTCCATTCGGTCTCTAATAAACGTATGCGAAAGTGCATAAATGCATAGTATACCATGGATAGTAACCATATCGTGATATAAATCTGCATGATTGCCAATGGGTAACTATAAATTGCGCGCGACATCAATTACCATAAATAATATGTATTGGTATGTTTCAATTTTACGTTTATATTTGTCTCAATAATCAAAATGGAAGTTAATCCAGTTTTTTTATTGTTATATTTGGCAATATTGTATTTGCAGATGATTCCCCTCCGGCACCATCGTCTTCCTTTTCACTCTCTCCAGTCGTATTACTGCCTCCATAAAAGGTGGCGGGGATTTTACTAGACGACGCATTGGACGATTCATTGACAATATCGGAATTGTCGCCGTTATATATTCTGATATCAATATTCGGAGGTATATTGGTAGAAGGTGAGGACAATAATGGCGAAGGTAAGGATGAAGAGTCGACGCGACCGCCGCCTTCCATATCGGGTGGTGTGATATTGCTATAGGGCGGCGAAGAATAGACTACTTCGTCTGGGCGAAGTATTTCTAATGCAGTGACAATTTTAATATCCTCGCCGGCCTCTAGTTCGCGATCGTCGGTCGTGGAAATCGTAATAAATTTATTATCGGAACTTATCTTGGTAATTGTCCATAAACGACTAGGGTACACGTCTCCTCGCAATAAAACTACATCGTTTATCTCGAATCGCGCGTTTCTTTCTGCGATATCATCAAAACTATCTTGTTCGGATTCGGGTGTATTAAAATTGACACTCTTTGTTTTGAGTTTTGCTAATTCCTCTCTTTGTTTTTTCAACAAACGTCTTTTACTCTCTGGTAGTGGTGGCGCAATTTTTACTTGTTTCTTGGCGATTATCTCCCCCGATGGTGGGGGAGGTGGTGAAAAATCGGGTGTTCCTGGTACGAACTGACCTTGAGGTGGCGAAGGTGTCGCATCCGAAATGCCGGGTATGAAAACCGGACTTCCTTCGGGATAATTTCCGGTGTTTGACACATATGCCGGACTCGTATTAGCATATGCGGGACTAATACCCATATCTTCTTCTGGAGTATCTTTGCGTTTATCAGTAGCTGCCAACCGTTTTTTTATCTCCTCCACCACATCTTTCGGTGTAATATTTGGATTTAGCGTCAATTTGCCCATATTTCCAGAATAAGCCATATTCTCCATTTGTTGTATATTGTCTTCGGTAATAATACGCAACTGTACATTGATCGTTTGCAATTCTTGGATCAATAGTTTCATCGTATAAGGAATAGATACAATACTAAAATTGCGTCCAAATCGAGTAATATGATCTAAATGCATTTCTTGGTCGCTTTCGCTCGAAGTAGTGATTCGTATCGGTCCGTCTGCCATGGGACTCATAAAAATATTCCTAGATGGATTGTATATAGCTACCATACCGGTCTGGTTACATACGGCGATATGATATTTATCGCCGCGTTCCATCATTGATTCTCTCAAGAAATTCGATATTCCATGTGATATAACAGTGTCGCGTTCCATTTCGCCTATGCGTAGACCCCCGTCGTTCGCCCTTCCTCCGACCGTTTGTCGTGTGAGTGCGGATCTTGGTCCTAATGCGCGATAATTGATTTTGTCTTTCACCATGTGTTTCAAACGCATGTAAAACGTGGGTCCGATGAATATTTCCGATTCGATCTGTTCTCCCGTCATACCATTATACAAAACATCGTTGCCTGACGAATGAAACCCCACTTTGGGCAATATTTCGCCAAAAACGCCTATTTTTGAACCGCAATTATTAAATGCGGTGCATTCACCAAATGCACCGTACATGGCACATGCCTTTCCGGTTAATGATTCGACCAATTGTCCCACTGTCATGCGAGATGGTATTGCGTGCGGATTGACAATGATATCGGGACGCAAACCATCTTTCGTAAACGGCATATCGGCCTCGGGAATGACTAGACCAATTGTGCCTTTTTGACCGGCACGCGACGCCATTTTATCGCCAATTGCAGGTATTCTCTCTTCGCGAATACGTATCTTGGCAATGCGTTCACCTTCTTCACCATCGGTAATAAAGGACCGATCGACCGTACCAAGTTGTCCTTTTTTTGGACCAATTGATCCGTCGATACGAATGCCACGTTCGGCCGCCGATGTCATACCGACCAGGATCGTTTTATCATCAACAATCGTGTTTTCGCGTATTAGTCCATAGGGATCTAAGAGACTATAGTCGTATCCGGGTTTTGTACCTATCACATTCGACGTGGTTTCTATATTTGAAAACTTTTTATCTACAATCACATCACCCGATTTGCTATTTTCCTCATGTATTTCATATGTCGTGTAATAGGTAGTTCTGAATAAACCGCGTTTCAATGCTCCCTCATTGACCAAGATGGCGTCTTCGACATTATATCCAGTATAACACATAATTGCAACAATGGCATTCTGTCCATAGGGGTTTTCTTCGTGATTAATATAGTCTAAATAGCGCGTTTTTACCAGAGGTATCTGCCCCCCATTGAGAATGACAGCGGCCTTGTCCATGCGCATTTGGTAATTGGTATGATATAGAGACACTGCCTGACGACTTTGACCACATGAAAACGAATTACGCGTCACTGGATTATTTTCAGGGAAGATAATCTGATTGCACATTACCCCGTAACCCAATGATTCATGTATTTCAGAATGTGTATAGGTAGACGAAACACTGATATCATGCGTTTTGTTTTCGAATACACTCGTATTAATGGCGATTAATGTATTTTCCGTTTCACTCACATCAATATAGTCAATAATTGCCTTTTTCTCCAAAAATCGTTCGAGTTTTGCCGGATTTGTTTCCGACTCGACCCCTTGATACAACTCATGCAAATCATATAAGCGATCGTTTAAGAGGGGGTCAAACTCCTCGATTTTCCGTTTATTGAATCCTGATATCAAATCCACCCAAGAAAATTGGTCGTCTTTTAATTTCTTCATTACATCGCGATTGTGATAGGAAATTTCCTCGGTCAAATCGTCGCGGTAAAACACGGGTCGACATAATCGTCCTTGATCAGAATAGATAAACATCGTATTTGTCCGTGTTTCAAACGTAATACTCGTACTAATTGGTATTAGACCATTACGCCGAAAGAGTTTCATTTTACCTACTGCATCATGGGGGTTATCTATTAAACCCGCCCATAATCCGTTAATAAACACCTTGGTCATTTGCGCCGCCATTTTTGGGGGGCATTCCTCCACCAATTTCATTGCCACTTTTTCGCGCATCCACGCAATCAAAGGGGTACGGGAGTATCCTTTAGAGACATGGGTACTGATTGCCAATGTTTTATGTAGACCGATATTTCCGCCATCAGGCGTATCGATTGGGTCGATTATTCCCCACTGTGAACTATGTAGGAGACGCGGTCCAACGACCTTGGCAGTGGGATCTAGAGGCAAATTCGTTTTTCTAAGATGACTAATTGCCGAATTATAAGAGAGACGGTTTAGGTCCTGGATCACTCCAATACGTTTGGTATGTGTATAGGCACCCCAATTTCCCTTGAATGCCTTTTTAAACCCCTGATCTACGCTCTTCGATTCGCGAAAGACTTCGCGATAATTCTGTTGTATTAATCCAAATAAATTGTTTTCGTAGATGCCTTGATTGTAATACAAATGTTGTTCAAATGCCAAATGCACTTCTTTGAGTTGTATCGAATAATATTCTCTAAATAGGTCGTATAAAAGTGTACCGACGACTTCAAGGCGTTTGTATTTATAGTTGTCTCGATCAGTTTCGGGTTCGATACCGATCGAGACCGATAATAGTCGAAACACCATATAGCCTAAATAATACGCCTTTTGCACATAATTCAATTCGCCAATATGGGGCAATAGATAATCTGATAATATTTCGAGTGCATGTGGCACCGTCTTACCCTTGGTCAATGTTGCAATATATTTGAGTGCGGTTTGTTGCGTAAAAATCGAACCGGCGTCATGTACGGATGGAATAAATAGGTCTACCATAGAGTCGTATTTTTCTAAATCGAGAAGACACATTTCGACGATTTCTTTGTCGGAGATGAATCCGAGAGCGCGAAATACAATAAAAAGGGGGACTGGTTTGCGCACATTGGGTATGCTAACTACAATATTATTATTCGTATATTTTCCCGTAGGAGACACTATTTTCACGGAAAAAGTGCGAACTGGTTTAGAGACATTTTCACTGACCGACCGTATTTCTGCCGAATACGAATATTTATCGTCGTCTTTCAATTTACGGAAATACAACATGTTATCGGCGAATTTTTCTTGGGGAATCACCGTTTTTTCTTTGCCGTCGATAATAAAATATCCTCCCGGATCATTTTTGCATTCACCTACATTATACCGCATTTCTCTGGACATTCCATTTAAAATACAGAAATCGGATTGGACCATAATGGGGAATTTACCAAGATATACCTGCGGAATGGTTATTTCCCGACGTTGCGTATTGTTGCCTATCATGGATTTTTCGGTAGCCTCTCTGACCGCGGCGGCCAATGCGGGAGTTAGTTCTACGTTGATCTTTTTGCCGCGTTTTTTGGGTTTTTTTGTAACTGGTGCCCCCTTTCCAGATCCTCCCGATTGATAGGGTGGAGTACTACTATTTTCCTGATTTGTTTCTATTTCATTGACTGTTTCTTCACCCCCATCGAAATAGTCCGTTTCGCCAATACCGCCCGATAATTCGTATCCATCTCCACCAATCACTGTAGGTGCCTCACCAGGTTCTAATATATCGATAAATTCGACCTCAATATCATAATGTATCGTCATTCCATAGGTCATATTTCTTAATCGCGCCTCATTCGGAAACATATAATGTGCATTTCCCGAATCATAAATGATCGGTTTTCCGAAATATATTTTACTACCGTCCTTTCCGCCGAAATACATGATACATTTAGAACGATAATCGTCAATTGCCGGATCATAACGTGAAGATAGCGTTAATGGATTTTTATCGCGAAATATCTGAAATATACCCGTTTTAAAGAAATCATTATAAGAATCTACGTGATGACTGACTAAAGATTTCGGATTATCGCGAAAATACGAATCAATAATCTGCCAAATAACCGAATTATCCATCTATATCAATATATAAAATTACACTATATATATTTTCTGTCAGTATAATATAATGTCGGATTTGAACAACCAACTTTTTGGCCCCCTCAGCAAAAAATACTGCATTTGGTTCTATTATTTATCTGTCGTTGGATTCATTTTGTTATTGGTTGTTTTAGTGTCTAGTCTCTATATATCTGCCACTACTAAGAAAAGCGGTATATTTAGCTATCAGATGTTAATGGTGGCATTAGGATATGTGATTTTCTATTTCCAGAACAGATTACTCTATTCAATGTGTATAAACTCACTATAACCCATTCATTCGTTTTAGCGATAAGGTAAAAATACAAAATATTATATAATGGATATTTTGTATTACAGTAACTATTGTAAACATTCTCAAAAGGTATTGCAATATTTAGTCAAAGGTAATTTGATGGATAGTCTAAGTTTCATATGTGTAGACAAACGGGTACGGGATGCGCAAAATAATCAAATGTACATTGTATTGGAAACCGGAAAGCGCGTTACGATGCCTCCCAATATACAAAGTGTACCTGCCCTTTTATTAACAAAACAAAACTATAATGTCATTTTAGGCGATAATATAATTACGCATTTCCAACCCATGGTAGAAAAAAAAACGGATATTGCACAGCGAGGTATGGGTGAGCCCGTTGCATTCCAATTATCCCCATCGAATAATGGAATGAGTATTACATCGGAGAAATATACATTATATAATATGAGTTCCGATGAATTAAGCGCAAAGGGAATGGGCGGAAAACGTCAATTATACAATTACGTTCCTGCGACACACGATACTATTGTTATAAATACGCCTCCAGATACATATCAACCCGACAAAGTGTCATCCAATATCACGGTAGACGGTTTACAACAAAAAAGGAATGAAGATATTCAACCAATGGCCGGTTCACCATTTGCACCAAGTATTTGATTATGGGAGTAGAGTTCAACAAATGATTTATATTATATCATAGATAAACAATTTAGATAAACATTGGTATAATTATAAAATGGCGGATAAAAAATCGATTCAACGCGCATTTAATACTCATTTTTTCGAGTTAATGGACGATATTATTTCAATTTTTCCGGATAATGCAGAAATATATTCCGCTAAAGAATCGTTTGCCGTGTTGAAACAGGCAAATCCATCAATTATTATCAAAATATGGTATCCATGTATATATGAACCCTATCGAGATAGAATCGATATGGGTGATATCCGATTTTTCTTTGACAAGGATTATCAATCGGATCTTACCTATTTGGCAAATGCGAAACAGATTATGCAAATTATCGATCAAATACGCAAACCCGTTTCCGAAATGAATGAGAACAATCAGGCAAGTACCATGAAATATATACAAAATTTGAGTAAATTATCTACTATTTATAATAGTACGGATACATCACGTTAATTTCCAAACTATAACTATTAGGTAGAGTTTGGATAGAACATTTTATAATTTGGATAGAACATTTTATAAAATGTGTGTTTTACTAATTTGATTGATAAATAATTTGATTTTTTATTATTTATTGTAAAATAACTGGGTTATGTATAATTATATAAAATGTTATGTATAATTATATAAAATATGATTTCAAAAACAAGAAAACATAGAAGAATACATAATAAAACTTCTAAACGGATATCTAAACGCGTTTTAGAAATGCGGAAAGACCCTACAACCGTTTGGGGTAAAAATAAACCACTTGAAAAATTTTGGCAAGGGTTGGCAAATGGTAAATATGTGGTTGTTATTTATACAAACGGAAAACATAAATATGTTAAATTACCTAACCCACATACACAAAAATCGAAAAAACTTTACAATGACTTTGATGACAATGAAGAAATAGAATCCATATTATCAAGTAATTTATCTCAAGATTCATACGAAGTATATTTATATCCAAATGCAAAAGACAAAACGGTTGAACATGTTATAAAAAATTATAAAGAATATTTCAAACCAATGGCACCAATTAAAAATGTATCCGATGGGACGCCATTAATGAAAAAAGTTGTAATGCCAAATTAATGCCAATCCATTATCAAAACATTTTGACACTTTCATTATTATATTGTTTGATAAAATTATAATCGATGATATAAGGATAGGTCGGTTTGCATGAATTCACAATTATTTCATGTTCATTCGGAATCCAAGAAATGACCTCACCCTTTTTAACCAAATGCGGAAAGATAGTGTGTTTAAACAGTTTTTCATCAAATCCGTACATCGACCATATACCGCCCCATCCATTTACATGATTTCCAATTGGTTTATTAAATCTTTCCGTATCCTTATCAGTGAACTCTTCCCATGGTTTTTCGCTTTTTGATCTGAATCTTCTATATAAAATATATTGAATCATAATATCTTTGATGCAAATATCTAACTGTTTTGGTCGCATTGCAATCATTGATCCCAAACAGACCGCATAATTTAATGGACTGTCTGGGTCGGTCTTATCTATTCTATAGTCGTGACTATATCCATGAAGCCGACCAAGAGTTTTAGTACTTTGAATAAATGGACGTAATTTATTACTAATGTGATCATCTAAACAGACATCAATATCACTTGCAAATACAATATCCAATTCGACATCGTCAAAGGTCATAAATCGCCATAACATACCCGGTTGTGCGCCTATCGAATTGTGTTTCATATAATATATTTCTAAACGCGGACTAAGTGACAATAATTCATCGGCGAAACATAATAATTGATTTTCAAGATATAATCTTATCTTATACGAATTATAGAATGGTAAACAATTAAAATCCTTTATAAACTGGATGAGTTGTTTATAATATTTGTTATACCAATGACTATTTTTGTCTTTGTAATCTGGGCAATCCATCGATGGCTCGACATTATTCACATTTTGGGCAAAAAGTGACACCGAAATACAATTCTTCTCTTTTCGGGGGTTATAGATCTCATCAATATCGAATAATTCGGTAATATCGTATTTTTCATCTTCGTCGATATTAGATTCTATAAATTGTTTCAGAAAATCGAGGTTTATTATCGAATACATATTGTCATATTCTTCCATTTAAATCAATAATAGTATATTTATGTATATTTATATTATCTTTATATTTATACTTATACAAAACAAAGTAATATGTGTATTATATATATTGATAATATAGAATGTCACAACGAGAAAACGAAGAAGAGGATGATTTGGTATTAGCAGATGCAGATGCCCCAGATACCAACGAGGTCAATAGTATTACATTGGAATATGGCGATATTATTGAGATTATTGCACCAAGAAACACCGAGATACACGAAGTGACCTTTTTCGTGGATTATGTCGGCGATTCGGAGATCAAATTAATCGATGTTGCGACTTTAACGCGATTCGACCTCCTTTTAACACTATCTGGGAATATACGCGACGAATCGATAGAAACAATTCAACTTCTTAGTCGGGCGGATGAAAAGGGTTATGCCAGACAGAATTTTCTATTGCCTAAAAAATGGGTTGATATCCATTTTAGTAGTGATGTGCCGGTTACAATTACTGGCGAAATAACCAATTTAGAAGAAGATATGATCGAAATTACCACTTATCCCGATTTAGATGTAATATACATCGATTTTGAGTATAGGGGACTTCCTCAAAAAATACCCATTTCGCAGATTATATTGCGACAAAAACCGGAACAATTGAAAAAGGTCAAGTCGGTCCTTTCTTTGCGTGGTTCGGAAACTGACGGCGAGTCGTCGTCTATACCGCCAGAAGAATTGGCCTCTATGCAATACACAGATACGGGCGAGTTTTTAATATCGGTTCCAGAGGATGCGGAACCAGACGAAAATATTCGCGAGACATTGCACGATTTTTATCTGGATGCAAATGAGGTTGTATTCGGCGAAGAAGACGAACTATTCGAACAATTGGTTGAAATATCGGAAAAGGACAAAAAGTATACCATTGATGCCCAAGTAAATAATTTGATGGATGAACTGCTTTCCACGATTCCCAATCATCAACGTAGCAAATTGGTATTGGATAATGTGAACCGTCTCATTATAAGATACAAAGAATTGCGCAAACAGTTTTCCAATTTCGACGCCGCAGGTATTGTCATCAACGAGAAAATACACGGCAATGATTATAAACCGATTGTCGAACGATTGACTAACATGGATACGCGGCTAAAGTGGGTTTTGCCGGAAGTAAAACTGGTGAAAAAGGTATATTTCGACAAATCGTCCGAGAATGATCAGGCCATAGAAGAAGACGAAAAAGAAGAAGTGCCGGAAGATGTCGCCCCCTATGATACCGCGACGCATTTGTACGAACAGACCACCATACAAACCGATTATTACGAAAATCGCAATATTGGAGAAGTTCCCAAGTACCTGGATTCTGCCAATAAAATGCTCGCTTATATGAGACCCTATGCTAAATGGACCGACGGTATGTTGAACGAAACCTGTATTGATCCGGATTTGACCGTAAATCAAAACATCGAATCCATTGTCTCCAATACGGATGATTACTATAGTACCGTAGTCAAAGAAAAACAATACGCTAAACGTCGATTCGTAATACAAAAATACAATTTGGCCGATACGATTTTATTACCCGAAGTCCAAAAGTCGGGGAAGACCGTTTATTTCCGAAAAAATATCGGAAATAACGATACCATGTCATTGAAATCCATTATGACTTTACCAAAAAGTGTCATGGTGTATAGTAAAACGGAATTGCCGTCGACCAATATTGCTATTCGCACATCTTTAGCGGCCAATCCGCCCCTAATTTTTCGCATGTTGACTCGGCAGAGAGAAATAAATGAATATGTGGTCCGCGATTTTAATAATGAAATTGATCACGAGAAAATTGGGGCAAAATACAATATGAATTTTTTGTCGGAAATTACAGAATACAATCTCGACGAATCGTTAATGTCCGAAGAAGACAAATTGGACCGATTTTTGCGTGTCGTCATACCAAATACACGCAAATTGATTCGACTAGTAAGACCCTATATCCAAGACAAGATGAATCTAGTCGATATTGTTCGTGAATTGGAACCCTTCTTGGTACACACCGATGATATCACTTATTCCGAATATATGGAAATCCGGTATTTTATCAAAGAACGCCTAAAGGAATTCAAAAAGGCGTTTTCCCAAAAGGCCGATGACTTTTCCCTTATACGTAATACCAAATATAACGTCTCCATTATCGTGTCGGGTATCGAACGAATGATGAAAGATACCGAAAACATGAAGACGGCATTTATTGAAGGATATCGGTTCGATTTTTTAAAGACCGAAAAGGCGAAATACACTGCGTCATCTGTTCTACTCTCAAAGATAATTGATCTGGACAATGGACTTTTATTACAAAAACTGATTTCCCAAGATAAACTGAATCTCATTATACCTGACAAATTCGCCGATTCGTTAGAATTTCCACCGATTGGGGATATGGGAAGTATTGCTAAAATAAAGGCTACCGATTGCGCGCGCCGTTTCTTGACTAAACAATACAATTCACTCGCCGATTTACAACGCGATAATCAAGAAGAGATTTTCTATGATACCGAATTTGACGATACACCTTATTCCATTTTGGCTAAATACAAAGACGACCGAAAACGCATGTCTGCCGAAGATTTTGTCGACTATTTAGCCGAAAACTTGATTGCTAAACACGATTGTCCCGAGGAAATGGCCAATGAAATGGCGCGAACCCTTATTCTTGGTAAAAAACGCGTTTCAGATGGAGAATATGCCATATTAGTATTGAAACCAAAAATGTCTAAATCTTTGGAAGATGCATCATCACTTAGTCCCGCCGAAAAGAAGGAAATCGAATTAGAAGGTGAATCTCGTAAGATTTTGCATTATTATAAACGTATCAAGGATTATTGGGTTCGAGATGAGACGGTTGATGAAGATACGTTTGTCGATAATAATACCTTATTTTGCAATATGGATAAGATTTGTTTCAAAAATAAATCGAATTCGGTATGTGAAACCACAGAAGGTGCGACAGATCGTATGAAACAAATGGCCAAGAAAAAACTCTTGGATGAGGCGGATGATCGGTATACCAAGACCCTCGATAAAATAAATACGGATTATGAGGCTCAGATCGAATATTGCATGCGCCAATTGATGAAATCGAATATTTTGAGAGAAGTGCAACTTTATCGTGCCAATAATTATGCCTACGAACTTGGGCATTTTACTAAATCGGTGGACGAAATAACGGAATCGCCTCATTTCCGTTTACGTGATTTCATTTTATCCCAAGACGATTTTGCACAAAAACAGCGCTATATATGCAGGTTTGCTACAGAGTACACCCGAGAACCCATGATCGACCAATTAGTCGAATCAGAATTTTGGTTATATTGTAAAGATAGCAATGTCAAATTATTACCCAAATCCATATTCGAATTGGCCAAGGTGTTTGTCAATGAACCAGATAATTATCAATTTGTTCAAGATACCTTGTGTAGGACACATGGTGTTTTGAGCGATGACGGTGATTCGATTGTTGACAAATATAGCGGATATGTGATACGTAAAAACGACTTTACATCGGAAGAAACCTATGATGATCAAGGTTTCCGCATGACTACACATGAAATCATGCAAAAGGATTTGAAAACGGTTATCGAAGAGGCGTTAAAAAAAAGAGATCGTGTATTCGAAAATGAAACAACCCAAATGGTGTATAACATATTTTCTTCTTTGTGTAATAATCTTGGTATTCCCGAAGATGGTATCGAAGAACGAGTTCTACGCCTTTCTATCGAAATCATTGAAACCAATATCAAGAAGGAGGCGTCTTACGAGAAATATGCGATGAAAATGGAAAAGGACAAGGGCAAACGTCCGGTGCCTTATAAAACATATCGAAATCAGACAATTATTTTGATTGTATCTGCCGTATTACTTGTATGTATACAGGTAACCACACCGCCATTTCGCCCGTCGAAAACCGCCCCGGGATGTGTCCGATCCTTTTCCGGGTTTCCTTTAGATGGGGGCGATGAAGATATATCGGGTCTCACCTACATTGCATGTATAGTGAATAAAACCAAGAGTTCGTCAACGCCCTGGGATTCTATACAAAAAATGCCATTGGCTGTTATTAATCGCGGAATAAAAGAAATCATTACTAATATGTTGGTTGGTCGGACCGACGTGGCCGAACTCTATATCCGAAAACGTGAATATTTAGTGTTAAATCCGGAAGATATTATTCCCGCAGTCCACGCCATCACTAAATGGACGCAATTTTTACCCCCATTAGTACCATATACTGTAATAAAATCGTTACATAATGTGTCTTCAGAGACTAAGGCAGAATTCTTGGATCTGTTGAGGCGCGGTAATAAAGATCAACTCGAATTATTAGGAGTATTTAAGACGAAGATTATTTTGCATGGTTACGGTGTAGTCGAGTTAGTGAATCGGATTGTGTCGGCCAAAGATGCATTATTGAAGACATCATCGAATATGCCCTTTTTGCAGAATGCGTGTTGCAATGAACGGACGACACGCAATACATTGGATTATTTCTTGGAAGAAGACGCCGAAATAGAGCGTTATTTGAAAATCATCCAAGATTTAGGCGACATTGTCGCCGATACCAAGGAGGTCGGCAAGGCCCCCTATTTTTTCCATAATACGTGCACTGCGATTATTCGACCCATTTTACCAATCGAACCATTCGAAACAAATGTGTATGGCGCATTTATCCATTATTGCCATTTTGATCGATCCGATAATTCGGTGGTTCCCCAAGAATTCCGCAAATTGGTTACCGAACGACCTGCGGGGTACGTTCGTTCTTGGTCAATTGAAGAAAAAATTGATTTTTTGAAGAAAAATGGCAAACGATTTAGTGTCAATAACCTTAATCAACTCATGGAAATTGTATATAACCGCAATTTAGTAGAAACGCCCGTGTCCCCACCATATTCTGGCGTGGTCGCAATGACCGAATTACTCGAGTTTTTAGAAAATAAGAATTCTGATGTAGTGGATGCAAAATTACGCGAACACTTACTCAATGTGATACATGGTCATAACCCTAAACAGTTTTTAATGGAGGATAGTGAGCCCATTTCTCAACTCAAAAATTATCTGTATCGGTCGAATCAACGTATGTATGATACTATTTACGATTTCTTGGACAAATACGGAAATTTGAAAGATCGCGTCTTGGAAAGGGTCGACGACTTTTTGCGCGAGATAACCACATGGGCCGTGGATCGTAATCAACGCGACACGGGTTTACATTATGAAGAGGGACTCTACAGTATTGTCCAATTTGTCAAAAATTCGGCACATTACATGACAAAAGTTTATCCCGAAATGATCCGAAATAAACAAACCGGACAAATTGGAAAAGTGCCTAAACACTGGGATTTATCGGAAAACCACAAACGCGACGTCGCGCGGTTTGTCGAAAAATATTACGACCGACTATCGCGGTTTAATAACGACAAAGTGGTTAATCAATTGTTGGGTTCGGCCCAAGTGCGTCTCGTCGACCTCGTTATGTTACTGGATCATATACCAGTAAACACACCGATATACAAAGGGGGCGATCCTTTTTATTTACTATTCGACAAAGAAACGGTGTATATGTTGGTGAAATATCTATGGTATTCGATAATATACGAATATACGCGTATGACCGAAGATTCCGATCTATTGCATGCCGATGTCGAGGAAGTTAAACGTGACCGACGCACCAAGATAGCGGCGGCGACCGATGTCACAGAAAACATCACGACAGTTCACGCGGCGGCAAACGATGAAGAAGCCGAATATAGCCAAGAAGTAGACGAACTCGAGGTCGATATTCAAATAGGTAATACGCGTGATTTGAAGAAACGCACTGCGGAATTATTGATCGTGTTTTTGTCAATCGAATTAGAAAACAAGAAATACATCGATTTGCCCTATCGCGAAATTAGCGCCAAAATGACGCGTTCTAAACAATACGAAAAATCCCTAATTACGAATTTCTTTCGCGATATGGATGCAGAAGAAAGGCGAGTAAAAAACCTGGAAAAACAATATAAAATGGGTCGTTGGAATGTGGGAATGCAAAAGGGATTAGTAAATTATGACAAGGCGACATATGAACGCGAACGGAGTGAAATAATCGATCGTCTCAATAATACAACTGATCTGGACGATGATGTGGCCCTTTTGGAACGCGATATATATGAATTAGAACAGGAGGATGCAGGGGATGCCGCGGCCGAACACGACGGAGAGGGTGTAGACATTACCAATTTCGCAGATGATTACCAAGATGGTAATTATTACGGAGACGAAGGATTGGATGAAGATTTTAGGGATGATTAGTCATTTTATATCCTCCCTGATTTTATAATCTCCAAACTATAAAAATATATTCCAATACAATTATCATGTATATACAAAAAATATATCTTACATTATATTATAATGTATGATATAACAAAAACCGCAATTGTTTATTTGGCAACAAATGCCAAAAAGGATGAAATAAATGGTAATGATACGCGAAGTATGTTGGAAAAGAGTTTAGACTTACTATATTTAAACTATAATGATAAGTTTAAACATGATGTAATCATATTTTACGCCAATACTAATCCATTTTCATTAGAAGACCAAGACGCCATTAGAAAAGGTCGATCGGAAATAAAATTTAGACTTTTAGATCGCAATATATTTTTTGAAACAAAGGACGGCGATAGTATAGTAAATCCCACAATACCATTTCCATTGAGTTATCACAACATCATTCGATGGCATAATATATTGATATACAAATATTTATTCGATTTGGGGTACGAATGGTACATGCGTATGGACCCATTTGCATCACTATCATCCAGGGTTGAGTATGATATGTTTCATTATATGGAAGAACATGGTTATGAATTTGGTTTCCGTGCATATTGCAGCGATACGCTAAAGGCAACCAAGGGATTAATCGAATTTTGTTATGATTATTGTGATAAAAATAATATTAAACCCACTTTCTTGAATCGTTTCACACTATACAATAATAGTCGGACAAGTATAGAATACAACAATTTGGGATATTATAATTATTTTTCGATTAATCGATTGAGTTTTTGGTTAAGGGACGACGTACAATCCTTTTTAATGCACATGGATGAATCTTTATTCCAATATACGAGAGGACTAAATGGATTAATTAGTCAATCGATTATTGTCCAGATATTCATGGAGCGTAATAAAATATATCATTTTAATGACTGGGAATATGAACGTGTCATATTTTATAATAATAATAACATACAACCTATTTCATATGGAGGATTATATCCAAAAATAGAAAATACACAATTAGTAGAAACGGACTATACGTGCAATTGGAAAGAAAAATATGGGGTTTATTATAGAAATGCATTTCAGACGTTGGACATTAAAAAATGTCTACAGAAAATCAATGTAGATCTCTTATATTATCGCGTACCATATGGTAATAATGATTTCAAACCATTAAATAATGATAAATTATACTATTTGGGAGAATATACAAATATAGAAGATGTATATAGTGCAATAAATGACCATTGGTTGAATTGCGATACTACACTTTCTAGAAACACGCAATTTACCTATGTTAAACCGCTTGCATTTACGTGGTTTCATGACGATGTGCATGGTGCATATTACAAACGATTATATGCTATCAATGCCGAGGATATTATAAATTTCAATATAGATAAAAATTCGACCTCTTTTATTGTTTCTCATGACCTATTTGCAATCGATGTTAATAATGTGGTCACGTTTAGTAATAAGTCATTAAATAATGATGATTGTTTCGATAAAATAAATGCAGATTTATTATATTATCGTATTCCCTATAACGACGATTTCAGACCCATGAATGACGACAATTTGTATTTTTTAGGTAATTGTGACAATATAGAGGAGGTATATAATGTCATAAACGATCATTGGATCAATTGCGATACTAATATAAATAAAATATTTCAATATAATTATGAGAAACCGTTTGCATTTACTTGGTTCAATGACGAATCACATAGTATATTTTATAATCGTCTATATGCAATCAATAGCCAAAATATTATAAATTTTCACGTTAACCCAAAATCAACATCACTCATCATGACCAAGGATATAATTGTTCCAAAAAATATTGCAAATATTAACTTAGTAAATGGAATGGGTGATAAATTAATGGATTTGATTGGGTTTTTTATTATTTGCCGCCATTTAAATTACAAACCCAATATAAATTTTGTTAATGATCAATGGTTTGCATGGGGTAATAATAATTATGATATAAGATTATTTGATTACAATAAGGACTGTATTACAATATCAAATAAAAAATATAGTTTTTATGTGAATTCGCCATATCCATCTGCATCTTTATCTCCTTACAAGGTTTATTTATTTATTAAACGTTTTTTGCCGGACGTGTCGTTTGACCAAATATCAAAGGATTTTATATTATATTCAAAAGAGATCATCCGGCCATCTGATGTAGTCATTTCAAATATACCCAATGGCATTGAAAATGCATACGGTATTCATTTGAGAAAAACGGATAAATTGTACAGAACCCATTGCGATACAAGACATGAAAATTTACTCTCCGAATTTGACATTATAATAAAAAGTTTGTTAGAAGATGTAAAAAATATAATAACAAACGAGAATAAACCCTCTTTTTTTATTGTAAGTGAAGATATAAATTGGAAAACCGAAATAACAAATCATATTATTCAAATTGCACATGATATTGATAAAGATATTATCATAATAGAAATAGATTACTCAAATAAGGGCGATTATAGCAATTATAACAGTGTTTTAGAAATGTTTTCTTTGTCTAAATGTAAAGAAATTTTGCAAGGCGTGAAATATAGCACATTTTCTTTGTTGGCGAGTCTATTGGGTAACCGCAAAATTCGGAATTATTCAAATTATATTGAAAACAATGAGAGATGTTTTACGCACTCTTGGAATTCTGTTATAGAAATAAATGATGCTATTGTTTCTAATATAGAGACGATTGTTAACAGTACGGATTCGGTACCGGATATTATAACGAATATTTGTGGTGTATATATAGAATAATTTGGTATAACGCGCTTTATAATCCATAATTATTCGCGTTATATATATAATGTATTCAATCAAACAGTTTGTTCGTATTAATAAATTAAGTGTTTCTATTTTACTCTTTTTAGCGATAATTTTTGGCATTCATTATTTCAAACCGGCGATTATATATACCCCAGAAGGAGGGTTTAGAGAATTTGGTCTAGGATACCGCAATAAAACGGTGACACCTATTTGGGTAGTTTCAATCATCGTCGCTATATTATCATATCTATTTGTCCTTTATTATTTAGCCTATTTTTAGTGTAGATAGGATGAGTCAATTTATACGTAATTGGCTAATGATTTGACGAAATTAAATGTGGCAATGAGAGACGCAAACGATATCCATACACAATGACCCATCATATGTTTCCAATGTAAATTTTTGAATAGTAATGATATGTTTTCTTCGGTTATGCCTTCGCGTCTCGTCTCAAAATAGAGTATAGGTGTTTTATTATCTTTTTTTGATTGTTCTTCGAGAGGGACCGATAATCGTTTCAACATAGTATTCATATTAAATACAGTCATGGATGACATTAAACAGTTATATAGAGTTTTGCCGTTATTTCCGCCATTATACGATACTTTTCCGTCTGTCATTTTGTTCTCAGTGTTCTTAGCAATTGAGTCAAATCGGATTTTGAATATTGAATTGCATATATTAGAACTATTTGGAAAAATGGTTGTTAATAAAAAATAACCAATCGTATTTTCTAATATTTCGACCAAATAGGGTACAAATTCGAGAAAAAGAAAGGTTACGAAAATGCTGGGAATAAAAATCGATAACGACACGCCCAACATTTTTATTTCTTCACCAGAACCGTTGAATTGAAATTTATAAATACCATATATGTACAACGGTATCAATAATAAAATTAATGCAAAGAATATGCATAACCTCTCTAGTCTCAATCTGTATACTAATTCAACAAAGGATTTCTTGGTCGATTCATTAAAATCGGCCACATTTGTATTGGAATCATTATCATACATTTTAACAAATTGGCGTAAATTAATTAAACCTGGAATACTATTGCCGAATGAGGTGGATAAAACCGAATAGACTACAATTACAATACCCATGACGGTGGCCGATATAATAAGTGCTTTTGAATCTAATAGATTGATATTTGATATAGTTACAACCGCAGGTTTGCTAGGCGAAAACATACTTCCGAAAGATAAATCAAACATACTTTTAAAGGGATTTCCGCTAAAATCGAGATAGTTTCCACATGGATCGAGATAGTTTCCACATGGATCGAGATAGTTTCTAGAGAGATCGAGATAGTTTCCGCAGAGATCGAGATGATTTCCAGAGAGATCGAGATAGTTTCCACTAAAATTAAACGGGGACTTACCAATTACATTTTTACTCGCATCACTCGAATTTCTAGGTAAAAAGAATCCACCCGACACTACATTCGATCCAGATCCGTTTGTTGACATGTTTATATTATAAAAAGATAGAAATATTATCATATTGTACCGCCCACTCTCAATATCCAAGACGTTTTGCCATAGTAATGACTAAAATTTCTCTTGCCGTGAATGACAATAGAAATTTATAAAGTTTAACTGACATACCGTCTCGTATATTGACTAAGTTTATTGACTAAAATAAATATAGCAATGCGCCTCAATATACAAAAAATCGACCATGTAAATAATATATGATGGAAAATATAGCCGTCCCACGATTAATCGAACCCAACGTTAAATATTATTTGCATGATACCCTAAAACGATGTCGGGAAATACGCGTGACGTCTTATTCTACTATATTCAATTTGTCTATCTTGGCCCTATTCGTCGGTATTTTCGGCCTGGCGCTATATTATTGTCACACCAATAAAAAAACACCGGAAGAATTACGACAAAAAATGATACATGATCAAGAATATATTCTATCTAAAATACGGTTCTATCAATCCGAAAAACACAAGGCAACCACGTCAAATTTAACCAATTTACCTGTATCATAATAAAGGACTAGTTTCCTTGTGAATACTATATCAAATATACTATATATATGAATATCCAAGAAGAGCGCAATTTCATTATAAAGGAAAACAATACTGCACAGCAGACATTGGTCGATATTCTGGAAACTCTCTCCCCAGAAACTACGAGGGAATTACATATAACTGTACCTCTGAGTGGCGAGGTCGATTTCTCGATATTGGATTCTATGGGATTCAAAAAAGTCAGGGAAATACATTTAGGCGAAGGTAAAATCACCGATATTATTCATATTCCCAAGACAGTAACCGAACTTGTGTGTATGGGCAATATGCTGATTTCATTGAATGGATTGCCTGCGGGGCTAATACGTCTAAACTGTTCTCATAATCATTTGGGCCTCTTAAAAATCGGCGGTCTAGATTATTTAGTCTATTTGAACTGCGAACACAATGAACTCGTGGAACTAAAAGATATTTCCGAATCTTTAGAAGAGTTATATTGCGATCACAACGACATTACTAAACTCAATTTGACCGGACTAGATCGATTAACGGTTCTACATTGTTCAAATAATAAATTGATGGTATTACAAAACCTGCCGACTACATTAGTCGATTTGAAAATGGACAACAATCCATTGGCCGAAGTGGAACACATCGCTATTGCTAACAAACGCGAAGAGGCAAGACACGACTTGGAAACGGATGTTAAGATCAATTATTTGGAAAGTTTAAATGAGTATTTCAAACTTAAGGATAAATACATGACAAAGGCACATACGATGCGCAAAAACGCATTCAAAAGTGCATCCAACAAAAAATCGGGAAAAATGCGTGCCGCCCGGGTAAAACCACCATGTGTCAATTGTGGTAGACCAGTCGGTTCGATTTTTACCAAGGCGGACGAAAAATATATGGCGTTGTGTGGAGACTCCGATTCACCATGCAATCTCAATATACAATTATTCACGAGTGATTTTTACAGACCCGAAGATATGCTAAATAGTTATCGCGAAATTGTGGACGATGCCAAAGAAAACATTATCCGTCAGAAATTGGATACGTTGTTCAATTATGTTAGTGAGACGGTATCCGCACAACGATTTAAGAAAGAATTTCATAAATATACAGAGGCAAATCAGTTGTACAGTGAATTCTTGGACGAATATAATAAAACGTATAATAATCCACACAAGGCGGAATTAATGTCTCGTAAAAACCTCGAAATACAAGAACTCTTGGAAAATAGTAAGGAAATAATGGAGGCATATAATAAAACGGGAAATGTCGAAATCTTAAAAACCGCGGTGCGATTATATATAGAAGATATTTCCACCAAGGTTGAAAATCTTAGAAAAACCAAGTTTCCTGTCATGGAAATGTACGTGGATAAAATGGGGTCACAGAAATTGGTTCAACTTACCGAACCCATATCTAAATATGACTATAGTTACACCGAACCACCACGAGTAATACAATTTCAAACAAAATAACACAATATATAAATGATATTTGATTGTTTAACTATATCGTGTATTTATGGTGTTTCACCACTTATAGACAAACATTTGAGTCAAATTATAAGTATTGAATCTATAATTATCATATTCGGATTTTGTTACTTTATATTTAGTGTGGGTCTTGGGTATTTATATAGGAAAGAACTCATGCACGATATTTCAGTAATCAATAAAACACCGCATCTATATGTATTCATTTTAATATCGTCTTTCTTGGTTTTTATCGTGGCAAATTATTTATTTTTAGGAGTAATTAAAACAAATAAAACATATTTAGGCGTTGGGATCACGTCAATCTATCCGATTATAACTTTACTTGCAGGATATATATTTCTAAATGAGACCTTCTCATATACGCATCTCTCGGGATTGTTCGTTCTCGTCTTGGGTATTATTTTGCTGGTTCACGGTTAGAGATTAGTGGATTTATCCTGATGTGTACCTAGATAAATAATAGTATTCGAACCTATTATTTATGATATATCGCATCTAAACACAAATGTCTTCAACATTGGTTGTAATTACTGACACCGTCCCAAAGAATATTATATGAATTCGCCCAATTTTTTTGCGCACATGTAGCAGTAGTACCAAACGATAACCAATTCACACCAGATGGCTCAATGTAACAATTACTTGGATCTTGTCTAACACCATAACATTTAACAAATGGCATAACATTATTTAAACATGAATCTATAATATATCTGGCATCCATAATACCAGTATTCTGATAAGATAGATTTCCAGATGGATCGGGTATTTTACATCCACTTCCATCATGCAACCACCCATCTGGGCAGGTGTTTGACGTGGGTGGGAATGGTGTATTTTTATATTGTGACTGCAACATTATACCAATAAAAGTAAGCAATAAAATAAGTATTATAAATGCAATCGCGACAACTATTATGTAAAAGTAATCCATATATATAAAATAAATATAATATCTATTGCATTGATATTTCTCGTTTCTGACTAAATATTTGGATAGGATTTATTTCTAGAATTAAGGTATATCACAATGTTTTCGACGACAAATTCTTCTTGGTTAAAACCGGTAACAATTGATGATTCTAATAGTCGTATCATAGATATGCAAAAATACAATGGTCGGGTGAATATCATTGAACCCGAAAACCCCCATATTCAATTTCAAATGTTTGAAAAGATTGCAATTCGAAACAAGGCGACCGAATATCGCGGTGCATTGACAGGAACTTGGGAGGAGAATGTCTTAGGACAAGTCTTCTTTTCGTCAGGTAATATACAAATAATACAGAATGGTATTCGCGCCGGTGTATACGCCATGTCGGGCGATAAATATGTGATACCTCCTCAAAATATGGATGCCCTTAAAATAATTATGCGAAGTATATATTTGCAATATGCTAAACATTATACTTCTAATATTACTAAACAGGTCGAAGAATTAAATCAACTCGTCTTAGATTATTGTGTTCCTTTTGTTTACAATGAGGCACATGCCTATATGAAATACTTGCAGGACCAGAGTAGTCTAGTCGTTCCATTGGCCTTACCCCTTCACCACGATCGCGAATATAAACAATTGGAACTGAAGAATTGGGTATAGGCATTGATCAATATCCTAAATTGAATCGATATCATCCCCATTTTCTAAAGTTGGGTGTAATGTAGTGAAATAATCGGTGATCAGTTTGAAATGCCGCCCATTTGGTGGCCCGTATCATTTCTTGGAAACGGGATGTATTTATACGTTTTACTATTTCATCGCCTTCGGTTTTATTTTTAATTGGAATACCAAAGGTAAGTTGCGACATGCCATATTTTCCCTGATAGTCATTATACGGATATTGTTTTTCATTGGCATTTAGTAATACTTTAGGAGTACCGTAATGTTTCTTGGACCGATTGTTCGTATAGCGTATTCCTAAACCTTTGCGTGTCATGGTATGTACGACAGGATACTTATATTTCCGAGTTTTTCGGTTCGATAATTTGCGTGCATCGTAAAGGGAGGAATCGTATATTACTGGAATACCTTGATCCCTTTCTACCAGTATTCGATTAATATAGGAATAATCGTAATTGGGCAAAAATGGCCATTCTTGGGGATTGATATCTTTATGCGTCTCGCCTTTTTCGTCGATAATGATAGTTGGCATAGGGGTATGTGATTTGGTCAAAACATAGAGGTCAATTCGACTTTGAATTCCAAAGATAGTGCGCGCATCCCGTTTACCATATATATGAAGGTATTTCAACTGCGCCATTTCGTTTGTCATTATATTATACAATTTCGATTCGGGTCGGCGCCAATTAGAAGGAGTAATAAACCCTAAATATCCTTGATGGTCCAAGATATCGAGGGATTTTAGGATAAATTTGTCCCATAGGGTATTATTTCCTAAACCCCCTTTGTATTTAGCCAACTTGGTTTTTTGAAATGGAGGATTTCCTATAATAATATGGGGTGCGATACTAGCAACTTGATCATTTTCCAAGAAATCGTCGGTGATGATATTCGCCGTTTTTCCGAATAACTCGACCAAATAATCTGCACTGTCCGGGTTTATTTCTACCATATACAACATTTTATTGATAATGTGACGTTTTCGCGTTTGTGCCGAGGGAATACGTTTAGCTAAACCGCGGTTTAATCGCGCGAATACAATGGCGGGGAAATTGCCTTTTCCCGCCGCAGGATCTAGCCATTTATAGTTTGTATTTGACCATACCTTCACGGGTAATGCGTCTAGCATTTCATCAATCAGATGTTTTGGCGTGGCCACTTCTCCGTATCGTTCCTTTTCTGTTTCGCGTATAGGTAAATGTTTTTGTACCAATTCCTCTATTTCTTGGTCGGACATACTAAGAATCATGATAGTAATCTACTATTATGATACATTTTTAATCCAATACATGTCAATTTACTTACATTTTACGATTTTTACGTACTTTACGCATTTTACGAGTATTACGGCAACCGAATTTATCACATATCCTCTTTTTCGCCGTTTTGAAATATTTTGTTCGTTTCATTGTCTTGGGTCGTTTGTGTATTGTATAAGTCTTGGGTCGTTTGTATATTGTATAAGTCGGTTTAATCATGGAAATTCTGGATTTAATAGGCATGTTTGTGTTTACGTTATAATAGCCGGCGTTTGGTCCGGGAGTGAGGGGTCTCGAAAATAAACTCGGCCTATTCATAGAGTTAGCGTTTGGTCCGGGAGTGAGGGGTCTCGAAAATAAACTCGGCCTATTCATAGAGTTAGCGTTTGGTCCGGGAGTGAGGGGTCTCGAAAATAAACTGCTATTTCCAGAAGGTCCAGATAAAAGGGGAGTTTTGTTAGAACTATAGCGTGAAGTCATTGAATTATATGTAGGTCCACTACTAAAGTTAACATGGCGGCTATTAGCCATAAACATTGGTGTTTTTGACAATTTACGCGAAAAATTATTCATTGATTTAGAATATCCTAGATTGGACATGTTATATAATAATCATATATTTTTTCATAAAATTATATGGATTTATTACTAAGAAGAAAATCGACGACAACTGGATAATGGTCTGAATTATATTTTCCACAGAATTCATCATAATCGTGATATATAAATGCATTTGAAACGCGATCCAATAATCGCGCAGATACTAATACATGATCAATTGCAGAGAATTCACTCGAGTCAGATACGCAATCGGCGTTACGATCATACCAATCGCTAAATCTTTCTGATTGGGCTATTTTTTCGGCCACATTGTATAATACATAAGTGCCCGCATATTCTCCGGCATATCCTTTCAATATATCCAAGACCTGGGATATCGGACGATTATTATTCTTATCCAATACTTGGGAATCAAAATCATTAAAGTCGCCACTTACCAAGATGTCGTACCCCTGGTCTAATTTCGAACGAATTGTGTATTGCAATACTTGCGCCTGGGCTTCTCTCTCGGCACACCGCTCGATATCATCTGGGTAGGCGAGTAAATGTGCACCAATGATTATAATTGGAATATCGCCTAAATCAAATTCAGAAATATAGTGTTTACTGACCCCCACATTTCCAGGTGATCCAGTATATCCGCAATTGGACCCTTTTATCGGATAATCCGCGCGATCTTCCGTTCTGTACAGGGGTACCTTTGGGGTAAGTTTAGACAACATACCCACATTTTGCCCCGTCGATGTATCCGTACCCTTGATCAAAAAAGGATAGTACGATTCCAGCAATACATCACATAGAAGGTCTAATTCATCGCACCCTTCGACCTCGCATAAATTGATAATATCGGGTTCTATATCGGCAATAACATTGGCTACATATTGGAGATGTGTCTCTGCCTCACTTACATTGACCCATGTACACGATTCCCCGGGACATCCAAACGGCGCATAATAATCTACAAATAACCATTCTGCATTGTATTGGACAAATCGCAAAGTCGAATTATTCGAATTGACCCGGCGATCCGTTATCGTATTATTTGTATAGGGGCATTGTGTTTCACCCTTGATGCCAATTGATAAAGTGGCAAATAGCATAAGACATAATAATAACATATTTCGTCTATTCTATAACATAATGCAATACCTTTATATATATATGTTGAACTACCATAAAATACGACGGGACAAATTATTAGCAGAATATGGGTTCCGCTTCCAATTACCGCGAATTTTTGCGGACCGAGTCAAATAGTTTTTGCGGCGCGATCTATCTTTATGTTTAGTATAATCCTCATAACCCATTTGTCCAAAATGTACCCAATGTCCATGAATGGGATCATAAATATCGTATTTTTTATGGCGATTAGTGGATGGATAAAGTTTGGCAGTTTTTCCTAAATATCGATGCGCCATTTTTTGGGCCTGTTTCGGATCCGAATATTTATATATGCGTTGAGAGAAATCTGTAGGTAACCGATGAATCATATTCAACCGGTTCTTTCGAGTCCCTCTTTTATTGACAGACGACGATAGATTCATATATTCAATACATAGGAATAATTCTAGTGAGTGCACGTATATTAGAATTATTATAGTTCGAATGGATAATATATCTTGGTTTCTAAATAATCTCTGCGATTTTTTAATATATCATTTTTTACTAGATTCATCAACCCAAAGTTATTAGAACCGGTCATTATACCACACATTTCGGGTAAAAATTGTTGGATTGACAGTCCTTGTTCCAAACATAAATGGGGTAAAAAGGCCTCTAAATATCCCTCATAAACATTATCTAACCCATCTATTAATTCGAACAATAATCTTTGTGAAAATCGCGAAATTACGGCTAAAACGCCGATATGTTGAATGCGACTAAATCCGGACAAGGAAGATGTCCAACACCAATTCGTGCTTCGCACACCATATTCACTTACCATTAAATCATAATTAAATGGTTCATGAATATGAAAAAAGTCGATGAAACAGTCCGGATAATAAACGTTATTTTCTATGATCCAAAAATATCTATATTTTTGTATTTCTTCATAGTTTTGCCTAAAATAATTAATATACATTGAATGTCCGCCATTGTGATATGAGGTATTGATTCTATTTATTTTTATAATTTTTATCGATTTGAATAATCCATTGATTGTTTCGTCGTACTCATTTTCCTTGTCAAATAATACAATAACCTTGTAATGATAAAGATTTGCATCATTGTCTATTTTTCTTAATTGTTTTATAAATTCGGCATTAAAATGATGCGTCAAAAAAATCACGCAATCCATTAGTAATATAAAATAAACTTATATTTTTTGTCAGAACATGATATATTAGTACAATTTCAAAATACGGGAATCATGACTAGTGGTATAAAAATCCATAAAATCGGCGTGTTGTAATTTGATCAAATACCATATATTGATTTCCCACATGAGTGTTTTACGTTGTTTTATTGTTTTCAAAATCTCGGTCTTAGTCAAATAGGCAAATCGCAAGAGTGATTCGGCATCGCCGCCGAAAACGGAACCGGCAAATGTCCATGTAATGATGCGATAGACATTATACGGTACGGTATATTCTTTATATTTGCACGATGCAATTCGTAATTGATTATATTGTTTTTGTACCATCGATAAAATACCCTCTCGCATATTGTTGTCGTCCATGATCATGTGATAAATACCAAAATCGATCCAAATATATTGCGACGTCTTGTAAATATTGAGGTCAATGGCCTCGCGAACCCATTCCGTCTTATTACATTGTACAAACATGTATTCCAATGTATTTTTATCGGGTGAATCTGTAACCAATGAAAAATCGGTGATTTCGTCGCGATAATTATACAAATAAATATCTTTTTTTTCAGTAAAAATAAAGGTTGTATTCCGATATAAATTTAATTGCATTTTGAAATATTCATTATATATTGGTTCCTCAATAAAACATACTATAGGAACAGGCAAAGAAAGTAGTTTTTTGCCGTATTCTATATAGTCCGTAATTGATCTTGAATTCGATTGGTTTATATTGGTAATAAAGGCTGTCACTATGGTGGTGTGATATTGAGGTAATGACATGGTCAATGGAATAGATATTGGTTTATATCCAAAATAGAGGAAATCTTCCTTATAATATTCTTCAATCATACGACGCGCATTTTCGGTCAATATGGATTGATATTTTTCGGGCGTATAATAGTCATTTTGATTCACCCGTTCTTTGAAATCAGAGAATCCTAGTGTGCGCATATCTTCCGTCAATGTCTCGCATCGGACAACGTGAATATGTGTCATTGGTTTTCCATTTGTATCCAATATGAAGTTATATTGTGGTCGGCGATGATCCTGAACACTTTTATCTTCATACAAATAAAAACGTATGGCATTTTCGACCTTTTCAGGCGTGGGATCGAGACGATCGAATGGAATACATTTATTCCAAAAAATCTCCGATACCATGCGATCATATGGATTGCGGACCGATACGACTATACGTGTTTCTTGCTTTGCAATTTCTTTGGGGAAAAAATCGGCATATTGTTCACCGACAATTTCGGCGTAAGTGAAATGCTGGAGGGTGCGTTCATCTGGGACGCGTATATGTGACTCCATATTCAAATACCATCCATATAAATTACTCGTATTGCGTTCGCCAATATTGCAAAGACGATAAAAATAATATTCAATCGACATTCCACCCGTTTTAGGTATATGCAAATAAAGAGTGTCTATATCCTTAAAATAGGGCATTTTTATTTATTATACCTATTAACTTTTATATACATTTTGACGAAATCTTCAACAGTCTTATTTTGATTGGACCGCCGCTGCTCCAACTTTGCGAATCACCTTTTTGGGTTTGAGTGAAGTTGGGGTCTTTGTATTCGCATTTTTTTCTTTACTGTCCAATTGAATGCGTTCACGTTTTGTCTTATATGAATCATATGCGGACTCAAGTGTAGCAAGTTCGCCCAACCATAGTTGCTCGAGTGAAGTGGCGGCTAGTCTATCGCGTGAATCCTTCACCTCTTGGCATTCTTTCGTAATATTGGCTACATTTTCTTCTGTTACGGAATCCATAGGCATTTTGATCAAATATTTGTAGTCGCCGCCATACTGATTGAATTGCAGGCCGCCTAATAGTTCGGCGACTTGGTGTGCTGTCTTACGACGGAGATCGATGATGCCATCTAAAGTAAGTTGAATATATCGCGCCTTGTTCGATAATTTGGTATAGCGTTCGGTGAGTTCGGCTAATAAATGCGTCTTGCGTTTGCCGTAAAAGGCTAGACGCGTAGCATAAAAGTCGTCGATGATCTCGTCTACCGTTTCGTATTTATGCAGTTTGCCATCGGCATTGAACATGTGCATATTTGATGTCGACAAAGTGGTCGTCAACTTCAACATTTTTTCTACACCGTTTACACCATTAGTGTCGATCGCAGATTCGAGTTCCTTTAATCGGTCTTTGGGGAATTGGATGACAATGTCCACATTTGTTTCCGTACATAACGATGTCATATCTTTAAGTGTAGGCGAGATTTTTTTACCCGTCTTGTCGAGTCCTCCATCGATAAGTCCTTCTAAGAATGCGATATAGGGCATGGTCCACGTACCTACCGGCAATTCAGTAATACGAATTCGGTCATCATCTAACCGGTCGTATAGTCCGCGTACTAGATATCGCTGATCGGCCAATCGCCGTATTTCGCCCTTGAACCCCTCGTAATAAGGGACGAAATCACTGATCGGTTTCTCTGAACCAACTAGACGCATGCGCAAATTAGCGATAAGATCCTTTGGTTTAAAAGATGGGATATTACATGAAAATCCAGTACCAATACCGGAAATACCATTGACTAGTGCAAATGGTAGAATCGGGACATAATATTCGGGTTCTACCATTGTACCGTCGTCGTTCAAATAGGTGAGAACCGCGTCATCCGCCTCCGGAAAGACGAATTTCATCAGTGGATTTAAGAGGGTGAATATGTATCTCTCCGATGCACTATCGTCGCCACCATGAAGACGCGTACCAAATTGCCCATTCGGTTCCAATATATTAATATTATTGGATCCAACGAAAATCTGGGCTAGGTTGACTATCGCGCCATTGAGACTTGCCTCGCCGTGGTGATACGAACTGTGTTCGGAAACATATCCGGAAAATTGCGCCACCTTGATCTCGGTGGTGGTAAGATTGCGTTTTCTCCCCGCATATAGGATTTTACGTTGCGACGTTTTGAAACCATCGACTGCACTCGGTAAGGATCGACCACAATCATATATCGAAAAGTGCGACATTTCGTCGTCGAAGAAATTGGTATATTTGACCGTTTTGTGCGCCGTATCTAAGTATGTCGATTTGTCATACTTATCTAGCCATGCCTTGCGGTCATCGGCACGTTTTTTATTGAATAGCAAATCAATCTTGTCGTCGCATTTGTCGCCATCATATACAAAGTCGACGATTTTCTTATCACCGAAATATTCCTTCCATTCTGGCGAGGTAGACGTACCTAATCCTTTGAAATATTTGATTGTCCATGATTCTACTTCTTTAGGGGTCATCGATTCTTTCCATTTGTTATATTCACCTTCATTATAAAACTGATGTATCGCCGATCCCTTCTTCGCCCTCAAGATGGGGGTATTCATGAATGAGAGGAACCCTGGGATACGGGTGAGAGATACCCATTCATTGTGGAATAGATTGATACATAACCCCTTGATATGGGATCCGTCTAAATCTTGGTCGGTCATGATCATAATTTTTCCGTATCGCAATGAACGCCGAACATCGTCTAAAGACGTGTATTCGCGGCCATTTTCAAGACCCATGATTTTCTTCAAATCGGTAATTTCTTTGTTGGCCGCCACTTTTGCCATTTGTTCGCCGCGAACATTTAAGAGTTTTCCCTTAAGCGGGTATATACCGATGATATTTCGATCGGCACTCGATAATCCAGATACGATTCCGGACATGGCCGATAACCCCTCGCACAAAATGAGAATACAGTCGCCTGATTGTGCAGTCCCACTCAGATTCGCGTCGATGAAATTGGCGATACCGCGAATCGTCCTGGTCTTGGTGCCATCGGTTTTTTTAGCTAAACGCGCCTCTTTTGCCTCACTCAGCGAACATGCCATGTCCATGACACCCATTTTAGCCACTTTTTCAATAAAGGCATCGGTGACGGTGGCCGATGATCCAAATTTTGCAGAGGGTGTATTCATGAAATCTTTCGTTTGACTGTCGAATGCGGGGTTTTCTATATCGCATCGTAAGAAGAGAATCAATTGTTCCTTGATCGTATTGGGCGCGACCTTGACTTTCTTCTTCTTTTCAATATAGTCGCACACTTTGCGCACAATTTGTCCTAGGATATAGTCGACGTGTTTTCCGCCCTTGAATGTACATATGCCGTTGACAAACGATACCTGCTCAAATTGATGTGTGGATGAAAGGGCAACTGCATATTCCCAACGTTCATTTGGCGACTCGTAAGCACGTTTCGTATCCTCTTTTGACCCAATATAAAGATCGATATATTGTTGAAAGTTCTTGACGGGAATGGTTTCTTCGCCATAACCAACACGGATTTTTTTGGCGGAATGGTCCGATACTGCCGCAATATCATACATCCTCTTTTTGAAAAGGGATAGCATGTCATCGGTCAGTCCGGGTAATTTCAGGCGGGAATAATCGGGCAAGAACGATACTTTGGTATACGGTTTGGCCGACTTTACCTTGGTAATTACCGGTGGACCGATGACATCCAAATTGTTCCGGAATTCCTGAACATATTTGAGACCACGAATATGATCGACCGTTTCGACACGACCATACGTCGACCAAATAAACACCAGTTTAATACCGAATCCGTTTTTTCCACCGACAATACGTTTCTCGTCCTTGTCGTAATTAGTAGAGGTGCGTAATTGCCCAAATACCATTTCAGGGATCCAGACATCGTATTCAGGATGTTTAGCGACATCGATGCCATTCCCGTCATTCATGAATGTGATTAGTCCATCCGTTCCGATATCACACTCGATAAATGAAACGAATTTTTTGTCGGGCAATGTCGATTTTATCATACGTAATACGTGGTCACGGCCATTTACGGCAACCTCGTCGTAAAGTTTGTATAGGGCAGGATTATATTCCATATTTTTCAATCGGATCGTTTTGGTCGCATCGTCAAATATCCACATATGTGCATCGACATTTTCGGCAGAACCAACATAACTGTCTGGGTTGTCCAATACATGCTCCTTTTCCGTTTTTTTTTGATATTGCGTTGCCAATTTACTGGACATAGAAGTAGCAGAAATAGGTTTATTTGATAATGTACTCATGATATGTATTGTGTTGTAATATACTGTTTATATCAATATTCAATTCAATTTTGCGTATAATTCGTAGTTATACTATTTTTTGCGTATGTATATATCCTATAACGATGCAACAAATGGCAGACTTGCAACAACAAATATCTAGTATAAATCAAAGTATATCGGGTTTGAATCAAAATATACAAAATCTACAATCGCAAGAACATGTCATTTCGAATCAAATATCTAGTTTGAATAATCAATTGTGCATTCTTCAAACCGATCTTTCAAATGCAGAGAACCAAGATAACCCCGATCAATCACAAATCGATTCAATTAATTCACAAATTTCCGACATATATATCCAGAATACTTCATATCAGAGTCAACTTGATTCGTATATAGGTCAAATTACTTCATACGAGGGCGAGATTGATGATTATAATGGTGAATTATCCACACTTAATTCGCAACTTGTGGCACTTGAGGCAGATATGATTAGGTCTAGTCCAAGCCCTGTATCCACGCCATCATCAATGCCAGTATTTGGAAACGTAATATTGTCGGCTCAATTGACATTTAGTAATATTAATTTAACAGACAGTGTCAATGAATATATAAATAATACATTTTCTCAATATTTAGCTACATATTTGGGGGTTGATCCAACTCTAATTAATATCGTTTCAATAACAAAGGGTAGTATTATAGTGAATTATACAATTATGGTGCTAAATACGAGTATATATGCGGTATATATATCGAACCTTGTAACCAATATACATTCTATAACCGAACAAACATTATTACCATTGATACAATATATCGCGGCCATAAATAGCGTAAACCCAAGTTTAATTAAAATTGTTTCAGTGGCCAATGTCAACGATATGTCTACGACGACTGATGTTCCTAGTCCAAGTACGTCTGGTGTTCCTAGTCCAAGTACGTCTGGTGTTCCTAGTCCAGGTACGACTGATGTCCCTAGTCCAAGTACGTCTGATGTACCTAGTCTAAGTACGGCATCTAGACCAAGTATTAGTATTACATCGACATCTAGTCCGAGTACAACTGAAGTCCCTAGTCCGAGTCCTATACCAACAACTCGAACAATATTAAATAACATGAATAGTTTATTTAGCAACAATATCATTGTTCCACCAATTGCTAAAAAACAGTTTGTTACCGGCGGAAATGATCCGACAATTAGCAAGGCAATGCGATATTCAAGTTATATACAGAATGCGCGTAGTAAAAGTGTTCCATATTCGGAGTTTATTCGATTATTTCCGCCAAAATAATCCATCCATGACAAACGAATAAATATATATATAATAATATATAATGAAACGACCAGTGCGAGGTGAAGACGGCAAATACCACGTGTCGGGTCATGACTATAAGGAATTATTTGGATCCAGACAGCAGGTATGGAATAAGACGGCATACAAGACAAGCGGCAATTTGACACGTTCCCATCTTATGATGAACAAATGGGGGCGCATCGTTTCGGCTAAGAAACATGGTACGGCGAAGAAGGAGAAACGCCTGCAAAAGTACGGCTACTATGCCGAGAAAGGAAAGTTCGGATTTGTTAAACGCGATACTCGGAAGCGCAATAAGAAAGCTAGTAGAAGCAAGACGGTTGGTAGGTACAAGGTTTAGGTACTTTTAATCTCTATATTGTATCGGGTTAATCTCTAACTTCCAAACTGTACCTAACTATTTACACCCTTGAAGATTTAAAATGGGACAAAAATCCCATTAAAAATTAACAAGGTTTGCCCTTCACAAAGCGTGTAAATTTTGGTTTTGGTAGTTCGTCTAAACTACCTGATAAATTACAGGAACGATTGCTTCTGGATAAATAATTTGGTCTTTCTTTATTATTTATCGCATTATAAGCAATTTTATAAATATTTGTTGCACCATTCACATCTCTATTCCAATAACCGCATCCGTTTTTACAACAAATCAGTCCATGGACGATAATGCTTCCAGTTCTGTATGGTTTTGGATTATCCCTAACCATCGTCTTTTTACAAATTCCTATTTCACATTTAGAACACATACAACTCGTTCTAAATTCATCTACTAAATATGTTTGAAATCCTGCTTTTCTAAAAAGTGTTCGCATTCCTTTTCCTTTGGTTGCTTCTTTGAATTTCATTTGTTTTTTCTGTTCGTAATCGCCAAAACAAACTACAACATCTTTTTCATTACCAAATATTTTCTTAAATTGGTTAATCATTTTCTTTTCGCTTTTCTTTGTATTTCTATAACTTTGTAATCGTAGTTTCCTGAAAATGTATTTTTCATAAAATGTAAATAATA
>Ga0114959_10000172_pt1 | contig 61333 bp, 53 predicted proteins | sample C_130625_EF_Meta_FD_87317 | JGI IMG/M metagenome (GOLD analysis project Ga0114959, IMG submission 87317) | Freshwater microbial communities from Lake Croche, Canada to study carbon cycling - C_130625_EF_MetaG | ecosystem: Environmental > Aquatic > Freshwater > Lake | place: Lake Croche, Canada...
GCCGGTTAATTCACCAGTGCTTGGGTTCATCAACACTACATCATTGCCTACGGCATTGGCAATTAATAATGTTTTTTCGTCTGGGGTCATCATTAAGTGATGGGGCTCTTTGCCAACCGGAATGGTTTTTATCACCTGACGGCTTGGCATATCTATCAAGCTTACTGATGCTTCACCTGAGTTCAGTATCACTGCCACCTTTGGCTGATTGACTACTGAATTTGATATGGCTGAAGTTTGTGCAAGGGCAAACTGATTTACTACAAGTAGGGACAATATAGAGCTCGTCGCAATATTGCTAAAACCTCTAATGGTGATAAATGTGTACATTTCTATATTGTAAGCAATGAAGGGCTAATTAAAGACCTCTAAAACCTGATGGATTTGATTTAGCGCAAGCTAGCTAAAACCTTCTCGAGTCGCTTTAAGGACATTGGACTTGGTGTTTTGAGCTCCTGGGCATATAAAGCCACCCGCAACTCCTCAAGTTGCCACCGAAAATCCTGTAAGGACTGATCCTCATTCATAGCATAGGAGGTCGAACCTTTACTTCCTTGAAGCAACTTTTGCCAAGGCCTTGCAACTGACTCCCAATCTTTTTGGCATTGGGCATCACGACTGGGATTAGAGCGTAATTTATCAATCCGCATCGCAATCGCTTTTAAGTAGCGTGGCAAATGAACCATCTGTCCATAAGGAATGTCGGCTACAAACTTAGGGAAGATCAAGGCTTGCATTTGGGCTTGCATATCAGCATAGGCAGTGAGCGAAGCTGCCTTTGCGCTAGCCATCTTTTTCTGTAGGTCGGCATGGGCTTGCAATGCATTTAAGGCATGGCGTGCAATCTCTTGAGCGATCAGAGCCACTCGTGGTTTGCCTGCGTGCAATCTCTCAGTAAATTGCTCCGCATTAACCGGTAATGGCTCAGTCATGAATGCACGTTCCAAAGCAAGGTTGAGAATCTGTTCGATTAATCCCTCTACTGAACCTACATTGATAAAAAGTAATCCTAACTCTCGAATACCAGGCAATTGTTTTTGCAGTGCTTTGAGAGTGTCTTTATTGCTCAGCACAAAAAGACGACGTAATCCCAGGAGATGCTGCTTTCTGGCTTCGAGTAAGTCATCGAATACCTCCAGATCACAGTAGTCGCCTCTATCTACTAATGCTGGATAACCAAATAAAGTTTTATTCCCTTTTTGAATCTCTAGAGTTTCTGGCAGCTCACCGAACTCCCAGGCACGATAGCCACCCTGCTGCACTGAGCGAAGCTGCGCATCAGTATTGGTAGTTCGGGTTAGAGTCACAACCCCCAGCTCAGCCTGAGCTGTCTCTTGGGCAATTGCCTGAAAGGCACTTCGAGCAGTTTCACCAAACTCAGAGCGAAGGCGAACTAAGTTTCTCTCAACCTCGAGTTGACGGCCGTGCTCATCAATCAGTCTAAAGTTCATCACTGAATGTAGTGGCAAGGATTCAGGTCTAAAGTCTGTACGTTTAATTTCTAAACCACGCTCCTTGCGAATATCGCTAATTAAGCTATCTAAAAAGTCACCTACACCAAATTGCTTTTCCTCTAACTTACGCTCTAAAAATGACTTTGCATAATCAGGTAATGGTACACAGTGACGACGCAGTTTTTGTGGCAAGGATTTAAGAAGTAGCAATACTTTCTCCTCACACATTCCAGGTACCAGCCATTCACATCGCCGTCCATCCACTTGATTGAGTTGCGTTAAGGGCACTACTAAGGTCACGCCATCTTTAGGGCTGCCTGGTTCGAAGTGATAAGTCAGGCTAAGTTCGGCGCCACCTACCATCATCTTCTTGGGATAGCGATCAACTGTAATACCAGCAGCCTCATGGCGCATCAAGTCAGCTTTCTCGAGTCTTAACTGCTGATCTAGATCTACTTCCTTTTTCAGTAAAGCTTTGAGGTCCTCCCGGTTACAAATGCCTTTCGGAATGCGGGACTCATAGAAAGCAAAGAGCAAATCATCATCCACTAAGACATCAGGACGACGTGAGCGATGCTCCAGCGCTTCGATCTCTTTAATGAGGCGGCAGTTGTACCAGAAGAACTCGAAGAACCCAGGATATTTTTTCTTACCATCTGCCTCTGTTTCACGATACAGAGCTGGTGTATCCATGCGCCCAAACATTTCTTCTTGAACTAAGGCTTGGCTAATAAATAAATTTCTGGCTTCTTCTGGGTTGTGAGGTTCATAACGCACTCGTCTGCCATGATAGATGGGCAATCCATATAAGGTGCCACGTTCAAATGCCATGACTTCGCCTTGGCGGTTATCCCAAAATGGATCACTGAGAGATTTGATCAGGCGATGCGCTGCTACCTTCTCTACCCACTGGGGTTCAATCTTAGCGATCGTGCGGGCATACATCCGATTGGTTTCTTGTAACTCTCCCGCCAAGATCCAGGCGCCAGCCTTTTTACCAATCGTAGAGCCTGGCCAAATAAATGGCCTGATACCGCGAGCACCAATATACCCACCAGTCTTACTATTACGATCTTGAGACTTTTCATCCTCTTCTTTTTTGGCAACATAACCTAGCAGACCTGTTAAAAGAGATAGGTGCACTTGCTCATAAGTAGCTGGGAGTGCATTTTCCTCCCAGCCTTTTTCACTAAGCATGCTATGCAATTGAACGTATACATCTCGCCACTCACGCAAGCGACGTGGTGATAAGAATTTACTTCTACATAAATTTTCTAATTGGCGATTGCTATGTTTATGTTTTAAAGCATCCTGGTACCAATCCCAAAGCTTTACAAAACTTAAGAACTCAGAACGCTCATCGGCAAACTGGAGATGTGCTTGGTCAGCTGCAGCTCCCTGATCCATGGGTCGCTCACGTGGATCTTGAGTTGCTAGTGCGCAAGCAATAATAGTGACTTCCTTCAGCGTATTTTGTTCTTTAGCCGCCAATAACATTCTGCCAATACGCGGATCAAGAGGTAAGTCAGCTAACTGCTTACCAATTGCAGTGAGCTTAAAACTATTATTGTCTTTACCATCAGTGACATCTGATTCATCAAACTCAATCGCGCCCAACTCATCTAGTAGTTGCACGCCATCAGCGATGGCCCTGCCTAAAGGTTTATCAATGAAGGGAAAATGCGAAATCTTCGGTAAGTGCAGTGAACTCATGCGCAGCAGTACTGCGGCTAAGGAGCTACGAAGAATTTCTGGGTCAGTAAATTTGGGGCGGCTTTGATAGTCAAGCTCACTATACAAACGAATACAGATGCCATCCGAAACACGTCCGCAGCGCCCAGCCCTTTGATTTGCCGCCGCTTGTGAAATTGGCTCAATCTGTAGTTGCTCTACTTTGTTACGATAGGAATAGCGTTTTACTCTCGCTAAGCCACTATCAATCACGTAACGAATATTGGGAACCGTTAAAGACGTCTCAGCAACGTTTGTTGTAAGAATGATGCGGCGGCCATTACCCGGACTAAAGACTCTTTCTTGTTCTGCAACCGATTGACGTGCAAACAAGCTGAGTACTTCTGGATGAAAGCGTTGTTGCAATACGTGATCTTTACGCAGTGCCTCTGCGCAATCCCGAATTTCTCGCTCGCCTGGTAAAAATACCAAGACATCCCCAGTACCTGCTGTGCCCTCACGCCAAACATTGGTGATTTCCTCTACGACCGCATCTGGAATTTCCTTTGCAGCCTTTGATTCTTTTTTGCCATCAGGTTTGGCATCAGCCTCTAGTGGTGAATAGCGCTGCTCTACTGGAAACAGACGACCACTGACTTCAATGACGGGGGCCACTTTGCCATTGATCGTAAAGTGATCTGAAAAACGTTGGGCATCGATCGTCGCTGAGGTAATGATCAGCTTAAGATCGGGCCTTTTGGGTAGCAACTGCCTCAGATAACCTAATAGAAAGTCAATATTTAGACTACGTTCATGCGCCTCATCAATGATTAAGGTGTCATAAGCTTTGAGATGTGGGTCTCGTTGAGTCTCCGCCAGCAAGATGCCATCGGTCATGAGTTTGATGGAGGCGGTATGACTGGTCTTATCTGCGAAGCGCACTTGATAGCCCACATCTTGACCGAGGGGTGAACCTAGCTCTTGGGCAATTCTCTTGGCTGTGGCAGTAGCCGCTATTCGGCGAGGTTGGGTATGGCCAATGAGCTTACCGCCGTTGATGGTGCCTCTCCCGAGATCCAAGCAGATCTTGGGCAGCTGGGTAGTCTTACCCGAGCCAGTCTCTCCACAAACAATCACTACCTGGTGGTTCTGCAAGGCATCCTTGATGATTTGCCTTTGACTAGAGACGGGTAATTCTTCTGGAAAGCGGATCTCTAGCCTGCGTGAGGTGTTGGAAGCAGGCACAGGCTTTGGCATTGCTTTGGGTTTTTGTTGGTTTATAGGCTCTTGCACCCTATAATTTTCTCACTATGCCGACAAATGCACCGAATCCGGCCTCAAATGCCGAAGAATCTACCTCCAACTTTCCCTTTGTAGGGTGGTTGCGCGATGTTGCGCCCTACATTCATAGCTTCCGCGAAAAGACCTTTGTAATTGCATTTGCTGGTGAGCTCGTCCAAGAAATTGGTCTTGAAAATCTGATTGAGGACATTGCCATGTTGCATGCCATGGGTATGCGCATTGTTTTGGTCCATGGAATTCGTCCACAGATTGAAGAGCAACTCACCTTACGCAAGATCAAGAGTAAGTTTGGTAAGAGCACGATACACAGCTACCGGATTACCGATGCCGCTGCACTTGAGTGCGTCAAAGAGGCTGCTGGAGAATTGCGTCTCGATATCGAGGCAGCCTTTAGTCGTGGCTTACCCAATACTCCAATGGCAGGCTCTCGTATCTCCGTGATCTCTGGTAACTTTATTACTGCAATGCCAGTCGGTGTTGTTGAAGGTACTGATTACATTCATACCGGAGTAGTACGCAAGGTGGACTCTACTTCTATTACACAGTCTTTGGACAGTAACAAAATCGTTTTGCTTTCTCCTTTAGGCTTTTCTCCAACAGGGCAGGCGTTTAACCTTGCCTATGAAGATGTAGCTGCCTCTACTGCCGCAGCACTGAAAGCAGACAAGTTGATTTTCCTAAGTCCTTATGAAGGCCTTCACGATACAGAAGGTGAGCTCATTACAGAACTCTCTTTACCTCAACTGCAAGAATATATGGCTGAGAGTAAGGACTTAGAAATTGGCATGAAGAGCCTACTCAATATCGCTGGAAAAGCAGTCAGAGCAGGAGTAAGTCGTGTTCACTTCTTGCCGTGCAATCAAGATGGTGCATTACTTGAAGAACTCTTTACCCATGATGGCATTGGAATGATGCTAGCCTCTTCCGATATTGAGAACTTGCGCGAGGCTAATCAAGATGATGTCGGTGGTATTTTGCAGTTAACGATGCCGCTTGAGGATGAAGGTATTTTAGCTGCCAGAGGTCAAGATGTGATTGAGCGTGATATTCAGCGCTTCTCTGTCATTGAACATGACCGTGTTCTATTCGGCTGTGCTGCCCTCTTTCCATTTCCCAACGGTGTTGGTGAATTGGCCTGCCTAGCAGTAGATCCTGACGTTCAAGGTTCGGGTGATGGCGAACGCCTTCTCAAGCGCGTTGAAATGCGCGCCAAACAAGAAGGCATCAAGAAATTATTCGTTCTCACTACTAGAACAGAGCATTGGTTCCTGAAGCGCGGCTTTAAGCGGGCAACAGTTGATGACTTGCCTGAAGAAAGAAAACAAATTTATAACTGGGACCGCAAGTCCATGGTTTTAACTAAAGATCTATAAGAAAGGCATTACCGATGGCACGCATGGTTCAATGTATTAAGCTCAATAAAGAGTCTGAAGGAATGGATTTCGCTCCACTTCCTGGCGATCTTGGTAAAAAGATTTGGAATCAAGTATCTAAAGAGGCTTGGGCTGCATGGTTAAAGCATCAAACCATGTTGATTAATGAAAACCGCCTCAATATGGCTGATCCTCGTGCTCGCCAATACCTTCTCAAGCAGGTTGAGAAGTACTTTTTTGAAGGTGGCGCCGATATGGCTGAAGGTTACACTCCGCCAGCAGAATAAAGAGACTTCTCTGTATTGCAGTACGGCATAAATAAAACTATAAAACTTGTTTTCAGCTGTTGACACTCTCATTACCTAGGAATAGGATGGAGTCGTAGCAAGGCAGATATGGTGCCCCGCTACATTGGCGAAAGCCACTCAGAATGAGCGTATCTATATGCTCATAGGCTAAGGAACTAAATCTCTTCCGAGCGCCTGCGCCATGCAAACCACGGCAAACAACCCGATGGGGAAGCCCCGTCGGGTTTTTTATTTCCTTTTCCTAATTAGAGTGCAATATGGCTCACGCCAGAAGCATTGCTGACTAACAGGATATTGGCTTTTTCTTTAGCAAAGAGCCCTACCGTAATCACGCCTGCGATCTGGTTAATCTGTATCTCCATATTGATGGGGTCAGCAATCTTTAAACCTGCAACATCCAGTATCCAGCCGCCATTATCTGTAACAAAAGGCTCGCTCGGGGTTTGATTTAAATCTGTACGGATAATTTTTGCAAGGCGCAGCGTGACCTTACCACCCAATTTTTCTAATTCTCTGCTTGCTACGCCTTTTGCTAAAGGAATAATTTCTACTGGAAGTGCAAAGGTGCCAAGAATGGGGACTTGTTTGGAGGAGTCGCAAATGCAAATGAATTGCTTGGCCATAGAGGCAATAATTTTTTCACGGGTGAGTGCCCCGCCACCGCCTTTAATCATATGTCCTGCTGGATCAATTTCATCAGCACCATCTACATAGGCAGGTAATTCTGTTACATCATTAGGATCTAAAACCGTAAAGCCGTGTTTTAGTAAGCGCTCGGTTGTTGCATTCGAGCTCGATACCGTTCCTGCGAAATGATCTTTATGAGGCGCTAGGGCATCAATAAAGTAATTAGCAGTAGAGCCAGTACCAACCCCTAAAATTTGTCCTGCTGGCAGCTTTAAGACCTCATCTCGTGCCGCCTCACCCACCATTTGTTTCAGTTGATCTTGGTTCATAAGCCCGCCAAATACCTTTATTGGAACTGAGTAATTAATGCATCTATCATATGATAATCACAAGAAACCCATTACATCAGATTTGATAAGCCATGAATAGCACCCCTTCAAGCCCTAACCAACTAGATCAACTCAAAAAATACACCACGGTAGTAGCTGATACGGGTGACTTTGAGCGCATGCAAGAGTTCCAACCACAGGATGCGACAACCAATCCATCCCTTATTCTCAAGGCGGCCCAACAAAGTAATTACCAAAATTTGGTGCAGTCGGTGAAGGATACCTACCCTGGCATGAGCCCTAGCGATTTAGTGGACTACATTCTGGTAGCATTTGGCTTAGAGATTCTCAAAATTATTCCGGGGCGTGTTTCTACTGAAGTCGATGCCAGGCTTTCTTTCGATACTAAAGCAACCGTTACTAAGGCTAAACACCTGATTGCTTTATATGCGTCACATGGGATTGATCGCAAACGTATCTTGATTAAACTTGCTGGCACCTGGGAAGGCATTGCGGCTGCAAAGGAATTAGAAGCTGCAGGCATTCATTGCAATATGACTTTACTCTTCTCCTTAATACAAGCGGCAGCCTGTGGCGCTGCAAACGCAAAGCTCATCTCTCCATTTGTGGGGCGTATTACTGATTGGAATAAAACAAAGTTAGGTACTAATTGGAATGATGCTCATCATGGCGGCGCCAATGATCCAGGCGTTACTTCAGTGAAAACCATTTTTCACTATTACAAGCACTTTGGTATCACAACTGAGATCATGGGTGCGAGCTTTCGTAACACCAGTCAGATCCTAGAGCTTGCTGGCTGTGATTTATTGACCATTAGTCCAGAGCTTCTAGCAGAGCTTCAAAGCAGCACTGCTGCTATTAGTAAAAAATTGGATGCAGGAAGCGCTAATAATGAAACCATCGCGCCATTAAAGTTAGATGAATCTAGCTTCCGGCTTCAATTGAATAATGATGCTATGGCTACTGAGAAATTGGCTGAAGGGATTCGTAATTTCTGTACTGATACAGAGAAGCTTGAAGCTTTACTGGCTAGGTAATTGAGACTGGCTATTACTACTGATCCCCTTACAGGGATTAAGAATCTTACTCACCCCTGCTTTATTAGCAGCTACCATATTACGTAAACGCATAGTCACTTTAAATACGCCGCTAGGTATCAGAATCCAGTAAGGTATCTTTGATCTCACATCATGGCTGTTGATAGACCTCATCAATATTCTGATCGCCGTTACCTGTGAGTAATGCTGTTGGCTGTATATTTTTACGTAAATTCGTTAGCGTGTTGTCGGCATTGATACGGTAATAGTTGGTTTGGTTATAAAGCAATTGTTTACCAACATACGTATATGCTTTATCGCTCGTAATAAGCATCAGGGTGGTTGAAGTATCTGCCGTAACTGACCAGGTCTGGACACCTGAAGCTACAGGTACCGAGTTTTCATAGGTAACAGTGTTATGCCAGATACCCGATGATCCATCAGAAACTGAAGTTGGGAAGGGAACTTGGTTTAAGTAGACAGTGCTAGGTGGATTGCTGCCGCTACTGATAGGGACTATAGTTTTAGGATCATAATAACTTTGATACACCTTGCCACCATTATTGCTGCTATATAAATATGTCGTACAAAATTTATTAGAGTTCGCAGCCATGAAATCGGTCTCATATTCGTTCTCAATGAGTGCCGGTTTGCCATCAAGAGTGGTTCCTGAGTAGGCAGAAGTCAAAGTCCATACTCTGGTGCCTTGGCAGTAACCACTAATAGTGCCTGTTACTGAGCTACCTCCTTTAACACGTTTCTCCCAAGCTGAATTTAAATTTAATGTAAGGGGTGTGGGTGATGTAGAGCTACTCCCGCCACCACCACAGGCTGACAATAGAGCTATTGTCATAAGAGAAAAACCTATTTTAAGTTTAGCTTTATTCAGTGTTTGTACAGTAGTACTGTTGGATATCATTTTTTATTAATCCTATTAATATTTATTTACATACTTACTTTTAGGAGATCATTATTTTTATCTAAAAAGATAAATGATCTTCATGACAGGTATTTTTTATTAAACGGTGACAATGTAACACTTAAAAAAGGCAGAATATTCGAAGGTCTGTCCACATTTAGATCGGAGATAGATAGCCTGAAAACCATATATTGATTGGGTTTGCTGAGTCCTTCTTTAGGCACTTTTTTAGTGTTCCCTTTTTGAATTTTTAAAGGGTAAGAATGATGGGTCTATAGTTAAAGCTCTTGTAAGTAACATTAAAGCTTAATGTCGGGTTACTAGTGACTGAACTGCTGCTGTCACCGCTGCAAGCCTTTGACTTCTCTTGGTCGTTAGCGGATCCTCAGCGCCAAAAGAAAAACCACCCCTTAGGATGGCTTTGGCAATAAGGGTAGTAATTTTTACTACTTGGCTGTATTAATACCTAGCAAGCTATAGGCTGCGCAATTACCAATCATTCCCGTCGCTAAGGGTATGATGCCGATCCATGCCCAAGGTCCAGTAATACCAAAGGCAGCTAAACCGATGAGCGTAACGCCTACGGTCATGCGCAGAATACGATCAGTGTGACCAATATTGCATTTCATAAAAGCCTTTCAGAAAACTTACTTGGCAGCTTTATTTGCTTTCGCTAGGCGCTGTCTTAATGCCTCATACAAGCATACGCCACTTGCAACAGAAACATTCAAACTTTCGACTACACCCTGCATTGGGATGCGTACGAGCTGATCACAGGTTTCTTTTGTGAGACGGCGCATACCCTCACCCTCGCTACCCATCACAATCGCAACTGAGCCACTCAGGTCTATGTCATAGATCGATTTTTCAGCTTCATCGTCGGTACCGATTAACCAGACACCCGCTTCTTGCATCTCTTTCATACTGCGTACGAGGTTAGTAACCGTAATCACTGGTATCACTTCAGATGCACCACTCGACACTTTGCTCACCGTTGCATTAATTGAAGCAGACCGGTCTTTTGGAATCACGACAGCATCTACTCCCGAGCCATCAGCTACGCGCAAGCAGGCGCCAAAGTTATGAGGATCAGTCACGCCATCTAAAACCAGAAACAGAGGTTTCTTCTGGGCACTCTCCGCATCTTCAACTACTTCGGTAATGGTTCGTGCAACGGTCATTTTTTCGGCTAAGGCTACAACGCCTTGATGGCGATCGTGACCAGTAAGTTTATGCAAGCGTTCAGCATCAGCAGCATGCAAGCGCTCACCCAAAATTTCTTCTGCTTGCTTTAAAAAATCACCCATGCGTCTGTCACGACGACTTGGATCAAAGTACACCGCTTTCAGGCTGTCTGGATCAATGCGTAAACGCGCCTGAACCGCATGAAAGCCAACCAATATCTGTTTCATCTTGTTTTGTTCAATCTTTATTTGCGACGGGCATTAGTGCTGCGGACTGGTGGCTTAGTGCCAGCAGGCTTTCCTACAGACCTTCCAGGCTTAGATTTACCATTCTTACGGCTAGCCTTGCTCTTAGATTGGTTGGCACTTAAATTACCAGCAGACTTAGCCGCATTAACATTAATGCCACTCGGTTTTTGTGGCACTTTATTTGCAGGACGACTCTTCTTAGAGGCAGCTTTCTTGTTAGGCCTTCCAGTATCAGTAGCTAGAAGTAACTGACGACGACTAGATGTACTTCCTACTTCTGCGCCCATCGTCTTCACGAGACTAAATTCGATCTTACGCGCATCCAAGTCAACACGGCTAACTAAGACATGTAAGCGATCGCCTAAGCGATAACGAATACCCGTCCGCTCTCCACGCAATTCTTGACGGGCCTCGTCATACTGAAAATAATCGCCACCTAATTCAGTAACGTGAACCATACCTTCAACAAATAAATTCTCAAGCTGAATAAATAATCCAAAGTTAGCAACGCTCGTTACTGTGCCAGCATATTCTTGACCTAAATGATCCCGCATGTAATAACACTTGAGCCAAGCCTCTACATCTCGTGAAGCCTCATCCGCGCGGCGCTCATTTGATGAACAATGCACACCCAATTGACCCCAAATAGGTAAGGCAGCATTTGCCCCTTTGGGTGTTTTAGCACCCTTAGTAGGACCAGCTTTTGCTTCACTATGAGACTTCTTAGCATTGACTGCATTCTCACGGCCCTTACCTTTACGTGGCAATGTAAGATTTAAGGGAACGGTTGGCGGCAGAACAGGAGTGTAGGGCTTCTTCTGCAAAATGGACTTAATCACACGATGCGTGAGTAAATCTGGATAGCGGCGAATTGGGCTTGTAAAATGCGAGTACGCTGGATACGCTAATCCAAAATGGCCCTCATTGTCTGGCTGGTACATCGCTTGCTGCATAGAACGCAATACCACTGACTGCAACATATTGACGTCGGGACGATCCTTGATTTCACGCATGAGTTTTGCAAAGTCACGTGGTTTTGGTTTTTCACCGCCACCTAGAGAAAGGCCTGAGGTCCTCAATACTTGACGCAAGGTTACCAACTTCTCTTCAGAAGGCTCTCCGTGCACACGGTACAAACTTAAATGTTTATTTTGATCAATGTAGTCAGCCGCACAAACGTTGGCTGTCAACATACACTCTTCAATCAAGCGGTGCGCCTCATTACGTAGGCGCGGCTCAATACGCAAAATCTTGCCTAATTCATTGCTAATGATCTGAGTCTCAGTAGTTTCAAACTCAATTGCGCCACGCTTCACGCGAGCCGATAAGAGAATCTTGTATAAGGAGTAAAGATTTCCAAGTAAGGGGCTGAACTGGGCAAAACGTGCAGCTTCAGGACCTTTGCTATTAGAGAGAATTTCCCAAACAGTGTCATAGGTAAAGCGTTGCGCAGAATGCATGACTGCGGGATAGAACTGGTAGGCCAATACAAGGCCGTTGTTATCAACTACTGAATCACAAACCATACACAGGCGATCTACGCCAGGATTTAAAGAGCACAGCCCATTAGAGATCTTTTCAGGAAGCATTGGGATGACGCGTCTTGGAAAATATACAGAGGTAGCGCGTAATAAGCCCTCATCATCTAAAGGATGTCCAGGCTTCACATAATGTGAAACGTCAGCAATCGCCACGATTAAACGCCAGGCCTTCGTCTTACCGTACATGATTGGCTCGCAATAGACCGCATCATCAAAGTCTCTCGCATCAGCGCCATCAATAGTGACTAAAGGAATATCCCGTAAATCGACGCGACCTTCTAAGTCTTCTTGCTGTACAGAGTCTGGCAATGCTGCAGCCTCTTTCATGGCAGCAGCTGAGAACTCATGGGGAACACCATACTTACGTACGGCGATTTCAATCTCCATACCGGGATCATCAATCTCGCCCAAAACTTCCACTACGCGGCCTAGAGCTTGACGATAGCTATCAGGGTAGTCAATGATTTCCACACTAACGACCTGACCTAGTTTTGCCTGGCCCTGCCCTTTAGGCGGAATCAGTATGTCATGGCCAATCCGGTTATCTTCAGGCGCAACAATGAGTACACCGTTTTCATTTAGAAGGCGGCCAATCACCACTTTGTTTGCATGGAGTACTACTTCGACAATTTGCCCCTCAGGGCGACCGCGTCGGTCTGTTCCTAAAACTTTGACATTAACTCTATCGCCATGCATGACGCGAGACATCTCTCGTTCAGAGAGAAAAATATCTTCACCACCATCATCGGGAATAACAAATCCAAATCCATCTCGGTGACCCTGGACTGTTCCTAAACGATCAGTCTCACGTGGCACCAAGTCTTTTGCTTTACGCATTTAATTCCTTCGGCAATACATGCCCTTGCTATATATCTATTGATATCTATTTTTGTTATGAATAAGGCTACTGTATCAAACCATCGAGTCTGAAGGGAAAAAGCCAAATTAGCCTAGAAAAGCCCTCAAAGCAGCCATCCATCTATAATAAAGGCATGCCCAGGTGGCGAAATTGGTAGACGCACCAGCTTCAGGTGCTGGCGATCGTAAGGTTGTGGGGGTTCGAGTCCCTTCCTGGGCACCAAACTTCTTGTTACGAAGCTGTCTATGCCTTATTTTACAAGGCTTTTGCGCTTATCACAAACTTAGTTGCACCTAAATTTATACCCTAGATACAGTCCATTACTTCTTTTGTAACCGACCCCTCCAACAACATTAGCTAGATTTAAAGAATCTCAACCTTTGATTGGAAAGTGGCTGCAGAAGTGACCGCGACTCAAAGCCATGAATTAGAGTGCTGCTGTCGCCTGAAATTCGATCAAAAGCCCCGGATCAGCCAAATGATTAACCTCTACGATTGTGCTGGTCGGTAATTTGTTAATGAAGAATTCCTCACGAGCAGCCACAATTTCCTTGAACTGACGGATATCAGTTGTGTAGACAACGATAGAGACAATATCTTCAAGTGAGCCACCGGCAGCCTCCAACACAGTGCTCATATTCCGAATACACTGCCTTGTCTGCTCTAACATATCACCCTTCCCGATGAGATTACCATCAGCATCGCGCGATAGTTGCCCCGAAAGGAAAATTAGAGATGTTGGATTATCAACCCGAATGTAATGATGGTAAATAGACTTCCGCACATTTGTAAAACCAGGCGGATCCCCGCGAATAATCCTGCTCATTCTATTCTCCATTTAATTAACTACGATTCCTTGTTCCTTGATCAACTTTGCCCACTTAGCTTGATCCTCCCTCAAAAAACTGGCAAAAGCCTCTGGATTGCCGCCAGCAACATCTGAACCGAGAGCCATAATTTGCGAGCGTATCTCTGGCATTGAGAGGACCTTATTGACATCAGAGGAAATGCGCGCTACGACTTCAGGGGGCGTAGCTGCTGGAGCGAAGAGTCCGAACCAACCGACCGCATCAAAGCCAGGTAGGCCAGATTCTGCAACTGTCTGAATATCTGGTAATGCTACAGATCTTTTCAGGCTGGTTACAGCAAGAACCTTTAATTTGCCTGCCTTTACATTTGGCATTGCTGCTTGAGCTGGCGCAAACATGAGGTCGATTTGTCCACCGAGGAGATCGCTAATCGCTGGTCCCATACCTTTATATGGGACATGCAGCATGTCAACGTTTCCCATAGACTTGAAAAGTTCTCCGGCAAGATGAGATGCCGCGCCTGATCCAGAGGAACCAAATGTCACTTTTCCGGGATTTTTTTTAGCAAAATCAATAAGCTGTTTAACATCATTTGCTTGAAGTTTTGGGTTCGCGACAATAACGTAAGCTGCAGCTGAAACGATTACCACGGGAGTAAATTGAGCAGAATTCTTTTCCACAATGCCGCCCGTTGCTGTCATCAGTAAATTGTAACCATCGCTAGGTCCACGCGCCACTTGTTCTGCGCCAATCAAACCCGCCGCGCCAGGCTTATTCTCAATGACTATGGATTGTCCCCATATCCTTTGCAATGGCACCTGTATGATTCGAATAAGAGAATCGGCCCCACCACCCGGCGGGAAAGGAACTACAACATTTACGGTTTTCACCGGAAAAGCTTGAGCAAATACTAGAGTAGTGTTGAAGTCAAGAAGTACGAATAGAAAAATACTAACCAAGATTTCTCGATATTTCATTTGCTCATATCCTTTAAGAAATATTATCTTTCTGATTTCATTACTGGTAGAGTTTTCGATAGGAAATTATTCATTCATTTCTCGTATCTCACTCGCCCCCACCATTATTGGCAGGTTTTATTAACGCCTAGTCGATCGTTACACCAGCGTCTTGCACTACTTTAGCCGACCGCTTACTTTCCCTAGAAAGAAACTCGCTAAATTCCTGGGAAGTGCTGCCTATAGGCTCAAAGCCCATAGAGCGAATTTTCTCCTTAACCTCTGGCTCAGACAAAACAGCTGTAATGTTTACTTGAAGTTGACGAACGATCTCGGGTGGCGTCTTTGAAGGAACTACGATGCCATTCCATACGGATGATTCAAATCCTGGAACAGAGGCAGCAAGTACGGGCAGACTAGGCAGCAGCGAACTTGGCTTTGCACTTGTAACAGCCAGTACTTTTAATTTGCCAGATGCTACATATTGGGAAACCGGCGACCAACCAATGAAGATAATTTGAATATTCCCGCTAATTAAATCAGTAATAGCAGCTGGATCACCTTTGTAGGGCACATGAACAATATCTATGGCCGCTTTAGTACGAAGCATTTCTCCTGCTAGATGATTACTGGTTCCATTTCCAGCAGATCCAAAATTGAGCATCTTCGGATTTGCTTTCGCATAAGTGATTAACTCTTCGACCGTATTCACTGGAAGACTTGGATTCACAACTAGTACATTAGGCGCTAAAGAAATTAAAGATACAGGTGTGAAGTCTCTATCACGATCAAAAGGTAATTTTTTATATAAGCTAGGGTTTACAGCAAAAGCTGCTGTTACTGCCAAGAGCGTATATCCATCGGCAGGTGCCTTTGCCGCTAAATCAGTTGCCAGGACCGTTCCGCCGCCCGGCTTGTTATCTATGATGACTGTTTGATTTAGGCGTTCACCAAGTTTCTGGCCAACTAAGCGCAAAATATTATCAGTCGCACCACCTGGTGGAAACGGAACAATAAGGCGCAAAGGTTTTGATGGAAATGGTTCGGCAGCATAGGCAGCAGGCACTATCAGAAACTCTAGTGCAATGAGCACAAAAGAAAAAAGAATTTTCATATTCACTCAGGTTTGATGTTGGCTTCTTTGATGACCTTTGTCCAGCGGTCAAGGTCCCGCTTGATATAGGCGCTCAGTTGCTCAGGTGAGCCCCCAGTAGGTACCGTTGCGTACTGCGCAAAGCTCTCTGTCATTGCAGGAGTTGCAAGGGCTTTACGAGAAGCAATATTCAGCTTTTCAATCACCTCTGGAGGGGTACCGGCTGGTGCAAGTAAGGCTACATAAGTGCTAGCCTCATAACCCTTTACACCAACTTCATCGAGAGTTGGAATATCAGGTGCAGACGGTGAACGTGTATCGGTTGTTACTGCAATAGCACGCAACTTACCCTGCTTAATAAACGGAAGACTTGATGAAAGTGGATCAAAGGCCATTTGTACTTGCCCACCAAGAAGATCAGTCATTGCGGGGCCACTACCCTTATATGGGATATGGACCAACTTTGTACCAGTGAGCTGCTGAAATAATTCACCAGCTAAGTGGCTGGATGTGCCAACGCCAGGAGAAGCGATCGAAATAGTTCCAGGATTTGCCCTAAGATAAACTAGAAGTTCTTTCAGATTTTTTGCCGGCACAGATGGATTGACAACTAGCACTATAGGTGAAACACCTAAACTAATAATCGGCGCAAAGTCACGAAGAGGCTGATAAGGCACGTTAGGGTATAAGGCAGGACCGACAGAAAGAGGGCCATTTGACCCAAGCAAAAGCGTATAACCATCAGGCGGAGATTTTGCGACTGCCTCTGCGCCAATCATTCCACCTGCGCCACCTTTATTTTCTACAATAACAGGAACCATCAGAATTTCAGAAAGCGACTGACTCATTCTGCGTCCAGCCATATCTGCAATACCACCAGTAGCAAAAGGAACTACGATTTTAATTTGCTTAGACGGATAAGATTGGGTTTGACCGTGTATTGATCCATGGATAAATAACAAGGTTAAGAAAATTAATTTACAGAAGCTTGATCGGATTTCAATAGTCATAGAGTACCCTTCGCATAAATATTTCTAGTAATCATCTATGCGCACCATCGGATGACCGCAAAATTATTTTTGGAGTCCATATTTCTTGAAGTTTATGGACGTCGGTTCCAGCTAGGCTTGCGCGTAATAACTCTACCATACGCCGTCCTGCAGCATAAGTATCAGCAGAAAAAGTTGTGAGGGCTGGTGTGATTAGTTTGCCTACAGGATGGTTATCGCCTCCAATCACACCAATATCTAATCCGGGCTTAAGTCCGTGCTCTGAAATCGCACGCATTGCACCAATTGCCATCAAATCTTGTCCACATACAATCGCAGTTGGAGGGTCATCAAGTGCTAACAACTGTTTCATCGCGTAGGCACCGCCCTCTTCGCTAATATCTCCCTCTATAACAAGTTCAGGCAAGAACGGCAATCCCACAGCCTTTAATGCACTCTGATAGCCAACTCGATGATGTTGACTAATCATTAGATAGCTCGGGGTATTTAAAAGTGCAATGCGCTTATGGCCTAGAGAAATAAATCTTTCGCAACCAACACGGCCAACTGTCGTGTGATCGATATCTAAAAATGGGAAGGGCTGCCCAATAGAACTTCGGCCAAATGTAACAAATGGTATGCCACGATCCAGTAAATACTCAATGCGCTGATCATTTACGCGTGTTCGGCTAAAAAGTAATGCGTCTACACGAATATGCTCAACTAGCTTCTCAAAGACTTCAATTTCTTGTTCTACTGAACGCGACGACATGACAATAATTTGTAACTGACTTTCACTTAGCCCCTCTTCAATGCCCAGTAACATGTCAAGAAAGAAGGGATGAGCAAAGCGAGTTTGTGGTGCCGACAGCACGAAGCCTATAGTTTCGGATGTTTGCTGGCGCAAGCGACGAGCGGAAGGGTCAGCTGTGTACTTTGAACGTGCTACAAATTCAAGTACCCGAGCCCTAGTCCTTAAACTAACATCAGTACGATCATTTATGGCTTTGGACACAGTACTGGCAGAGAGCCCTAGCTGGGCCGCTAGATCTTTAATATTCACTTCTTATCCTAGCGTGAAAACGAATTTATTCTTTGGATTCTGTTCACTGTAGCTAAACTTTAAAATAAGGGTTTACCTTGTCAGGGTTTAACTTGAGCAACTTATCTTGACGTTGTGAAAAGGGGCTCTTAGAATTTCGAAATCGATTTCGAACCATCCCGAAAAAGGTATACAAATGATTATCGACTTACACGCTCACGCATTGAGCGAGCGCTTTATCACTGGCTTGATTAAGAATCCGATCGCAGGTCTTTCAGCCGAAAAAACTAACGAAGGTTTATATGCAATCCGTCGTCCCGGTGATGATCGTAAGAGCACGATTGATCCGCACTTAATTGACTTGCCGCTTCGACTGGAAAGCCTTCGCAAACGTGGCGTAGTTAAACAATTCTTTGGACCACCCCCCTTCTTAGTCAGTTGGCCTGGTGGCGCTCCAAACGTTGAATTGACAAGAGTTTTACATCGCATGTTGCATGAAGTTGCTGCAGAGTCCGAGGGCTTAATGGAAGCTATCGGAGTTGCTGCATTAGGCGAACCTGAGCAAGCTGCCGCAGAACTTCAGCGCGCTGTCGACGAATATGGTATTCGCGGACTCATTATTCCTAGTACCGCTGGTGGGCGGGCTTTAGATGAACCTCAGTTTGAACCATTTTTTGCGCTATGTGAAAAGCTTGGCATTGTACTTTTCATGCACCCAACTACAGCTATGCCTTCCGATCGCTTCCATATGTATGGAATTCATGTACTAGTGGGATTCCCATTTGAGACAACGCTTGCAGTAACGCGAATGATTTTTAATGGCGTCCTAGAACGACACCCAAATCTAAAGCTAGTACTTGCGCATGGTGGTGGCAATCTTGTTTTCCTTCGAGGCCGCCTTGATTCGGCATACGATGCCACAGGATGGGAAGCTGATCCCTATTTCAAACAACATATCACTATGCGTCCCAGTGCATATCTTGACCGTCTCTATTACGATACCTGCGCACTTAATGAGCGAAGCAACCGATTTGTTATTGAAACGATGGGTGCAGATAGAGTGGTATTTGGTAGTGACTATCCATTTGATATTGGTGACCCAGAGGGTAAGCGCTCAGTTCCCGTTGTGGATTCGCTACCACCGCTAGATCGCGAAAAAATTTATAGCGGAAACGCGATTCGACTATTCGGCACTCTCTCTAAATAGGAAAATCCCTTGCAAACAAATGAAGAAGTAGAAATGATCAGGGAGACCACGCGGCGCTTCGTTAGGACACGCCTGGCCCCCCTAGAAAATGACATAGAAGCTTCTGATGAGGTAAATGTAGCACTTCTTGCAACCCTTCGCCAAGAAGCATCAGCTCTTGGACTTTATGGCTTTAATTTGCCTGAAGAGCTAGGTGGTCTAGGTTTGAGTACCGCAGCAAAGCTTGCCATCCTTGAGGAGATAACCTATACCTCGGTACCCTTAAGTGAAGTCATTGGCCATCTTCCACTATCAATGAAATTCTTCAACGAAAAACAAAAAAAGGAATTACTCCCTGGAATTGTAAAGGGTGAGAAGATCATTACGTATGCACTGACAGAGCCGGGAGCAGGATCTGATCTCACTGCTATAAGGACACGTGCCCAACAGACGCAAGGTGGATGGTTGCTTAATGGTAGCAAGCAATTTATATCCCATGCAGAAACGGCAGACTACATTCTAGTGCTGGCATTAACAGATGCTGATGCACCACTTAAAAATCGTTTCACTACCTTTATAGTTGCACGCGATAATCCTGGGCTTGTTGGTATGACACGCTATAAGAAAATGGGCTGGCGGGGTTACCATCTAAATGGGTTCTCTCTTGAAAATTGCAAGGTAACTGATAGTGATATCGTAGGTAAAGTAGGTGATGGTTTTTTGACGATGATTGAGTCGATAAACCATGACCGAATCTTTTCGGCTAGTCGGTCACTTGGTCTGAGTCAGCGTGCGCAGGAAATGGCATGTCAGTACTCTAAAGAACGTATCACGTTTGGCTCAAAAATCTCTGAACATCAAGCGATTCAATTTATGCTTGCAGATAATGATGTAGAAATTGAAGCTGCACGTCTTATGATCCAACGTGCTGCTGAGCTCGTTTATGCTGGAAATATCGAAGGGCGCATTGCGGCCTCACGGGCAAAACTTTATGCGAGTGAAATGGGTTGCCGAGTCACTGACCGTGCACTTCAAATATTTGGTGGCATGGGTTATATGTGTGATCTACCTATAGAACGTTTCTATAGGGATGCTCGTGCATTTAGGATCGGTGAAGGCACTTCAGAGATGCAACGAATTCAGATTGCTAGGCACGTGCTGTCCTCCAAATAAGAACGGAGAAATGAATCAATTAACTAGCTTCGGTGCTCTACTAGAGATATCACCAAACCAGCGTGCCCTTACTTGTAAGTCATTTTCAGCCACGTTTGGAGAACTACGTTATGCATCGCTTCGTTACGCTGCATATCTCTCGTCTGCGGGCTTAAAGAGAGGCGATACAATTTGCTTATGGCTACCAGATGGTGGGGCCTGGCTGCAACTTCTGTTTGCTGCTGCCCATATTGGTATTCTTGTTGTGCCAATTAGCACCCGTTTTAAAACCAAAGAGGCTCAGCATATAGTTAGCACAGCGAAGGCGAAAGCAATCTTTGTACCAACTGATTTTTTAAATTTTGACTATGCTGAATCGGCGAGATTGATTCAATCAGAAGTAGATTGTGTCAAATTCATAGTTGAAGTAAATAATCCCGAAGAATTCATATTAGTCGATAGTACGTTACCGGTTCCAAAAGAAACCGGCCACCTTTCTGATGGGCTTTGTACTTTTAGCACCTCTGGGACTACCGGACAACCAAAGCTTGCTGTCCACAGCCAAATGGGCATTTTGCGTCATGGTTTGAATGTAGCATCACGCACCAACATTACTAACAAAAACGTTATGCTTTGTGGCCTATCTCTCTACGGGGTTCTTGGATTTGTGCAGATGATTGGGGCCTTATCTGGTGGCGCATCTTGTGTATTTATGCAGATATTTGAACCAGCCCGTGCAGCACAACTGATCGAGTCCGAAGGTATCACCCACTTCTTTGGCTCTGATGGTATGTTTGCTGCTGTGCTTAATATCCCCAATGCCAAGCTCTCCTCTTGGAAATGGGCTGGTTTCGCAGAGTTTGCTGGCATGGCACGTAATGTTGTTGAACGTGCTGAAAAGGAATGGGGTCTGCGGGCATTTGGTCTTTATGGATCATCGGAATGCTTCGCGTTGACAGCAACTGAACTCAAAGAAAGTCCTGCGGAAATACGTCTACTTGCAGGTGGCTCACCAATATCACCTGAAATCAGTTTTCGTATAGTCGATGTGGAAAGTGGTGCAACACTTGGTAATGATAAACATGGTGAATTACAAATTCATGGCTATAACGTAATGATGGGCTACCTAAACAATCCTCAGGCAACGGATGCAGTTCTGACCTCAGATAACTGGTATCGGACAGGTGATCTCGCCTATCGTCAAGACGATAGATTTATATATCTCTCGCGCCTAAAGGATGGACTTCGTTTAAGTGGCTATCTTGTTGACCCCACTGAAATAGAATTGTTTCTTGTAGGCTATAAAGGGGTCTTAGATGCTCAGGTAGTAGGAGTCAGCCAAACTGGCATAGGAGATGTTGCAGTTGCTTTTGTACGGACAGAGGATGGTAATTTAGATGTGGCAGATTTACTATCCTTTTGCAAGGCTGGTATAGCCAACTATAAAGTTCCTAAGCATATTATTACAGTGAAGGACTATCCGCGCCTAGATGGGCCAAATGGCACTAAGATTCAAAAAAACAAGTTACGTGAGCTGGCTCAAGCCGCCATACTCAAATAAAAGGAGAGAGACTAATGAAAAGAGGCACAGTGAAATCTGATATTGCCTGGGCCACACCCACAAAAGTAGTGATCCATGGCCTAGACCTTTGTGAAGATATTGTTGGTAAGCTTGATTTTGGGCAGATGGCTTTTCTGCAATTTTTCTCACGCTTGCCTAATAATGCAAATGAACTACGTATATTTAATGCACTCATGGTTATTCTTGTAGAACATGGTATTACACCATCTTCTCTTGCAACTCGTATGACTCACTGTGGCGCCCCAGAGTCTGTACAAGCATCCGTTGCCGCTGGATTACTGGGCTTAGGGTCGGTTTTTGTGGGCTCTCTTGATCATGCAGCGCGAATGTTACAAGAGGCTATTCCTGATATGGAAAATCCAGGAGATATCCCAACACTTGCTCTCAAGATTGTGAACGATTATCGAGCACGTAAAGAGATTATCCCTGGCCTCGGCCATCCATTTCATAAGCCTATTGACCCTCGTACAGTTGCCCTCTTTAAGGTAGCGCGTGAAACTGGCTACTATGGGCCCTACGCTGAATTAATGACAGAGATTGGTGCTGAGGCTGAAAGACAGACAAAGCGCGTTTTACCTGTCAATGTCACTGCTGCAATGGCTGCAGTGGCCTCGCAGATGGGCGTGTCTTGGAAAGTCTGCCGTGGCTTTGCAGTTGCGGCACGTGCTGTAGGTTTAGTGGGTCATATTATTGAAGAAATGAAGCAACCTATGGCTGATGAACTATACCTTCGCATTGAACATGAAGCCATGGCTCACATGCTTCCGAAAGAATAGCTATGCGGCCTATCCCACCAAAACGCTCTGACTTTAGCCACTGGACTACAGAAAAGTTACGCAATGCTGATACTGATCAATTTCACCACGTGAATAATGCCGTATTGGCAAGTTTTTTTGAAAGTGGGCGCATGGGAGTATTCTCAGGAGAGCAAGTAAAAGCCCTAATGGGTAATGCAAATATTGCAGTCGTTCAACTACTAATCAATTTCCATAAAGAGCTGTTCTACCCTGGCGAGGTATCAATCGGAACACTCATGAAAAATATTAGCGAGCGTTCCTTTACCCTTACGCAGGGAATTTTTATTAATGACGACTGTATTGCATCTGCAGATGCAATCTGTGTGCTACTCGACCCCCTATCAAGTCGAGCAACAAAGATAAATGACGGCTTACGTCAGCATCTTCTAGGAGAAAATAAATGACTGTACTCTATGAAATGCGGGGCCATACAGCACTACTTACATTAAATGATCCCGAAAGACGTAATGCACTTTCACGTTTAATAGTACGTCAGATGCTAGAGCACCTAGAGCGCGCACAATCTGAAGGTGCTCGCGGCATAGTAATTACAGGGCAAGGCAAATCATTTTGCAGTGGTGCCAATATGGATGATCTTCGCGATGGTTGGATGGCTGGTAATGAACCATCAACTGACCCAACATTACTTTTTCGGGCTTTAGTGGAGATGCCTATTCCTGTTATTGCTGCCGTGAATGGTCCAGCAGTGGGCGGAGGCTTTGAATTAACTATGTGTTGTGATCTTGTTGTAGCAAGTGAAAGTGCTTGGTTTGCTCTACCTGAAATTGGACTGGGTGTTATACCAAATACTGCATTAGCACTACTTCCACGTTTAATAGGGGTGCGTAAAAGTTTAGAGTTAATACTTAAACGTGAAAAGCTGAGCTCTTTGGTTGCAATGAATTTAGGCTTAGTGAATGAGATCGTCCCAGTTGGCAGCGAGATCGAGACTGCACTTTCTATAGCAAATAATATCCATAGCGGGGCTACACCAAGCGCCCTCGCAGTAGCTAAAAAAACCTTTCACACTCACAATGCGATTAACTGGGAACTTGTGCGCTCGTCATTACATGAAGTAGATCGGTCAGAATGGGATGAGGGGTTAATTGCATTCACTACACACAAGCCTTTTAATCATGAAAAATTCTGGCTAAAGAAATGAATATGAAAGAAACTCCTCTAATTGTTTCGGAGACTAACGTACATCAGTATATCTGCCTTCAAGATGCTTTAGATATTGTGCGCGAAGTTTTTGTAGATACAGCAGAGGCAAATGCAATTAATTTCCCTGTTGTGCGTGAGACACTATCAGCATCATCAGCTGTATTCGGCATTAAATCCGCAGAATACCAACGACATTCTGCTGTTGGCTTAAAAGCTGGTGGTTATTTCCCCTCTAACGCCTTGCGTGGAGATAGCAATCATCAATCATTTATCATTCTATTTGACCAAGATAGTGGCAAACCTTTTGCAATGATTGGTGGAAATCTACTTACAAGGCTACGAACAGCTGCTGCTTCAGCAATATCTATTGATATCTTGGCGCGTAAAGATACTCAAACCTTAGCAGTGATTGGGGCTGGTGCTCAAGCAGAAACACATATTGCAGCAGCCCTCCTAGTTCGATCCTTCGATAAGATTGTGTTATGGAATCGCGGGGTAGATCGAGCTAAAGCACTAGCAACTAGATGGAGAGGTAACATCCCAATTGAAATAGTCTTTTCTGCTGAAGAAGCAGTAAAAGATGCAGACGTAGTGATAACAGTAACAAATTCAACGTCACCCTTAGTAATGAAAGATTGGATTAAAGAAGGAACACACCTATCGTGCATGGGTGCAGACACCATCGGTAAGCAGGAGATCGATGTCGGCTTGCTCACGTGCGGAAGAACATTTACAGATGACCAAACGCAGTCAACTACTATCGGAGAATGCCAGTCAGCATTTCGTGCAGACTTAATTAATAAAGCACAAATTAACCTACTTGGAAATGTGATGCTTGGAAATACAATCGGTCGCGAAAACGAGAAGCAAGTGACAATTTTTGATGGGACTGGGGTGGCTGCACAAGACATAGCAATGGCAGCAAGAGTGGTAAAGCACTTCAATGAAGCCAGGTAACTTTAACTTATTTTGTGAGTATTTTTGATTGATTATCTAAACGTCGGGGTAAAGTAGCTTTCTTGGATCCTACTCTATGCATCAGAACGTTTTTATAAAATAGGCACACTAGATCTTATGTGGGCTCAAATCAGCATATTGCAATCCAGCTCACCGCTCTATTGCCCTGCTTGTCAGCAACCTTTCGATTTAGGCGAACCAAAACCGAGCGGCTGTATAGACCACCATACCGATCACTAAGGTAGGAATCATTTTTTTACTGAAATAGAAGGCAATCATTGCTGCAATTCCACCCCATAAATTGGGGGTCCTTAGACTAAATTCAGCAATGCTAGAGGCGCTTACTGGTAAAAATATTTCTGGTGCCAAAATGGCAATTAATGCAGCTAAAGGTGCATAACGAATTGTCTCTAAGCCCCACTCTGAGATTTTGATCCGATTGCCAAGCAGAACAAAGAAACCGCGTGCCACAAAAGTCATTATCGTCATTCCAATGATGAGATAAACCATTGTCATACTTGCATCATCACTCATGGCATTGCTCCTGCTTTTGGAGATTTGTCTAGGATCATTCCAACAAACAATGCAGCGCATACCGCCAAAATAATATTAAGCCTAAAGGGTATCCCATAAGTCATTACTGCAACGGCTCCTGCAGTAACTGCTGCCCATCTTGCAGAATGACGATCTAGCATAGGGCCAATGATGACAACTAAGGCAACTGCGCCCGCGAACTCCAAACCCCAATCGTTTGGAATTTGACTGGCAAGCAGAATTCCTGTGACAGCACCCACTTGCCAATAAATCCAGTTAGCAGCCTGAAAGCCCATCATTGAATATAAGCGCAAGTGGTCTTTATCATTAGCCATCTGCTCTTTCGTTTCAGGCTTTGGGAAGCGCTTGACGTGGTTTAAATAAGAAAAATCAGTTGTGAAGTAACCCAGCAGAATTCTGCGCCATGTCGATAAGTAGTAGAAATGAGCCTGTAAACCAAGACTGAATATGACAAAACGTAAGTTCACCATGAAAGAGGTAATTAATATCACCCATATAGGCGCACCTACAGCAAGGAGAGGTAAGGCAGCAAGCTGAGCCGAGCCCGCATACACTAATAGACTCATTGCAATCGATTGCTCAACAGTTAATGTGGACTTTGCCATGGCAATTCCTGTCACCAAGCTCCATGTCAAGATTGTCACAGCAGAATGTGACATCTCCTTAAAACCATAAATAAATTCTTGTTTTTGCGCTGGTGTCATATTGAAAAAGGTTAAATTCCCATAGACCGATGCAAAATCTTGGGCTTCATCTCATCCCAAAGACTTTCAAAGTCTTCTATCTTGGCTTCTGATAGCTTGATGGACTCAAAGAGCCTACCAAAAACAATCGAACTCCTCTTCACTACTGTTTTTTCAAACTCAGCTAGACCAATTGGTTTATCTTCCATATCTCTCGTCAGCTCCGCAGAGCAGACAATTGCATCCTCATCATCACGATCCACGACTGCATACTCAATGTATTGCTGATTTTTTTCAACGATAACTAAAGTGCCCCGCACATAAGCAAGGGCATCATGCTCTTTAACGATATAAGCTAAGAATTCATTCTCCTCAGCCTGCTCCATTCTGAGGTCATCTATAAAAAATAGAAATTGATCTCCTTCACCGTTGACTAAGGTAAATACCTTTGGTACTACCCCATGTGCTAAGGCTAGATTGCGATAGTAAGCGGAAATTTCTACTACAAGATTTTCTGAAAATAAATGCATAGTACTAATGTAGCTGATAAAGAAATTAAGCCAAATTCTTCTTCAAGAAGTCTAGGGTTCGATCCCATGCTAATTTAGCAGCTTCTGCGTTGTATTCTAAAGGTGGCAAGCCACGCACAGCAGACTTAGGGTTAGCAAAAGCATGTTTTGTGTCGTAACGATGAAAATCATAATGAGCACTAGCCTGCTTTAATTTATCTTCTAGCTGGTCAACTCCTCCAATCGAAAAGAACTCATCATGCAGTGCCCAATGTGCCAACATCGGTTTCTGAATGGCCGTCGCATCCACGTATTCCAATGGAGGATAGCCATACCAAACAATCGTGGCATCAAGCTCAGGAACATTGCAGGCTGAAAGGATGGTTAAGGCTCCCCCCATGCAAAAACCAGTCACAGCTACTTTCTTACTGCCAGTGGCTTTGAGATATTGGACAGCGCCGCGGATATCTTGAGTAGCGGCATCGCCAAAATTGAGGCCATTCATTAAATGTTCAGCCTCCTTCGCTTCGAGCGCTAGCTGACCGCGATACAAATCAGGTACTAAGGCACGATAGCCAGCTTGAGCTAAACGATCTGCTACTGCCTTCACCTCTTCATCTAAGCCCCACCACTCCTGAATCACCACTACCCCGGGAGCATTAGCTTTATCAGCAGGCTCAGCTAGGTAACCATCAACAGATTGACCGTCAGGTCTTTTAAATTGAATCATGTGTTCTCCTTGTGCTCTATTAAATCGTTTCTTGCTTTTTGGCATCAGAATGAATATATCCTACCAAGCAAAAAGTAAGTAAGCCACAGACTGCCGCTCCGTAACCGACTAAATTGTAATGTTGCATCATTCCATCGGGCCCGATCGTTACTACCATACCTGCTACTACGGAGGCAATTCCAGATGCCAACATTTGGACCGAACCAACCAAACTCATAAAAGTTCCACGAATTTTACTCTCTACTACTTGACTTACCATTGCCATCGCTGGAATCATGCGGCCAGAAACTAAGACAAAGAATGCCATCGAATTGATAAGCACAATCCATAAAGGCGTCACCGGAAGATTGGTGGTGACAAGCAAAGGAATGAGGCTAATGATCGCTAGTACTCTAAAGACTTTTTCCTTACCATATCGATCAGCCATATGCCCAATGAAACGGGAACTCATCAGAGTTGCTACTCCACCGCACAAATAGACTAAAGAGATATAAGAATTATTAATCCCAACATTCGAAGTAAGGTAAAGGGCAATATACGGAATAACTGAGAATCCTGTAATCATAATCAGGCCCATGAATATAAAAGCTTGGATGTGTTGAGGTGCAATAATGATCTTAAAGATCTGACTGAACCTACTACCCTCATGGACATGATCTAAGTGCCCCGCTATCTTAGGGATATGCTTGTAAGCAATAAATAGAATCAGTGTGGAAATCACTCCAATAAAAATAAATGGTGCACGCCAACCTAAATAGCTAATGTGATTAGCAAGAAATAAACTTAAAGGTACGCCAGCTACAGTCGAGACTGAAAACGCTGCCATAACAGTACCCAAGGCTTTACCGCGGCGCTCAAACGGAATGGAATCCGCCACAATAGTTTGTACCAGTGAGCCAAGAATGCCACCAAAGGCACCAGCAAATGCTCTTGCAATAAATAAGGTTTCATAGCTGGGAGCCGCGGCACATGCCAGGGTAGCAATAATAAAAAAGGCATAGAGCCATAAGAGAAGCTGTCTACGCTCAAAGCGATCTACATAATAGGTAGCGAAGATTCCTGCTAGCGCAGCAGCAAACGTATAAGAAGAAAGCAAAAGACCAAACTGATGTGTATTGATATTGAAAACCCGAATGAACTCAGGTCCTAACGGCATCATGATCATGAAGTCCAGAATATGGGTAAATTGAATGCCTGCTAAAGAGAATAAGAAAAAACGCTCTCTCTTCCGAGTTTCTGGGCTACAGGGTATATTTTTCAATGCATGCTTTACTTGAATGGGGCTGTATGCCATTATCAATGCTGTTGGCAAATTTCACATTTATTGACGAATATTGACTATGTTAGAACCCAGTTTCCAATTTTCCTTCCTTGCACTCTTATATGACATTCTCGTTGGGATCGGGGGTGTAATTCTCATTCTTCTGTTTCATGGAACACTCATTAATCATGTATTGATGCGATTCGAGAATATGACCGCCAATAACTTGGAAAAAAAGGAATATCACTGGGTCTTTGTACACTTTTACATTTCCTTTGCTTTTATTGCCCTCATTCACTTTTCAGAAATCCTCATTTGGTCTTTCATCATCTATCAACTTGAGTTCCTCAACAATGTAAACGATGCCATTCTTTTTGCTGGAAGTTGCTATACCACCCTTGGTCTCGTGCCAGATATCTTGCCTAATGGATCAAAGAGCTTAGCCTTCATTATCGCGTTTAGTGGTCTTTTTTCTCTGGCCTGGACTACCTCAATCATGATTGGAATGACTACAACCTATCGTCAAGCTTGGAAAATTAAGCAAGTAGAAAATAATTCTTTATGATCATTTGATGTTGGGGATTTTTAGACTGACTTCTTGATGTAATACCCATAGACGCAGCGCTTTCCACCCCGTGATGGATCATGCGTATCCTGAATCACACCATCAATTATTGCAGTTAAGTGTTTAGATACCTTAACAATTAATTCTCCACTAGGAAGCTCAGTTGGTCGCAGGTGTACCTGGCAACCTGCTCCTACCTTCATAGTTGGAACCCACTCAAAACCTAAGCCCACAATATAATCATGAAAGACATTGCGATGGTTACCGTTTCGTGGAGATGAGCCCTTGTTATTTATGCGCTTTGCCAGCCGATCATTTCTTAGCTCAGCATAGTTTGCGTTTGCTATTCGTAGATCTTCATAGACTTTTATATAAGGCAGATTGGCGGCGATGGCAATTGACCTTACTACACAGTCACCTGCTCCACCTTTAAAACCAGCATTGTCTCTACCTCCATCATTAAACTGCAAAGGGAAAGTCTGCTGGGGCCTAGAAAATGGATTTAGAAAGCTAAACATATATTGGTGGGTCAAATAAAAAATGGACTTGCCTTACGACAAATCCATTTTGGTTTTGGCATTCACCTTGGATTACTTTGCTTGCGCTTCTTTTACCTTCAAGCGCCAAGCATGTAGCAGTGGCTCGGTATATCCATTTGGCTGCTCAAGGCCCTTAAAGATCAAATCGCTTGCAGCTTGAAAAGCGAAAGAGTCCTTGTAATTTGGCATCATTGGTTTATACAAAGGATCGCCTGCATTTTGCATATCTACAATGCTAGCCATACGTCGCAAGGCTTCATTTACTTCCGCTTTAGTAACATATTTGTGTAGCAACCAGTTGGCAATATGCTGACTAGAAATACGTAATGTAGCGCGGTCTTCCATCAAACCTACGTTATATATATCCGGCACCTTAGAGCAACCAACACCTTGGTCAATCCAGCGAACTACATAACCCAAAATACCTTGGCAATTATTATTCAGCGCCTCTCGAATCTCTTCTTTAGTCCAATCAGGATATAGCGCAATTGGAACAGTCAAGAGCTCATCTGTTAAGGCTTCATACTCTGCTGCAGTATCTAGTTTCTCCATGTCTTCTTGGATCTTTGAAACATTGACTTGGTGATAGTGCATTGCATGTAATGTTGCCGCTGTCGGCGATGGCACCCAAGCAGTATTTGCCCCAGCTAAAGGATGTGCACCTTTCTGCTCTACCATCTCTTTCATGAGATCTGGCGCAGGCCACATGCCTTTACCAATCTGGGCACGACCACGTAGCCCGCAATCCAATCCTGCCAATACGTTACGACGCTCATAAGCCCCAAACCATTTAGCGATCTTCATTCTGCCTTTGCGAACCATGGCACCGCCGTACATTCCCGTATGCATTTCATCACCAGTACGATCCAAGAACCCAGTATTAATAAAAGCAACGCGCGCACCAGCTGCAGCAATAGCAGCTTTAAGATTGACGCTCATACGACGCTCTTCGTCCATGATTCCTAATTTGACTGTGTTCTCAGGCAAGCCCAGTAATTTCTCAACCCGACTAAAGAGCTCACTAGCAAATGCCACTTCTTCTGCACTATGCATTTTCGGTTTAACAATATAGACAGAGCCTTTGCGTGTATTACCAATAGCCTGGGTCGCTGGTCGATTGATATCATGTAAAGCAATTAATACGGTCACAACTGCATCCAAGATTCCTTCGTAGATTTCTTTACCTTCACTAGTAATGATGGCGGGGTTTGTCATCAAGTGGCCAACGTTTCGAAGGAATAAGAGTGAGCGGCCATGTAATGTCACAACTCCATCTTTTGCATCTACTGCACCAATGCCTGCTGTGTATTTGCGATCAGGATTAAGTTTGCGAGTAAAAGTTTTTCCGCCCTTACTCACCTCTTCAACCAAGGTACCTTTAAGAATGCCTAACCAGTTCTCATAAGCAAGTACTTTGTCATCACCATCTACTACTGCTACTGAATCTTCTAAGTCCAGAATAGTTGAGAGTGCAGATTCTAGTACGACATCATTTACGCCAGCTGCATCAGCAGCGCCAATGGTTTTGGTCTTATCAATCTCGATATCTATATGAATACCGTTATTGCGCAGCAAAACGGATGATGGTGCAGCAGCATCACCTTGATAGCCAACAAATTGCTTCTCATTAACTAAGCCAGTAGTACTGCCGTCTTTTAATTTCACAGATAGTTTTTTATCTACAACGCTATATGCCACTACATCTTTGTATAAAGCCTTAGCTAAAGGAGCAGATTCATCCAAAAACTGACGCGCATAGGCAACTACCTTTTCGCCTCGAATCGGGTTATAAGCACCGCCTTTATCGGCCCCACCCTCTGTGGTGATCACATCTGTGCCGTACAGAGCATCATACAAAGAGCCCCAACGGGCATTAGCAGCATTGAGTGCATAACGTGCATTCAGAACAGGAACAACGAGTTGTGGGCCTGCTTGCAAAGCTAGCTCATCATCTACATTCTGGGTAGCAGCTGCAATATTCTTTGGCACATCTTCTATATAGCCGATTTCTTTCAGATATTTGCGGTAGGCTGGCATGTCTTTGATTGGGCCTGGGTTCGCTTTGTGCCATTTATCTAAATCAAGCTGAAGACGATCACGTTTTGCAAGTAAGGCTTCATTTTTTGGAGTTAAGTCCTTAACAATTTCATCGAAGCCTTTCCAAAAGTCAGCGCTCTTAATACCGGTTCCAGGAAGTACTTTGTCTTCAATAAATCGATAAAGAGGAGTTGCTACTTGAAGGCCGTTGCAGGTTGTGCGTGCAGTCATTTTGTAAACCTTGGTTTTCTTTGCAAAAAGTTAATAAATAAAGTGAATCAATTGTTTTAGATTAATCCTGAAAAGGATGTTGAAGCAAGATGGTTTCATCGCGTTCAGGGCCCGTGGAAACCATTGCTATAGGCTTGCCAGCGACTTCCTCAATACGGCGAAGGAAGTTCTGGGCCTCGAAGGGTAACTTGTCCCACTCCCGAATACCGAAGGTGCTTCCCTTCCATCCCGAGAAATCCTCATAAATAGGCTCGCAACGGGCAACGGACTCAGCGCCGCGCGGCAATACATCCAACTTCTTGCCATCTAATATGTAACCAACACATAAGCGAATTTTGTCGAAACCATCGAGCACATCTAACTTAGTAATGCAAAGGCCAGAAAGACCGTTAATCTGAATCGAGCGTTTGAGTGCAGCTGCGTCTAACCAACCAGTACGACGAGGACGACCTGTTACAGAGCCAAACTCTTTACCGACTTCAGCTAAACGAATACCCATTGGATCTTGTTTAGCTGGGTTATCATGGTCATAGAGTTCACTGGGAAATGGCCCAGCACCCACACGGGTGCAATATGCTTTAGTAATACCTAAGATGTATTGCAAAGAGTCTGGGCCAACGCCAGATCCAGCAGCGGCATTACCTGCTACACAGTTGCTGGATGTAACGTATGGATATGTGCCATGGTCAATATCGAGCAATGTGCCCTGCGCACCTTCAAATAAGAGGTTTTGACCGGCCTGCTCTGCTGCATAAAGTGCGCTAGAGACATCCACTACCATTGGCTTAATACGCTGCGCATAAGACATTGCCTCAGCAAGCGTCTTCTCATAATTTACTGGCCCAGCCCCATAGTATTTAGTAAGCATGAAATTGTGGTACTCCAAGTTCTCACGCAATAGCTCTGCAAACTTTTCTGGATAGAATAAATCTTGCACTCGCAATGCGCGACGGGCTACTTTATCTTCATATGCTGGTCCAATACCTCGACCAGTAGTGCCAATCTTGGCATCACCGCGCTTTTTCTCACGGGCATGATCAATCGCTACGTGATAAGGCAGAATTAAAGTCGCTGCTTCAGAAATCTTCAAACGGGACTGAACATCTAAACCAGCAGCCTCAAGTTCACCGATTTCTTTAAAGAGGGCCTCTGGGGATAAAACAACACCATTGCCGATATAGCAGATCACTTCCTTGTGCATGATTCCGGATGGAATAAGCCGAAGAATGGTTTTCTTATCCCCAATAATGAGAGTATGGCCTGCATTGTGCCCACCCTGAAAGCGGACTACTGCTTTTGCATGATCAGTCAACCAATCTACTACTTTTCCTTTGCCTTCATCACCCCACTGAGTGCCAATGACAACTACATTACGACCTTTGGTTTGCTGCTTTGAAGACATATTGAAATCCAAAAAGATAATTACAAAATAGATTAATTCCGCTTTACTGCCTTACTTTATTTTTTCTTTACTTCCCAAGAGTTGCCCTGCTTGATTAGCTCACGATCACATTCGTATTCAGCAGCCTCAACTCTTTCACCTGCCATCACCTGAATAACTACTTCGCCAGACTCACGCAAGGCTGAAATGGCTTTACTTAAGGCGGCATCTTCAAGCCATGGCGCTACGATTGCTAACTTACGCACCTTTAATGGTGAAAGGCTAGCCAAAGTTAATAGATCTAATGAAAATCCCGTTGCAGGACGTGAGCGACCAAAGGCCTGGCCAACATGGTCATAGCGGCCGCCTCTAGCAATGGGTTGTGGCAGCTTTTCTACATAAACGGCAAACATCACACCACTGTGATATTGGTAACCACGTAGATCCGCTAAATCAATACTCAACTCTAAGCCACTCGATGAGCTCACTGCAGCGACTAAAGACTCAAGATCTATCAGTGCTTGATCAATAGCAGCGTGCTTGGGCAAGACCTTTTTAGCCTTTGCCAACACTTCTGCGCAAGGGCCGTTGAGTTCAGTTAAAGCCATGAGCGCTTGCGCTGTTTTTGCTGGCAAACAGTCGGCCCATTTACCTAAACGGGGACGATCTTTGGTCTGTAATAAAGCGTATAAATTTTCAATAGCTTCTTTATCCAAGTTCTGGTCAGCCAAAATTCCAGTCAAAATGCCAGCGTGCGATAAATCAAGATATACCTTATCGAGGCCTGCAATAGAGAGCGTTTTAAGCAATAAAGTCATTGCCTCAAAATCAGCCTCCCAGCCTGCGCAGCCATAAATCTCTGCGCCTACCTGTAAATCTTCGCGAGAAGAACTACCTACAGGGGTTCTTGCATGTGCAACAGAGCCTGCGTAGCAAAGGCGAGTAACCCCAGCACGGTTTAATAAATGCGCATCAATACGCGCTACTTGCGGGGTAATGTCTGCACGTAATCCTAGAGTGCGCCCTGACATCTGATCAACTAACTTAAAGGTTTGAAGGTTGAGATCTGAGCCAGTACCCGTTAATAAGGAATCTAAAAACTCCAAAATAGGAGGGGCGACTAGTTCATATCCATAGGACTGATAGAGATCCAAGATGGCACGACGCAAAGTCTCCACCTTGCGAGCCTGCGCTGGCAAAACGTCTGCAATATCTTCAGGAAGCAACCAACGATTCATGATCTAAATCATTCACTTTCTTATTTTTTGTGCAGGAACTTAAAGAACTCACCATTAGGCTCAACCACCATGATGTCTTTCTTATCCTTGAAAGAGCTTCGGTAGGCTTCTAGGCTTTGATAGAACTGAGCAAACTGGGGATCGCGCCCAAATGCTTCTGCGTAAAGCGCAGTGGCCTTAGCATCTCCAGCACCTTTAATCTTTTGTGCATCACGGTAGGCTTCGGCCAAAATAGTATCGCGCTGACGCTCGGCATTAGCACGGATTTTGTCGGATTCAGCAGCACCCATCGAGCGCAATTCATTAGCTACACGCTTACGCTCTGCTTCCATACGGCGGTATACCGAATCACTAATCTCAGCCAATAGGTCAACCCGCTTTAAGCGAACATCAACAATTTCAACGCCAATATCGGATGCATCATCAGCCACTTTTTTACGAATACCTTGCATGACTTCTTCACGCTGATCTGAAATCAACTCTCGCACAGTACGCTTGGTGAACTCTTCATTTAAAGCGGAGCGAACCAATTGCGTAAGACGATCTTGCGCTAAGCGTTCGTCACCCTTAAAGCTGATAAAGAACTTACGGGGGTCAACAATGCGCCATTTCACATAAGAATCTACCAAAAGGTTTTTCTTCTCAGCAGTGATAAAGCGCTCTGCTTCAGGATTATCAATCGTCAGAATACGGCGATCAAAGAAACGCACACTCTCAAATGGGGCTGGTAGCTTTACTCGTAAACCAGGCTCTTCAATCACCCGTACGATTTGACCAAAAGAGAACACCACAGCAAATTTTCGTTGATCAACAATGAAAATACTGGAGGACAACACATAAATAAGGACAATGAAAGCAATGCCCGCAACAATCAAACGATTTGCATTCATTGTCTGTACTCCCGATCACGGCTACGAAGACCATCGCGTTTATCGGCAGCACTTCCCGAAGTAGGCGCTGAAAAAGGTGCGCTTGTAGCAGCAGCACCAATAGCTGAAGTTGAGCTAGGATTATTCATACCCGTAGCACCGCCTACAGTCACACTACCTGTAGGAGTTGCAGTGCCAGTTTGATTTACTTGCGCATTAGCAGCCTGCGCACTCTCAGCGCTTACTTGGGCAACGATCTTATCAAGCGGTAAATATAAAAGGCTATTGCTCTTCGTTGTATCAACCAATATCTTAGTAACGTTGTTGTACATCTCACGCATGCTATCGATGTACATGCGATCACGTGTAACTTGTGGAGCTTTGGAGTACTCCACCAAAACCTGCTTAAAGCGGGTTGCATCACCCTCCGCAGTCGCTGCTACCCTAGCCTTATAGCCTTCAGCCTCTTGAATCAAGCGTTCTGCTGTACCTTTGGCACGTGGGATGATGTCATTGGCATAGGCCTGACCTTCACTCTTTAGACGCTCCTGATCTTGTCCAGCCTTCACTGCATCATCAAATGCAGCTTGGACTTGTTCGGGTGGCTGTACGTTTTGCACAGTCACGCTAGTGACGTAAATTCCGCTCTTATAGCTATCTAATATCTTCTGGATCGAGTTTGCTAAATCAATGCCAATTTTTTCACGGCCCTCATAAAGAACGGTATCCATTTTGCTACGCGCTACGATTTCACGAACGGCAGTTTCTGCAGCTTGGATTACTGCAGCATCTGGATCACGGTTATTAAATAAATAATCCGTTGGATCTTTTAGGCGGTATTGCACAGCAAAGCGTACATCAATAATATTTTCGTCTTCGGTGAGCATCGAAGAATCTTTTTGATTAGTCGCTTTAATGAGGATTGGTCGACCTACCTCAACAGAACGAACGCCAGACAAATTAACTGTTTCGTCAGACTGAATCGGCCAAGGCATACGCCAGTTAATACCAGGCTTAGCGGTGTAATCGTATTTTCCAAAAGTGAGAACAACGCCCGCTTGACCCTCTTGAATAATAAAAAAACCACTACAAACCCAAATAAAGAAAACAGCTCCAGCACTAATTAAGATACTAGCTTTTGAGCTAAATGGATTTGTGAAATTGAAGTTTGGCGCACTCATGCCACCATTTCCACCGCTGCCACCGCCGCGCTGCGATGGCGGAGGAATATCAGTGCTATTGGGTTTATTGGCCGCTTGGTTGGGTGAACTACCTGGCTTTTTCTTGCCCCCGAAAATGCCAGCAATCTTGTCATTGAAATCGCGCCAGAGCTCATCCAAATCCGGAGGGCCATCTGGCCTAGTTGGCGAATTCGTTGGGGGATTTTTTGGCTGTGCTTCTACAGGCGGATTACTTTCAGGATCTCCTTTTGGAGCTTGATCGCTACCCTGCCCATCTTTAGCATCTTTGGATCCGTTGTTATGGCTGTTGCCCCAGCCTGGATCATTGACCGAAAAGAGGTCGAGAAATTTACGCATCATTAGAAAAATAGCTTTGGTTTGAAATCGGATTAAATTCAGAAGTTTCTGGTCGTTCGGGTAAAGGTTCTAAAAACTCGTCCGGGGCCAGTTGCTTCTTGGCACGGTTGTGTTCGACCCTTATTCTATCAGTCATTTGCGAGCATTCAGCCAAGGCTGCGCGGAGTAAATCTAGGCCTAAGCCCGTCTTGGCAGATAGGTAAACCTGACTGGGAAAACCTTCCTTATCCCGCTCTAAAACAGCACCACGGTGAAAGGTTTGGGGCATTTGGTCAATCTTATTCATCACCTCTATCCGAGGGATGTTTTCTGCCCCAATTTCCTCTAAAACTGCCTCAACTTCGGCCTTTTGCTCCCGAGCTACTGGGCTACAAGCATCAATCACATGCAAAGTTAGGTCGGCATGAATGGTTTCATCCAAAGTGGCCCTAAAAGCTTCGACTAGCTGGTGAGGCAAATCCCGAATAAATCCAACCGTATCTGAAACCACTATTGTCCCAACATCCTCTAAATGCACTTTTCTAGAGGTGGTATCTAAAGTGGCAAAGAGCTGGTCAGCAGCATAAGTCCCTGCTTTGGTTAGGGCATTAAATAAAGTAGATTTACCCGCGTTGGTGTATCCAACCAAAGAAACCGAGAACACGTCTTTACGCTGACGCGCCCTTCTCTGAGTGCGTTGCTGACGCTGGAGTTTTTCGAGTTCGTTTTCTAAGCGCTTAGCCTTGGTTGCCAACATACGACGATCTAACTCCATCTGGGTTTCACCAGGGCCGCCACGCACACCGATACCACCACGCTGACGCTCTAAGTGGCTCCATGCTCGTACTAAACGTGACATGCGATAACGGACTTGCGCTAGTTCAACTTGTGTTTTACCAATATGACTCTGTGCTCTTTGACTAAAGATATCTAAAATCAAACCCGTGCGGTCCATCACATGTCGCCCAAGATGGCGCTCCAAATTACGCTGCTGGGTTGGAGAGAGCGGATGATTAAAAATAGCAAGCTCAGCGTTCTGCTCTTCCATCACCCGTTTGAGTTCATTTACTTTGCCAGAACCAATAAATAAAGCGGGGTCTGTTTTCCCTTTGCGGGCAATAACACTAGCTGTGGGTATTGACCCGGCGCTATCAGCCAACAGACTGAGTTCGGCCATGCTATCTGCAAAATCTTCGCGCCCTGTATCAACACCAACTAGGACTGCGCGCGCCGCATCTACTCCAGTTTTATACAGGGGCGCCTTCTTCTATACGAAAGTCAATCGCACGGGCTGGAACAATCGTGGAGATTGCGTGTTTGTAAACCATCTGCGTCACGGTATTGCGAAGTAGGACGACATATTGATCGAAAGATTCAATGTTACCTTGCAACTTAATACCATTCACGAGATAGATCGAGACAGGAATGTGCTCTTTGCGTAAGGCATTGAGAAATGGATCCTGAAGTAGTTGAATTTTATTAGTGTTCATACTGCTCCTTATTTATTTTGTTGTTAGGGAGTCTTGCTTTTTTGTTTAAATACAACTTTTAAGAATGCTGCTGAGCGAACTATCTATATTGAGCCCAATTATAAAAAAATCAAGCCTAAAATCACCGCTTTTTACCTTTTTTACCCTTATCCTCATCGACATAGGGGTTTTTGGCGGTGTTCATCTGAATACGCAAAGGGGTACCACGTAGTTTGAATACATCCCTGAAGCGCCCTTCTAGGTAACGCTTATAGCTGTCCGTTACACCACTTAATGATGTGCCATGAATCACCACGATTGGAGGATTCATGCCCCCTTGGTGTGCATAACGCAATTTTGGACGCCCCATGCCAACACGTTTTGGCTGTTGATGCTCAATTGCCTCTTGCAAGATACGGGTTAAGCGTGGGGTTGGTAGCTTGGCCATAGCAGCTGCATACGCCGCATCCACATCCTTAAACAACTCTTTAAGCCCAGTTCCTTTTTTTGCAGAGATTGGGTGTACGTTTGCAAAATCTAAGAAGCGGAGTTTTTGAGCAATTTCTAGACGCGCACGCTCTTTGACGTAAGAGTCAATACCATCCCACTTATTGACAGCTACCACTAGAGCTCGACCAGCCTCAACAATAAATCCTGCAATGTGTGCGTCTTGCTCAGAAATATCTTGCTGGGCATCGAGCATTAAGATTACTACATTGCAATCAGCAATAGCTTGTAATGTTTTAACTACCGAGAATTTCTCGATGGCCTCAAATACTTTACCGCGACGACGCAAGCCTGCGGTATCCACCAAAATATAGGGCTTGCCATTACGCTCAAAAGGAACTTCAATTGCATCCCGTGTAGTGCCTGGCATATCGAAGGCAATGACTCTCTCTTCACCAATCAATTTATTAATCAGAGTGGATTTACCCACGTTTGGACGACCCACCACTGCAATCTTCATGGGACGGTTTGGATCATTTGCTAATTCTTCTTCGCCAGGCTCTGCAATCCCTAATGAATCTAATGCATCATCAATTAACCCACGCACACCATCGCCGTGGGCAGAAGAAATAGGGAATGGCTCACCTAAACCCAGTTCATGAAAGTCAGCAGTCACAATGCCTGACTGCATACCTTCCGTTTTATTCACGGCCAGAATGGTTGGGCGTCCAGTCTTGCGCAAAAAATCGGCAATCACACGATCTTGAGGCGCCATACCCAAGCGGCCATCTACCAAGAATATGACAATGTCAGACTCTGCTACGGCCTGCTTCGTTTGTTTTGCCATTTCGGCAACGATGCCAGTCTTCGCAACTGGCTCAAAACCGCCAGTATCAACGCAAATAAATGCACGTTCGCCAATGCGGCCTTTGCCGTAGTGACGATCTCTTGTTAAACCTGAAAAATCAGCCACTAGTGCATCGCGTGAACGCGTCAGGCGATTAAAGAGTGTCGACTTTCCAACATTGGGACGGCCGACGATAGTGATGACTGGATTCATTTTGGACTGTACGCCGTTATTTTTCCACCCTGAGATTGAATCAAGATGAGACCGCCAACCGCAACTGGCGCGGCGGAGATTGGACTACTATCGTGGCGAATACGCGCAACCATCTCGCCATTCGCTTGTGAGAATGCATGAATATAGCCCTGAGCATCACCCATGAGCAGTACTCTTCCAACCGCTAGGGACTCGCCTAAATCACGGTATGTGAGCTGAGTGTTTTCCCAAACCTGAGTTCCATCTTTAGTAGCAAAAGCTGTGACGTAGGATTTCTCATTGGCTGAGAAAACCATATCAGTGCTCTGTGAGGTGCCTGTGTAACTCGAGTAATCCTTAAACCAGATCAAATTACCTGTCCGTGCCTGGCCACAACCAATTCTGCCTTGATAAGATACCGCGCAAACGATGTCGCCTTCCATGCTAGGTTTGGCAGTAACGTCATTCAAACGCTCAATTTCTGAGAACCCTTTCGGGAATGACACAGGAGTTTCCCAAACCAATCCACCGTTAGCAATAGCAATCATGCCAAAGCGTCCACCAGCAAAGCCCGTCACAATCACTTCATTGTTAATGGCGAGCATACCGTAACCCACTCGCAACGACAAAGCGGTTTGTTGGCGCTGATAAACCCATTTACGCGTTCCAGTTTGCGCATCCAACCCAATAAAACGATTATCTAACGCGCGGACGATCACAATACCGCCAGCAACGATTGGCTCACTTAATACTTCGCTTCCAACGCTGACCTTCCAGATCGGTTTCCCAGATTCATCATAGGCAAAGACTGTGCCTTTGGTGCTCACGGCAACCGTTGTACGACCATCTGAACCAGGTCCAATCGCTAGGCGCTCGGGTACAGAAACCTCCCAAATCTTGTTGCCAGTAGCTAAATCAATCTTCGCTAAGTTGCCGCGGTGTGAGGCTGCATAAACCATATCACCGGCAACTACTGGATGAAAGTTAAAAGTTTCTGAAGAACCAACGCTCGTTGTCCATACTGGCTGCATATCAAATTGGTTAGTGACAGTGACGAGCTCGTTAGGCTTGCGTACCCGTGAGTTACCAGAGCATGCAACTAATACTGTGGCAACTAAACTTAGCAAGATAGTAGTACTAACGACTCTGGCTAGGCACTTGCTTGCATTCATCCCTGAAGTCATCACTGAGCAACTCCTCCGACGGCATCTAATTTTACTTTCAGAAGACGGCGGGCCTCCTCAGGAAACTCTTTAGATTGGCTTAGTTTTTTCCAGGCTTCTTCATAGCTTTTTTTCGCTTCAGTGTTTTTCTTCTGTGCTAAATACCAATCACCACGACGCTCTAACCACAAAGCTTCGAAGCCAGAAATCGGGGCTTCTTTTAATATTTGATCGGCTTCAGCAAAATCCTTTTCACTGCCCTGCTCTATCAACTGAGTGACCAAACGTAATTTCGCTATCGCGATGTAGCCATCATTGGATGCATTTTTGGCAGTCCAGCGCAAATAGTCTAGCGCCTTCGCGTTATCCCCAGCGTCAGCAGAAATTTTAGCGGCAACCAAACTGGACATTGCTGCATAGGGTGTGCGCGCAAAGTCTTTTTGCAAATCATCGCTAGCGCGCAAGATCTGCTCTTTATCACCCTTGGCGATGGCACTGACCATCGTTTCATACAACTTAGATGCCTCGAGAGCTTGGCTATTACGCCACCACTGATAGCCGCTGTAGGCAGCATAAGCAAATAGGGCGACTGTCAGAACCCCAGTAATGAGATTGCGATATTTCTGCCAAAACGCTTTAAATTGGTCTAACTGTTCTTGTTCTTCTAGATCTAAAGGCATGTGAATCCAAACTAATTAATAAATGGTTTATTACTGTTAAATGGTATGAATAGACCTATTCTATTCGGAGGCGCCTACCAGGGCATTAATTACAGCATCTAGTACCCCGTCTAAAGGAACGGCCTTTTGTTCGCCACTAGCCCGTAAGTCTTTGATCTGAGCCTCATTCTTAGCAAGCTCATCTGGGCCAATAATGACTGCAAAAGCTGCCCCACTGGCATCTGCTTTCTTCATTTGGGACTTAAAGCTAGCGGATTGGCCATCAGGAGGACAGAATAGAATGACGTCAATACCGGCACTTCGTAAGCGCTCAGCAATGATGATTGCAGCCGTCAAAGTCTCACCACCTTGATGTAATACAAAGATATCGCACTGAGCCTGCGCTTCTGGCAATGATCCAGAAACACCCATCAACTCTATAACGCGTTCCATTCCCATCGCCCATCCACAAGCTGGTGCTGCTTTACCACCCATGCGCTCAATCAATGGGTCGTAGCGACCCCCGCCGGCGATAGTTCCCTGCGCACCAAGTTCGTCGGTTACCCATTCAAATACTGTGAGGTTGTAATAATCCAAGCCACGCACCAAACGCGGATTAATTTTGCAAGGAATATTGTTTGCTTTGAGTAAAGCTTGTACTGCATTAAAGTGTGTAAGAGATTGCTCACCTAAGAAATCCAATAATTTTGGTGCGCCCTCAATCAAGGCTTGCATCTCTGGATTTTTAGAATCAAGGATGCGTAAAGGATTGCTTAATAAGCGACGCCCAGAGTCTTCATCAAGTTGTGCTTTATTTTTCTCAAAGTACGTTACTAAAGCGGCACGATGCTTTGCACGCTCATCTGCCTGACCTAAAGAGTTAATTTCAAGGCGGACTCCCTTAAGACCAAGTTCATCCCAGAGCCGCTGACCCATAAGAATAATTTCAGCATCAATATCAGGACCAGCAAAGCCCAAAGCTTCAACCCCAAACTGATGGAACTGACGATAACGCCCTCGCTGTGGACGCTCATGACGAAACATCGGGCCCGTATACCAAAGACGCTTAGGTCCTTCATAGAGTAGATTGTTTTCAATCACTGAACGTACTAATGCGGCAGTACCTTCTGGGCGCAAAGTCAGTTGCTCACCATTTAAACGATCCTCAAAGGAATACATTTCTTTTTCAACTATATCGGTCACTTCACCAATGCCCCGTTGAAATACCGCGGTTGCCTCCACAATCGGGGTTCTCAAAAATTCATAGCCATAAGCACGAGTTAAATCCCGCAGGACATGATCAAGATGAGCCCATTGCGCAGCATCGGCTGGCAGCAAATCATTCATGCCGCGTACCCCATTGATCTTCTGGGTTTTAGGCGCTTGCGCTTTTGAGTCTTTGTTTTGATCAGTCATTTTTATTCTTGTTTTACTAATTCACTTCATTAAGCTTTGGCTGCGTAATTCTGTCTTACATAGTCCTCGACGATGACTTGAAACTCTTGTGCGATTTTCTCACCTCGCAGCGTTTTCACCTTAACGCCATCCACAAATACTGGGGCTGCTGGAGTTTCCCCCGTGCCAGGCAAAGAAATGCCAATATTAGCGTGCTTGCTCTCACCTGGGCCATTCACAATGCAACCCATGACTGCCACATTCATATTCTCAACACCGGGGTGGGTTTTCTTCCACACTGGCATTTGTTGACGCAAATAAGACTGGATGTCAGCTGCTAATTCCTGGAAAGTGGTACTAGTCGTCCTGCCGCAGCCAGGGCATGCAATCACCATCGGTGTGAAGTTACGTAGCCCCATGGTTTGCAAAATTTCCTGGGCCACAATGACTTCATTCTCACGTGGGGCACCCGGATCAGGCGTTAAAGAGACCCGAATCGTATCGCCAATACCTTCTTGCAAGAGAATGCCCATTGCAGCAGTAGAAGACACTATTCCTTTGCTACCCATTCCTGCCTCAGTTAATCCCAAATGAAGTGGGTAATCAGAGCGGTTTGCGAGATCACGATAAACCGCCACTAAGTCTTGTACATTACTCACTTTGCATGACAGCATAATTTGGTTGGGGTTCATACCAAGCTCAACGGCTTTTTCTGCAGATTGCAATGCAGACTGAATCAATGCCTCAATCATGACTTGTTGTGCAGTCTTCGGATCAGCCAAAGCAGCATTGCTATCCATAATCGATGCTAAGAGCTCTTGATCTAAACTGCCCCAGTTCACACCAATACGAATAGGCTTGTCGTATTTGCAAGCCGCTTCAATCATTTGCGCAAACTGTGGATCGCGCTTGGCGCCCTTACCCACATTGCCTGGGTTAATACGATATTTAGAAAGTGCTTTAGCGCACTCTGGGAAATCGTTTAGTAAGGTGTGACCGTTGTAATGAAAGTCGCCAATTAAGGGCACTAAGATATCCATCTTGTCTAGCTGCTCACGAATGTAAGGTACTGCTGCTGCAGCCTCTGGTGTATTGACAGTAATACGCACCATCTCTGAACCCGCACGTGCCAACTCTTTGATTTGAATTGCTGTGCCTACTGCATCTGCAGTATCGGTATTGGTCATTGACTGGACTCTCACAGGCGCATCACCACCGACAGTAAGAATGTTCGTTTTCCAAGCAACAGTTGCTTGACGAGTTATCCGTTTAGGAGACGGTCCCAAAGGTAAATTTGAGGACTTTGATGAGGAATGATTAGAGCTCATAGGGATCTCATGTTTAATTTAACTTTTTGAGCCACTCTATTGGCTGCTCATTAGATTCGACTTCGGTAACTTCAATCTCAGCACTATGGACATCACGTTCACGCACTCGGGTGCGATCTACAACATCCCCTGCCAACTGGCCGCATGCTGCAGCAATATCATCACCGCGGGTCTTGCGTACTGTAGCTACCATGCCAGCATCTAAGAGAATGCCAAAAAAAGCATGGATACGCTGGTCTGATGAGCGCTTTAAACCAGATTCTGGAAATGGGTTAAATGGAATCAGGTTAATTTTGCACTTAATGTTTCTCAGTAGACGCACCAATTCTTTTGCCTGAAGATCTGAGTCATTCACACCATCTAACATGCAGTATTCAAAGGTCAAGAAATCCCTCGGGGCAAATGGCAGGTAACGCTCACACGCATCTAATAATTCACGTAAAGGATATTTTTGATTGAGTGGTACCAATTGATCACGCAATGCGTCATTTGGCGCATGTAAAGAAACTGCTAGTGCTACTGGACAATCTTGTGCCAAACGATCAATCATCGGTACAACGCCAGATGTAGAGACGGTGACGCGACGACGCGACAAACCATAGGCTCTATCGTCGAGCATTAATCGCAAGGCAGACACCACATTGTCATAGTTGAGTAATGGCTCGCCCATACCCATCATCACTACATTAGAAATTACTCGGCCAGTGTGTTCCCAGCCTGGGGTTGGATATTTTTCAATTCTGCGAATTGCTTCTGGATCATTGCGCAAGAGATGCTCTGCAAACCAGAGTTGACCGATGATTTCACCAGAAGTCAGATTGCGTGAGAAACCTTGACGTCCTGTGGAGCAAAAACGGCAGTTCACTGCGCATCCTGCTTGGGAGGAGATACACAAAGTACCACGATCATCTTCGGGAATAAAAACAGACTCAACGGCATTGCCAGCGCCCACGTCCATCAACCACTTGCGAGTACCGTCAGAGGCGTGCTCGTCTTTAATAATGGGTAAGGAAAGTACCTCGGCTTTATCTAGCAAGGTTGCTCTAAAGCTTTTTGCTAAATCACTCATGTCATTAATGTCAGACACACCACGCTGGTGTATCCATTGCATGAGCTGCTTTGCCCTAAAGGGCTTTTCATTTAACCCCGCGACATACGCCGCCATTTGGTCAGCGTCAAAATCTAAGAGATTTACGCGCGGGGATGTCAATGCGCCTACTTATATATAAACAAGTTGCTGATTAACGATTGAAAACATTCATGCCTGGGAAGAAGAAAGCAACTTCCACGGCAGCAGTTTCAGGAGCATCAGAACCATGCACAGCATTTGCATCAATACTGTCAGCAAAGTCAGCACGGATAGTGCCTTTATCTGCTTTCTTAGGATCTGTAGCGCCCATCAAATCACGATTCTTTGTAATTGCGCCTTCACCTTCCAATACTTGAATCATCACTGGGCCAGAAATCATGAATTTGACTAAATCTTTGAAGAAAGGACGATCTTTGTGAACACCATAAAACTGCTCAGCTTCAACTTGTGAGAGGTGAGCCATTCTGGAAGCAACGATCTTCAAACCAGCGGATTCAAAACGGTCATAGATTTTGCCGATGACGTTTTTAGCGACAGCATCAGGTTTGATAATAGAAAGGGTGCGTTCAATTGCCATGCAATACTCCAATAGTGATTTCAAGATATTTGGTTGGGAAGAGGTAAATTACCCACCCTGCTCCAATGACCCCCGAATTATACCTTGCCTGAGCGTATTTACCCCTATGCAAGTAGGGCTAAGCCATTGAATTTACAGGGCATAAGCCCTTAATTTGTAGGTCTTTTATCTAGGGACTTGAAATTTTGCTGTTTTGTCTATACTTAGTGTTAACAGCCTTTCGTGGGCTCATGTAATTACTACTTAAGAAGGAGTCAATATGAGTGATCTTAACTCTTACGGCTTTGGCCAAACCGGCTCAATTAGCAATGTGCAGATACGCAACCGCGTACTGCGCAATACCTATGCCCTCTTGGCGCTCTCCATGGTCCCCACTGTAATTGGTGCTTGGCTTGGCGTGGCGATGGGTTTTAGTTTATTTGCTGAAAGTCCTTTCATTGGTTTCATCGTCTTCATGGCAGTTGCCTTTGGTTTTTTCTGGGCCATTGAAAAGAATAAAGAGACTGGTATCGGCGTTTTGCTCTTACTAGGCTTTACCTTCTTCATGGGCATCATGATGTCCCGCTTGATTGGCTTCACTCTCAATAGTTACAGCAATGGTGCAACTCTCATCATGCTGTCTTTTGGTGGTACAGCAGCGATCTTCGCTACGATGGCAACGATTGCTACTGTCAGCAAAAGTGATTTTTCCGGTATGGGTAAATGGCTCATGGTTGGTGTGCTGCTCTTGATCGTAGCCTCACTGGCTAATATCTGGCTACAGTTACCTGCTTTGATGTTAACTGTGATGGTTCTAGCCATTGCTATCTTCTCTGCCTTCATCTTGGTTGACGTACAACGCGTCATCAATGGCGGTGAGACTAACTACATCATGGCTACTCTGGCTATCTACTTAGATGTCTATAACGTATTTACTAACTTACTTGCATTGTTAGGTATTGTTGGTGGTAATAGGGATTAATAGAGTTTAAGAACTTTTAGTGTGTTGTCCTCTTAAGGCGCCCCCGGGCGCCTTTTTCTTACCTCTGTGTTCTCTTTTATCGCTAAACGATTAATTCGCTACAAACATACTTATTGCATAAGACAGTGCAATCAAAATCACGATGATCACAAAACTATCTGAGGCTTTCATGACACACTCCCCGTGCTTGATGAAATGGTTGGCAGATATACCTCTACTGCACACCTTCAATCTACTCTTTCACAAGAGATGACCATGGGTCAATTGCACCTCATAAATGCGTCATGCACTAAAGCAGGGATTTAGTGCAGTTTTTGCCTATCAAAGACGGCCATTGACTCTACATGGGAGGTGTGCGGGAACATATTAACAATCCCTGCACTGCTGAGCGTATAACCCCCTTGATGACACAAGATCTCCACATCTCTGGCCAATGTTTTAGGATTGCAGGAGACATACACAATGCGCTGCGGAAGTAAATCACTTTTCTGAGTATGCAGTTCTGCCAGTGCTTTGCATATTTCCATCGCGCCTTCACGAGGCGGATCCATCAGCCAACGCTCTGCTTTACCCCAAGAGGCAATCGTTTCGGTAGTGACTTCAAATAAATCACTTTTTAAGAAACTGGCTTTATCTCCTAGTCCGTTATGCACTGCATTTTCTTTTGCGCGAGTTGTTAAGGTTTCCAAACCCTCAATACCCAATACTTGTTTTGCTTGTCTAGCGAGTGGTAAGGTGAAATTACCAAGCCCACAAAAGAGATCAAGCACTCGATCGCTTGCCTTCACTTCTAGCAAACGAATCGCCCTACTCACTAGGGCACGATTCATCATGTGGTTGACTTGGGTAAAGTCTGCCGGCTTAAAGGGCATCTCGATTTCAAATTCGGGTAGACGGTAGCAAAGCTTGCCAGTCTCTGGATAAAACGGAGCTACCGTTTCAATACCTTTAGGCTGGAGCCAAATCCAAACCTGATGCTCATCTGCAAATGCTCGAAGCAAATCCTCATCTGCAGCTGTTAAGGGCAGTAGATTGCGAAACACCAAGACAGTGATAGGCTTATTTTTCTTGGGGTCATCAGAATGGGGATCTTCTGGTTCTCCTATGGCGATTTCAATTTGTGGCATCCGATCAACGATGGATAAACCCATCACTAATTTGCGCATCTGTGGCAATAAATCAGAAACAGGTTTTGGCAAAATCTCGCAAGCAATCATATCGGCTACATAGCCACTCTTACCCTCATGAAAACCAATGAGTACTGTCCCTTTTTTAATTGAGCGGTTTACTACACTTAAGCGCGCACGCTGACGGTATTCCCATGCGGGACCACCCATAGGGCGTAACATTTCTTCTGGTTTTGTTTTGGCAATATGTTGCAAATCATCTTCCAGTACCCGTTGCTTTATCGCAATTTGTGCTCGAATATCAAGATGTTGCATGGTGCAGCCACCACAAACGCCAAAGGCTGCGCATTTGGGCTGAGCTCTAAATACAGCGGGTTTGAGGATGTTGCGTACTTTGGCTTTGCTAAAACGGGCCTTATCACTAGTAATAGTGTAAGTCACCAATTCAGTAGGCAATGCACCCTTAATGAAAATCACTTTACCGCTTTGCCCTTGGGCAGCCTCTTCTTCGTTGGGCGCCAAGCGAGCAATGCCTTGGGCATCTAAATCGAGAGCTTCAACTTGTACAGGCTCAGTCACTTCAATATTGACTGGCTTATCGCCTCTACGCATCCGGTGCGAAACCTTGGAGATATTCTTGCCACTGGCCTCCATTAGGCTCTTTAGCTTCTTTCTCTAAATAGGCTTTTACAAATGCAATCTCTTCTTGGTATTCGGCTAATGAGAAACCACCACGCAGTAATTGAAAGCGGCAATACATCAGATAAGTATTCACCACATCCGTCTCGCAATAGCGCCGAATATCATCAATCTTACCCTCCTGATACGCAGGCCATACTTGGCTGCCATCCATACCCATCTTGCCAGGAAAGCCGCAGAGTTTTGCCAAACCATCTAAAGGAGCATTGGCTCTACCATTGAACTTAGCTAAGAGATCCATCATATCGAGATGGCGCATGTGATAACGGCTGATGTAGTTGTTCCACTTAAAGTCGCGGCTATCTGCTTCTTGGCTCTCACCCATTTCCCAATAGCGTGGCGCCACAATGTGATTAGCCAGCGCACGGTAATGCAGAACTGGCAGATCAAAGCCACTGCCATTCCAAGAAACCAATTGCGGTGTGTACTTCTCTATTAAATCAAAGAAGGCCTGAATCAATACCCTCTCATCATCTTGTGGAGTGCCTAAAGTTCCCACCTTAATTTGTGGGGCACCCTCTTTAGTACTTCTACGAATGACACAAGAGATTGCAATGATCTTTTGTAAATAGAGGGGTAAAAACTCGCTGCCCGTTTTAGCAGCTCTATCAGCCATTGCTTTGGCTGCCACTTCAGCGTCGCTCATGGAGTCTGGATAGTCTTCTAGACGACGTATTCCCGCTACATCCGGAATAGTTTCGATATCAAAGACGAGAACGGTGGCCATACGATCTTGCCGAACCCTTACTGCAGATACGGCGTTGGATTGACTGGCTTACCGTTGACTCGTAACTCAAAATGAAGTTTGGCAGAATTAGTATCCGTATCCCCCATCTCGGCAATCTTTTGACCCTTACGAACAGTATCGCCCTCTTTTACCAAGAGCTTGCTGTTATGGGCATAAGCAGTCAAATAGGTATTGTCGTGCTTAATGATGACCAGATTTCCATAACCACGCAAACTATTGCCTGCATAAACCACTTTGCCATCTGAGGCTGCTAATACCGGCTCGCCAACCTTACCTGCAATATCAATCCCTTTATTACTTTCGCTAAATTCAGCAGTGACTTTGCCTTTTGCAGGATAAGACAAACGAATGCCTGGCTCTGCAACCACTTCCGGCTTGCTAGCTTCTGGTGCTGGAGCATCTGCTTTTTCAGGTGCTGGTTTTTTCTCAGCCGCTTTGACAGGCTTTATGCCTACTGGTGCCTTGATCAAAATTAAGTCACCAACTTCGATAATATTGGGATTAAAGCTTGGATTAGCTGCCAAATTCCATTGCGCTACATCACGAGGAGCTTGCCCATTATCTAAGGCAATGCGTGCCAAGGTATCACCCTTCTTCACACGATAGTAGCCAGGAGGAGTTGTCTCAGCAGAACTACCGCTACGATCAGTCACGCTAGCAGGTTTGGTTCTAGGTGTAGAACAACCGACTGTCAGCATTAACGATGCAGACATAAGTCCTAGCAAAAAGATTGTAGATAAACTTTTGGTCATATTGGGTATTAAATTTGTAATGAGTCTCATACTACCCCTGATTGTAAGGGGACAAAAAAGACCTCGTCCAGTACAGTTCTTTGATAGCGCTGGGAGCTCATTCTTTCAACCATGATGAGCTGTTGCTCTTTTTCATTTTTAGCAACTGGGGCAACCAAACGACCCCCAATGGCCAATTGATCCAATAGGGCATCTGGAATGCCTAAACCTGCAGCGGCAAGGATGATTCCATCAAAAGGGGCTGCTTGGGGTAAGCCCAAAATACCATCGCCATAGATAAGGCGCAAATTATTGATCCGAAATGGTCGTAGCTTTGCTCTAGCCATGTCATGCAAGGAGCGTATGCGCTCTATGGAGTAGACCTCCTCCGCCAAAAGACTTAGAACTGCTGCTTGATAACCACAGCCAGTGCCAATTTCTAATACTTTACCTAGTTTGTGTCTCGGTTTATGAAGTAACTCAATCATCCGAGCAACTACAGATGGCTTAGAGATGGTTTGTTCTTGTCCAATGGGGAGCGCAGTATCTTCATAGGCTTGTGCATGTAAACCCGCATCAATAAAAGCATGCCGCGGTACTGTCGCGATTGCCTCTAAGGTCTTGCCATGTTTTACACCACCGGCATGAACTTTAGCTGCTAATGCTTGTCGATAGGCAGCGAATCGTTCCGTCGGAGCCTTCAACCGCGATCCCAACCGTTAGCACGCATTGCTGCTATGCGAGCATGATGACTCAAATCGAGCTGCATTGGTGTTATGGAGATGCAGCCATCATCAATTGCATGAAAATCCGTACCTTCAGAATTATCTTTAACGTGCCCTGCTGCTCCAATCCAATAGATCTTGTCACCACGCGGGCTATCTTGTACTACTACTGGTTGCGAGTGATGTCGATTACCCAGTCGTGTAACACGCCAGCGATAAAGGTCTGCGTAGGGGCGATTCGGAATATTAACGTTGAGTAATGTCGCCGTGCCTTCCGTTCTAGCAAGCGCTGAAACTAACATTTGTGCCACCACATCATGCGCTGCTTTGGCAGCATCTTCGAGTCGATTCCAGCCGCGATCAATTTGGGAGAAAGCAATACCCGGAACCCCAAACATCACTCCCTCGATGGCTGCGGCAACCGTCCCTGAGTACAAAACATCTTCACCCATGTTCTCGCCTTGGTTAATACCCGAGATCACAAGATCAGGCTTCTCATCAAGAAACCCAGTCATTGCCACGTGGACACAATCGGTTGGTGTGCCATTGATGAAAAAGAAACCATCACGCTCACCACCGGCTACACGGTGAATTGAGAGTGGTCTAGATAAAGTTAAAGAATTTGATGCGCCGCTATGGTTTTGCTCAGGCGCAATCACCGTAATACGACCTAAAGGCCGCACAGCATTGACCAAAGCTAATAAGCCAGGAGCGAGATAACCATCATCATTAGAAACTAAGATATGGGGCAGACGTTCACTCATGACTCTTCATTACTTTCTTAACTTAAATATTGCTTGCAGGTGTTAATGCACGACCTCTAAACCAGCCATAGATCACTGGTAATACTAAAAGTGTCAAGACAGTGGTAGTAACCATTCCGCCCACAATCACCAGAGCCAATGGACGCTGCGCCTCAGAGCCAATGGAATGAGATAAAGCAGCAGGTAGTAAACCCAATCCAGAGAGCATAGCTGTCATCAACACTGGGCGAACACGCAATGCGGCGCCCTCTACCATGACATCTTTCATCTGCCCATGTTCAGTTGCAGCAGTTTTATTAATAAAGGAAATTAAAATAACGCCGTCCTGAATCGCAATACCAAAAAGAGATAAGAATCCAAAGAATGCAGAAATGCTCAGGGTCTCACCAGCGAGATGCAAGGCAAGCACCCCTCCAATAGCAGCAAAAGGTACGTTAATCATCACAATGAAGGCATCACGGAAGTTGCCAAAGGCACTCACCAATAATAAGAAGATGCCCAAGAGAGCCAAAGGCACAATCAACATCAATTTTTTCTGGGCTTGCTTCATTTGATTAAATTGCCCATCCCAGCTAATGGAATAGTTTGGCGGCAAGGTCACGTTCTGCTCAACAAGGTACTGAGCATCTTCTACTGCGCTGCCTAAATCGCGCTCACGAACGCTAAATTTGATCGCTATATAGCGTTTGCCGGCTTCGCGATAAATAAAGAATGGACCGTCAGTAAGCTGCACCGTAGCTACCATCGACAGTGGCACCTTGATGCCGTCGGGAGACTCTACTAATAAATGGCTGATATCAGCTACGTCATTACGACTACCCTCATTTAGGCGAATCGCTATACCAAACGTTTTCTCATCTTCAAGCAAGTTCGTTACTGCTGCGCCACCGATCGCATTGGCAACAACGGTCTGAATATCATTGACATTAATGTTGTACCTAGAAGCGCGATCTCGATCAATTTGAATATTGAGAGTAGGCTGACCCAGCTCTTTCAAGATACCCTCATCTGCTACGCCACGAACCTTTTTAAGCTGATCAATCACCTCATGGGCTTTTTGATCCAGAACCTCAAGATCGGTGCCATAAATCTTCACCGAGTTCTCGCCCTTCACACCGGACAAAGCCTCGTTCACATTATCTTGAATGTATTGCGAAAAGCTATAAGTAATGCCAGGAATCTTATTAAGCTCAGTCTCTAAGTGGGCAATGAGATCCTTCTTACTTGATCCTTCTGGCATCTTATCTGGGCTTTTCAAATAAAGTCCGTACTCTTGATTAAATACTCCCGTAGAGTCAGTGCCATCATCAGGGCGCCCAATTTGCGCAGCAACCTTATCAATCTCGGGTTGTTTAATAAAGGTTTCGCGTAATTGATTGGCCACCTTTACTGAGTAATCAAGATCAACAGTATTGGGTAGGGTTACCCGCAACCAAATATTGTTCTCTTCTAAGGTGGGCAAGAATGCAGTACCTAGGCGAGTCATACTTAATAAGGTTAATCCCAGTACAAACACCGCTACTGAGAATACAGTTAATGGCCGATCCATCCATTTTCTTAGTAAAGGTTTATATCTGCCTAAAATCTTCGTAATAAATGACGGCGGCTTATGCTGCAAATTCTCGCTAAACACCAATGAGATCATGGCAGGCAAGAATGTGAGGGCCAAGACCATCGCTGCAATCAGAGCAAAGCCCATGGTAAATGCCATTGGCTTAAAAATAATGCCTTCAACACCGCCCATAAAGAATAGTGGAGAGTAAGCAACAATGATGATGCCCGTTGAATAAATCATGGCGCGCTGGACTTCACTCGTTGCCATGATGATGCTTTGATTAAGACGCTTACCGCCCTCTTCTAAGTGCCGCATGACGTTCTCAGTCAGAATCACCGCGGAGTCAACAATTACCCCAAAGTCGATTGCACCCAAAGAAATCAAATTGGCTGGCACACTCCATAAATGCATCTGTATGAAAGAGACACACAAAGCAAGTGGGATGACTGCTGCAACTACCGCTGCAGCACGAATATTCCCAAGGAAGACAAACAGTACTGCTAATACTAAAGAAATACCAAAGAACAAAGTATGTTTAACTGTACCAATAGTGATATCTAAAAGAACCTGGCGATCATAAAAAGGCTTAACCTCAATACCAGGTGGCAGGACATGCTTATTAATATTCTGAATCGTATTACGTACCCGTGCTAGTACTTCAGTAGCGTTTTCACCACGACGTAAGTACACAATACCTTCTACAGAATCTGGATTGTTATTAAATTGGAACATTCCTAAGCGGGGTGCATTACCAATCTCTACTCTGGCGACATCACCAATGCGAATGGGCACACCATTATTGACGGTGATGACGACTTTTTTAATGTCATCAATATTTTTGAGAAGGCCTACACCTCGTACAACAAATTGCTGTTCACCACTAGGAAGTAAGCCGCCACCAGTATTACTATTGGCATTGGTCAGCGCCAAGATTAATTGATTAACCGATACGCCCTTTGCCTGAAGACTCTCAGGACTCACAATGACCTGGTACTGGCGAACCTTACCGCCAAATGAGGAAACGTCAGCTACGCCCGGTGTTTGTTTGAGCTCTTTATAAATCTCATAGTTTTGCAAGGTCTTTAATAAAGTTGAGGTAGCAAAATCTGAACGCACTTCATAACGCATGATCTCGCCAGTAGCATCAGAGTCTGGGCTAATGCTTGAAGTAACTCCAGGTGGAAAATTAACGTTAGATAAATTGCTGATAAATACTTGACGAGCTTTAAATGGGTCAGTAGTGTCATTAAATTTGAGGGTGACTACAGATAATCCAAACAAAGAAACAGAACGAAATGCTTGCAATCCCGGAATACCCGCTAGTGCATTTTCTACTGGGATGGTGACTTGCTGCTCTACCTCTGTAGTACTTCTGCCAGGCCACTGAGAAATTGCCTGGATAGTTAATGGTGCTACGCCTGGATAAGGCTGAATAGGTAATTTACTCAGACTGAGCATGCCCAGACCAAGCAATACAATGGAAGCGAAGATCACTAATACGCGCTTCTCAATGACTCCTCGAATGAAGGAGGTAAAAATACTCAATTAATCCTCCTGCTTGGCAAAGCGATCATTTAACAAGACAGCGCCTTCAGTCAATACTCTCAATCCAGGCTCAACACCCTCGGTAATGGCGAAGCGCTTGGCATCAAGATCATAGCCTTTGACAGGAACACGGCGGAAAGTTTCTTCGCCTACTTTAATGATGGCGTAGCGATTCTCGCGCACTCGAACAATAGCCGATTGTGGAACTACTATTGCATCGGCTGTTCCAGTGATGAGCACACCTGATGCATACATATCGGGTCGCAATAAGTTATCGACATTTTCTACATCAGCACGAATTAGTAAGGCGCGGGTTTGTGGATCGACTGTTGGCGCAATATAATTAGCATAGGCAACAAACTCTTTATCAGGATAGGCCTCCAGACGCAGAATCATCTTCTGGCCTTGTTTAATCATGCGAAAGTCTTGCTCAAATACATTACCCAAAAACCAAAGATGCTTAGGATCAGCTAAGGTAGCAATCACATCACCTGAGCTTACTGCTGAACCAGGCTCGACACTGCGCTTAACAACAACGCCTTTTAAGGGTGAGCGCATTACTAAATTGCTTGTTGTCTTACCAGTAGTTTCGATACTCTTGATATCGCCATCGCCAGCGCCAAGGTTTCTCATGCGATTTGCAGCAGCTTGCTGAGTAATCCGCGCATCACCTAGTAAATCACTCATGGTTTTACTTGACTCAAGAACAGCGGCAGTTTTAGAGGAGAGTAGATATTCCTGTTGTGCCGATAAATACTCTGGGCTGTAGAGCTCAACAATGGGAGAGCCCACATCTACTAAGGCACCATCAAAGGCGTAAATCCGCTCTACTCTACCTGGTGCACGAGCTGAGAGGACTTTTGATTTTTCAGCATTAAAGGCTAGGCGGCCTGGCACTTTAAGATTGACGGGCACCGGTACTTTTACAGCATTCTGAAAGATATAAATCTCAGGATTGAGTGTGACGCCAGGGAGTTGCAATTCCAAAATACCACTTGACTCTACCTTTAGGCCTTTACCAGAGCTTTCGATTTTGACATTACGGTCCACATTGGTAATACGACCCACCACAATACCAAGAGAGAGAATTGCAAAAGCAAAGGCAGCCAAGCGAACACGGGAGCGATTCATTGGAGAAAGATTCCAATACAAACCTGCTAAACCAGCCGCAGCGACTTTTGCATGATGAGATCCAGCGTCAGCCCCTTTTTGCAAATGTGGCTTCGCCTTCTCAGTAAAGCGTTTTAGAAATGCCAGAAATTTGTCGATCAAAACTACTCCTTAAAAAGGCTCTTTGCCCGCTGAAACCATTAATACTGCTTGCGCTTGCAATAGATTACTCTCTGCCTGCGCCAATGCAATCTCTAAGTTACGCAATTGGGTCTGCGCAGTCAATACATCATTAAAACCCTGGCCATTATTAGAATATTGGGTCAGGCCAACCTTGTAGGCTGCATCGGCTTGTGGCACCTGACGTTCTTTTAAGAATTGGGTTTGATTTTTGGCTTGCTCATAGGAGGCATAGGCAGTATTGACTGCCAGCACCACTTGTTGGCGATTGGAAATATTGCCGGCTTCAGCAGCGGCTTGATTACGCTGCGCTTGCTCTACCCCATACTTTTCTTTAGTAAAGAAATACAGCGGAATAATCAGATCTAATTCAAGCTGATAGAACATCGCGCCATTGTTTGCAGAAAAAGGTCCACGTGGTGTGTAAGAAGAACCAATCACCTGAAAGTCTGGCAAGTAAGCCTTTTTGGCTAGATCCACACCTTTGCGAGCAGCATCAAGTTGCAAGGCTGAACTCTTTAAAGAGGGATGACTTGTTTCTGCATAGTCCTCAAGCTCAATCAAAGTGGGAACACTATTGAGTGCCCGTCGTACATCACCGCGCAGCACTAACTTCTCACGCGAGTGGCGTCCGACTAAAGTGTTAATACTGTTAAGGCCCACTTGGAGTTGACGCTCAACATTGAACTGATCTGCTTGCGCAGCATTTTGGGCAACCTGTGCATTAAGGTACTCAACATAAGCTGCAGCATTATTGCTATAACGAGCTTTAGCCACGTTCTTAATCATCTCTAAGCGAACAACGGATTCTTTGAGAACTTGTAACTGCTTTTGAGAGGCTAAGGCGTTGTAATACAAGGTAGAGAGCTGGGCACCCAATTGTAAATAGGTAGACTCAGAGCTTGCCAAGAGAGCCTCGGCATTAGTATCAGCAATCTCTGCTGCCAAACTCTTTTTACCCGGAAACTGAAATGGTTGCGCAACTGAGATAGAGTTATTACTACTGATGCCACTAGGATTTGCTGCAGAGGGTGCATTAGCTCCCCCTAAAGCAAATGGAGAATTTGCTGGCATGCCAGACCACACTAGGCCTACTTGAGGATTAGCGGGCGCTGCAATCTGTGGCACCGTTGCCTTGGCAGATAGATAAGACTCACGCAATGAAGACAGTTGCGGGTTATTGAGTTTGAGCTCACTCCATAGCTGCCGTAAATCCATCTCGGTTGGACCTGATGGCGCACTCTTGACATAAATCTTAGGAGTGTTGGCCTTCGTCACCGGCGCAAAAAGCTCAGCAGCTTTAGATCCCGTTACATTTTTATCTTGTGAACCAAGTTGCGCACCAATCGTTGGCGGCGCTGCTAAGGAGTTCACTAAAGAATTATCCCCTGTTTGCACAGTGACACTTGCAGGCGGGGTGTCACTAGATGCGCCAGACATTTGTGCAAACGCCGAAGTAGCAAAAATAGCCATCGCATAGATTGCAATGCTTTTGAGTAGCTTTACATCACTCGCTTTACGTTTGCCGTGAATCACCAAATGCGGCTACCTCTAAATCAATAAAATGCTGTTTTTATAGCCCCTGATGCAGATTAAGATCCTGCATATACCCATTACAGGGGGTTTTATGGATTATAGGGTACAAAAGGCAAAAGTCGAATTATTGACAATTACTATCTTATTGATTCTAAAGATAATAATGAAGACTAGAGAAGGTCTTTACCAACATCGCTTTTAAAACTCAGCGTGAATCCTAAAGGAAACGATATTGACTGGGCCACGGGCAGAGTTATATGCAGGATTACTAATGTGCTGAAAGTTCAGGCCCGCCAATATATTTTTAACCACTAAGGCGTTGTAATACACCTCACCAATTCGCTCAGGGCGATACGAAATTGTCTGGCCAGGTCGTGCGTAGTCACCAATAAAGTAAGACACTCCACCAGCTTGCAAATATGAGCGGCGATAGCTTGATAAGCCGTTTTGCATCATGGAGATACCAATAGTGTCACTTGGACGTGCCCAACGTGTGCCATTCATTCCCATGCCTACAGAGATAGAGTTATCTGCTTCGGTGAAAGACATGGTTTCTGTATGCCCATCCGAAGTAAAGGCGCGCGCATAGACGCCCATATCTTTTGTTAAAGCCTGCTCCCCATGAATCCCCACACCCGTTTTATATTGGTAGTTGGTCCGCACATTATTAATCGCTTGAGTACCTTGCGCATTATTGGCAATCACATAATTGGTTGCATCAGAAAAACGTGCCAAGATCATTTTGTTGCGATACGCCAGTACGCTCACTTTGCCCTCTAAGTCACCAATGTGATGTTGACGCTCTACTTCAACTTGGTCGCCATAGGTATTAAAGACTTGCCAGCTTAAATCACGGCCATTAGGATTCTTAGGGGCTAACATACGAGAAGCGCGCAATACCCAGTTATTCAAGTACCACTCCCCTGCTAGGCCAGTGCTGTAGCCCCTTGCATCGGCAGAGTAGTCATAAGCTAGATAAGTCATATTGCCCCAGTTCATAAACTGGACACGGGGATCTTTAGCGTAACGGCTATCATCAAAAATATCTAAAGTAGAAAACTGGCCAGCAGTGATGACTACCCGATTACTGCTGACCGTTTGGGTAATTTGATTGGCGTCATCCTCAAGAACTTCCTTTTTACCTTCTTGATTAATGGTGTGCCGTACAAATGCCCGTGCAGAATAAAACTTGGCATTTAAGCCACCGGCTTTAGTTGCTTCACCATTGCTAAAGCCGCCCAAACCAACCAAGCCTGAAAATGGTACGCCAGATACCACTTCTGGATTGAAATACACATCCGTATTTGGAGCAATACGAGCGCCAAAGAATAATGTGCCCGTCCAGGTATAGCTCATGGACTTTTGCGCAGCAAGACTATTAAGACCTGAATAACTCGATGTGAAATTGTTATAGCGCTGATTGATATAAGTCGTTTGGCCGTGCACGTTTACTGGCAAGCCAAAAATCTCACCTTCTGTTGGCAACCAAGAAAGGTCATCTGCAAAGCTCGCAATTTGGTCAGCACCAGACCCTGCCCTTTGTGCAAATGCAGAGGCAGCAAGAAAGGTGCAAAAAATGCTTAGCAGGAGAAGGGTATAAAACTTACGGGTCATTCACAACTTCTTAATTGGGATGCCAGTGCAATGCAAAAGCAACATGCCGATAGAAAAAACGAGGCAAACACAGCTTGGGATTGAAGCCCAAGGGTGCGCAAACCAAATTATCCCCAAAAAGGAGTAATTTACCTAGTCTTTATGGCAATGGAATGACAGATTGGGAATTGGGTGTGCCTTCAAAACAACTGCGCTAGCAATGATTTGGGTTAGCGACGATCCATTAATGCTCTAGCTAATGTACCCGCATCAACATACTCAAGCTCACCACCCACCGGAATGCCTCTAGCAATGCGCGTGACTTTGATGCCTTTGGCTTTGAGGACTTCGCCAATGTAATGAGCTGTTGCCTCACCTTCGCTGGTGAAGTTCGTCGCTAATACCACTTCCCGAATAGGAACTCCGGTATCGGGGTTCTCAATCCGAATGAGTAATCGATCAAAATGAATTTCGTTCGGCCCCATACCATCAAGGGGTGAGAGGCGTCCCATGAGTACAAAGTAATTGCCTTTAAAACTTAAGGTTTGCTCGACCATCACTTGGTCTGCAGGCGTTTCTACAATGCACAGTAAGGAGGGATCGCGACGTCCGTCTGCACAGGTCACGCAAATTTGAGTTTCAGAAAAAGTATTACAGCGCGCGCAGTGACCAACCGTTTGCACTGCCTCGCCTAATGATTGCGCTAGTACTGCTGCGCCATTGCGATCATGCTGCAGTAAATAAAATGCCATGCGCTGAGCAGATTTAGGGCCTACTCCTGGAAGCACGCGCAAGGCCTCGATCAAACGACCGAGTGCATCAACAGGTGCTTCTTGACGTGCCATGAATATTTACTTAGAAAGGTAATTTAAAGCCAGGAGGCATTGGCATTCCAGCAGTAGCACCTGACATCATTTGGGCGCTCGCAGCTTCTACTTGTTTGAATGCTTCATTATGCGCAGTCACGATTAAGTCTTCTAACATCTCCCGATCCTCCATTGCGCCGGGATCAATCTGCACACGCTTGAGTTCATTTTTGCCAGAGATTGTCACTTTTACTAAGCCGCCAGCCGCTTGGCCAGTAACTTCCAAGGCAGCTAACTGCTCTTGCGCTAGCTTCATCTTCTCTTGCATCTGCTGGGCCTGTTTCATGAGACCAGCCAGTCCACCTTTCATCATCGCTTTGTTCCTTAAGGGCTATATAGAGTAAATAAAGTAAAAAATTAAAAGTATTTTGAATGTATTAGAGAGTATTACAGCGGCCGCATTAAAGAGGTTTGACTGAGCCACCAACGACTTTGGCGCCAAACTCTTTTTCTAACTGCTGAATAAAGGGATCGGCGGCAATCATTTGCTCAGCATTCATTCTTTTTTCTTGATGAATCTGCGCATCGACCTTAGCAACGGTTTTGCCTTCGACTTCACCTTTTTCAATCACGATCTTCACAGGTTTACCAAAGTGAGTCGTCAGCACATCTGCTAATCTTGCAATAGAAGCTTCAGATGCTAACTGTGGCATAGGCGTAACGATCGTAGCTTTCACACCAGATACAGAATCATTCCAATCTTGCAACTCTGTCTGAAATGCCAACTGCTGTACTAAACCTTTAACTGGTAATTGACGCATTAGGCTATGCCAATCTGGGCGCTCAGTTGGGTTGCCAACAGCCGCAGTAGTTTTAGCAGGAGCTGTGGGGGGTGCCAAAGCAGCCGTTGTCGCTTTTGGTGCAGGCGCTGCTGCTTTTGCGGCAGGTGCAGGTGCAGAAGCTGGACGTGCTGTATTTACAGGTGGGGTCGATGGAGTTGAGGGCGCTGGTGCTAAGCTACCACCTCCACTACCGCTACTACTGTTATTCCCGGGGCGAAATGCCAACATGCGCAGCAGCGTCATAGCAAAACCGGTTTGCTCATCTGGAGCGAGTGATAAGTCGGGACGGCTAGTAATGGTGATTTGATAAAAGAGTTGCGCCTCTTCTTTTGTCAGTTGTGTAGCTAGACGACGAATCTCACCTGCTTCTGGCCAATCGTCTAATACTGATTCTGGAACAATTTGGGCCGCAGCAATCTTTTGCAGCAAACTTGAAAGGTCTTGCAATGCTAATGAGAAAGACATACTGCGCTCACCCATTTCATTTGCGACTGCGAGTAGGCTTGCACCATCTTTAGCAATTAAGCA
>Ga0114959_10000173_pt1 | contig 61194 bp, 56 predicted proteins | sample C_130625_EF_Meta_FD_87317 | JGI IMG/M metagenome (GOLD analysis project Ga0114959, IMG submission 87317) | Freshwater microbial communities from Lake Croche, Canada to study carbon cycling - C_130625_EF_MetaG | ecosystem: Environmental > Aquatic > Freshwater > Lake | place: Lake Croche, Canada...
GAAAAACAAGACACGAAAAATCAAGAAGAATTATTTATAAGTTTCTCATTTAAAATGGGCGTTTTAAATGAGAAAAGGTGTAAAAGAAAATGTTTTTTTTATAATTAAATAATATGAAAACAATATTTGTTCAGTTATTTCATATTATTTTTGTAGGAGGTTTTCTTTTTTATGTTGGACTAATGAAGACAGATTTGAAACCATATATTTTCAATATTTTGCTAGGGCTAGGCATTTTCATTTTTTGTTTTCACTTATACAAGGCGTCTACCAAAAAAAATCCTTGGATAAATGTAATACATATTTGTATTATTGCACCTTTGATCATTTTTATTGGATACAATAGAGAGAAAACTCCTAAGTTCGCTTTTGAAATATTATTGATGCTCGCCATTACAGCCATTGGATACAACGGATTTTATTTGATTAAGGAAAATGTCTTTGGATCTATTGATAAATAACCAAAATATGTAAACACATAATATTTCAACTTTTTATAAAAATTGAAATACTTTATAAATTAAAAATAATTGTTATAATACAAAATACAATAAAATGAAAACAATCTTTGAAATGACTAATGAATGTATTGATGTTTCTGTTCAAAAAAAGAAAAACAAAACCAGTCAGAAGTCTAAGTTAGTTATTTATGAACCAAATTCTACTTTAAGTTATCAACCTTGGACTGAAAAATCAAGAGATATACCATTTCAGTCGCATAATAAAGGAAAAGGAATTGGAGATGGAGAAGACAAAGTTGCGGCTGAATTGAACACAACTCCTCTTGGTCAAAATAGTGACTATGATATGAAAATTAATATTGAAGGAGTCATATTTGATTGTGATGTTAAAAAATTAGATATTAATACTTTTAATACAGGAGTTAATGGCCGCAATGCTCTTAGACCAATTAAGACAAAAATTACCAGCTTGTTAGATTTATTTAGAATAATAATGAATTCACCTCTTATTACACAAGAAGTTAAAATACTTTTACAAAATTTTGAAAATGTCAGTCCTGATGAGTTGTGCGTTTCAAACAGAGATAAATTATACGAGATTTGCACTATATTAAACAAAACAAGAGAAAATATCATCAAGACTCTTCCAGAAATAAGCCCTTTCATTAAAAATGATGGTAGCAATTTTATTGTTGAAATGAATTTGTTCAAATATTATAAAATATGTTTGGAATCGGAAATGGATTTTCCTGTTGAATATGAAGACTTCCGACATAGTCTTATTTTATTAAATGATATTTCACACGAATACATAATAAATCCAGATAAATTAAAAGAATCGTTGAACAATCTTGTAAAAATATTTTCAGACGTGAAACTTATCTTTGTTGATGAGAAAAAAGGGTATTGCATTTTTGACAATATTTCAAAAATAAAATTTGAGAGAATTACGCGAGGACATCCAAGATTTCGTGTTATGATTTAACTATCTTGAAATAATTTGGATAAATATACTGAAAATTTACAAGGAACCGCGTTACCAATTTGTTTATACATTGATGATACAGATCCTTTAAACATAAAATTGTCTGGAAAAGTTTGTATCCTAGCACATTCTCTAACAGTTAATCTTCTTTTTAAACTTGGGTGATTATGAATAACTGGACCACCGCTTCCACCACCTCTTCCAGTAATTGTTGGGGATGGTTCATCCCATTTTAATTCACGATTTCCTAAGAAACCATTTACATTGCATTTATGTTTAGTTCCAATATGCTGAGTTTCATTGTCATAATCAATGGATAAATCACCAATTGCATCTTTCAATGTTAATTTATTATCACTTTCTACAGGCCAATTAATTTTAAAATTAATATCATTTCTTACACCTACAAATATAACGCGCTCTCTTTTTTGCGGAACATCATATTTTTTTAACTCAAACAATTTAAATTCAACTTTGTATCCACACATTTTTAGATCTTCAACAATATTTTTCAAAATCCTGCCTGTTTTATTTTTTTTATCCACTTCAGTATCATATCCACCCATATTCAAAATACCCTTTACATTTTCAAGTATAAAGTAAGATGGTTTTTTTTGATTCAAAATTCTTAAAATTTCTAAGTATAGTTTGTTTCTTTCATCGGTTTCTGTTCTATATGGATTCGCCATTGAAAATCCTTGACAAGGAAATCCTCCGATTAATAAATCAAAATCAGGTATATCTATTAATTTTTTGACATCACAACAAAGAGGCTTTATACCGAAATTATTTTCATATGTATCACACGCATCTTTGTCAAAGTCATTTACTAATACGTGTTCGTATTTCGGATTGTTATGAAAACCAAAGTCAAGCCCACCGCATCCTGCAAACAAAGAAACTATTTTTAATGTATCTAATTTATTATTTGGGCTTGTTACTTCTTGAGTGTTTTGCAGTTTTTCCAACATTGGATTACTATCATCTTGAATAACAAGTTTTATTTTTTTTAAAACATTGGTACTTTTGTTGTTTTTTTTATTAATAAGATCAATTAATTCGTGTTTGTTTTTGGATTTACATCTAGTAATTCCAAGGTCGGAACACTTTGTTAAAAGATCAGTTTTAGATAATTTGGTTAAATCCATTTCTTCTATAAGGCACTTCATATTCATAATCATATGCAACATTTTTTAATTCAATTTTTTATTATTAAATAAAAATTTACTGATATACTGACTCTATTTTAAATTATAAATTTAAACTATTCACATTAACTTGAATCCAAGATGGAGGGAATAAATCCTTTGTATTATTTGGGAGAGAAGGTCCGAACCATACACTAGGATAACAAACAGTCTTGTATTGATTATTATTGAAATATGCACCCCACCAACTGAATGTACTATTGGCAATAATATTATGAGTACACAAACTCATTAATAACATTTCTTCCCAATCTTCTTCAATTTGAGAAATATAAATGAATTCCAGACAAGAGTATTCTTTTTTAAGTTCAATAATGATATTATTTACTTCTATAATATCTTTGAATTCAGTAAAAAAATACACGCGTTTCAATTCAGAATAACATTTTAGAATAGCTGATAATGCATTGCTATAATATGATTTTTCTAATATTGGATACTTATCTTGGATATCAATATAATCTCCAATCCTGAAATGCATAGATATACTATCATTGAAATCGTAGTTTTTATCTTTGTATTTATCTAAAACAAAGTCTTTCTTTTTTTGAAGTTTAATCATATTACAAATTGTCTCATATTCGTGATCAAAATATTTGTAACTTTGATAATAACCAAATAATATGACATTTTTTCCAAAGATTTTGGTCAAAGGTTTATGTTCAAATCCTTTTTCTCTCATCATATCAAATTTTGGAATCATTTTTTTGACTAAAACTTGGATAGAAGATAGAAACGAACTCCAATAGACCTTCCTTTCAGTGAACTTACCAAATGCTTGATCACTGTGTGGAAAAATAATAGGCTCACCTGTGTTGAGAGAATATGCCAACGCGGTAAAAATTTGAAACAACTGGTTGCCGAGTCCACCCATAATGTACGTGCTAATCATATGTAAAGTATTTGTATATAAGTTTTATATCATTTTTCCACTTTTAAAAAAAGTGGAGCAAAATTATTTATCCATTCATCCTAAAAATGCAGGTGGTTTTGCTACACTTTTTCTAAAAGTGTATTAATAAGAATCAATCAAATGGTTTAATTCACCAAATCCTCTGAATAAAGTTAATACATAAATATTTGTAATGAGTTTTTTCGGAACAGATAAAATTCCATAAACAGATTTACATTCTTCATCAATTTGTATATTTGTAAAAAAAAGACGTCCAACAGGATCGCCATTTTCATTTCCATAATGAGTAAAAATTCCTGAAAATATTGTTTGATCTGTTATACTTTTGGTGAATTTATATCTAGTATTGGGTTGTAGTTTATCAACATTTACCTTTAAAGATGACATTACTATAAATATTACTATAAATTTATAACATTATGTATTTATTATCTTTTCCACTTGTAATAAAAGTTCAGTAAAATTATCTTTTTATTTTTTAAAAGTGGACAGAAGAATTTGCGTATCCAGGTAACAACGACTCATAAGCTCGTCTGGCAACTGAAATAGGATCATCTTCCATATTCCACGCAACTTTGCAATATTTTTTCACTATTGCATAAAATTTTTGTCTACAACGTCCATTAGACCAAGCATCAAGGTCTTGACGAGTGTTTATACTTTGTTCGTTTAGAACATAAATAACCGCATCTTTGATGCTGACAAATTCTAAATCTTTGTCTGAGTCTGACTCTGAATGATCAAACTCAATCTTTCTATCTCTGGTTCTGGTTCTGGTTCTGGTTCTGGTGATTGAATAAATAATCCCACAAATAATTTTAGTTATACAAAAGACGATTACAAACGTTAAATACCATAACGCAACAAGGCAGTTCAATTCGTATTTGGTAAGATCCATAGTGCGCGATGAATAAGGTGTACTATGGATAATATGAAAAAAATATTTTTCAATTTTTTTGAGCCTCCACTCGCTCAATTCGTGTGGGTTTAGAAAAATATTTGGCTCCACCTTTCTCAAAGGTGGACTCAAAAGTCAGCAGTGAATGCAAATACATCCTCCGACTTCGTCTTATTAGCCAACGCATAATCTCCCACCTTCTTTTCAAAGAAGTTGGTCTTACCTTCCAAACTAATTAGTTCCATCCAGTCAAAAGGATTACTAACATTATAAATCTTATCATAGCCCAATTGAACCGCCAGTCTATCCGCGACGAATTGGATATATTGTGTCATAAGTTGCGAGTTCATACCAATAAGACGACACGGTAATGCATCACAAATAAATTCGGTCTCAATATCAACTGCATCTTTAATGATTTCGTGGATCCTCGCCTTCCCCATTTTTTTCATCAATTTGGAATAGAGGAGCACAGCAAATTCGGTGTGCAATGCTTCGTCGCGACTAATCAATTCGTTGGAGAAAGTGAGACCGGGCATTAAACCGCGCTTCTTCATCCAGTAGATGCTGCAAAACGCGCCGCTGAAAAAGATTCCCTCTACACAGGCGAAGGCGACCAATCGGGTGGCAAATGTGCTGCGGTTATCGTGGATCCATTTTTGCGCCCAATCTGACTTCTTTTTAATGCAAGGATAATTTGATATAGCATTGAAGAGCTTATCTTTTTCCTGTGGGTCTTTAATATAAGAGTCAATAAGAAGACTGTATGTCTGCGAGTGAATATTTTCCATCGCAATTTGGAAACCATAGAAGGCGCGAGCTTCTGCCAATTGCACTTCTCCCATAAAACGCTGGGCCAAGTTTTCTAAAACAATGCCATCACTCGCAGCAAAGAACGCCAAAATCATAGATAAGAATTTTCGCTCGTCTGCATTTAGGCTGTCCCAATGATTGTTATCCTTGGATAAATCAATTTCCTCCGCGCGCCAAAAACAATCCACTTGTTTTTTATACATTTCCCATATGCTCTGATCTTGAATTGGAAACATAACAAACCTGTTATCGTTTGGTGTAAGTAGAGGCTCTCTTGTATTCTGTGACATCCTAAATAATATATTGTTAAGATTTTATATTTGAATCTAATATATATTCCAATTTCAGAATCCAAACCCAGTGAAAAAATTACAAAAAAAATAATTGTGATTTAACGCAACTAGTGAAACACAAATAGTAAAACGCAGTTAGAAAAAATAATCAGAAAGTAATATAACAATGCCGATTCAATTGATTCAAATAGAAAGAGTGCCTAGTCAAGAGCCAATGCCTTTAGGAGAACGCGATCAAAAATTAATACAATTAGAAGCCGAAATAGAAGCCAAGCGTAATTGGTTATTAGAACGTAGGAAGGTTTTAAAAAAGAATCTAAGAGAGAATAAGTTTTTGCACGGAGTTAAGGAGGATTACGAGAAGTTTTATAATTATACTGTCAAACAAAAAGAAAACCAATTAAAAGCGTTTGGAATGTTGAACCAATATGTGAGCGATATTATTATTAGCGGAAAATTGACGGATCGCGATATTCAGCATTCTAAGGCAGAACAAGAACAAATAGTTGGAGAAATGGAAAAAATAAAAAGAAATTTAGATATAATTATGAAAGAAGAAGAATGAATATCTCTACTATATATAAGATATGTCTGCTGCTCCTGTAAATATAGACGTTGTTTTACAAAAATTAAGTAGATTGGAAGAAGGTAGTCTTGAAAAATCTAAATTGTATTCAAATTTTTTTGAGAAAGTAGTAACCTTTCTAGAAGCTACTTTGATTCCTCGCATAAGAACACTAATTCAAGACAAATCTAGATTAGAAGAAGAATTGCGTAACTCTGCAAACCCAGCAGAAATTCAATCATTAAAAGGGAAAATAGCAGAATATGACCAAAAAATTGAAAGAGCAGATACTATTATAAATTCTATTTATCAAAATATTCAAAGATTTACAACTCAACAAGATATAGACAAAATAGATGAAATAATAAGAGACTATAATGCATTGAATTCTTCAAACCCTCGTGGTGGTAAAAAATCAAAGAGGAGAAAATCTAGGATGATCAAGTGTAGATCTAGGAAACAAAAGGGAGGCGCAAGACAAATGGGAGGTGCAAGCCAAAGGGGAGGTTTTATTGCGCTTTTTGAACAAAAACCTCCTTCGCCAAGTGGATATTTAAGTGCGGAAAAAAGCAAAGACAAACATAGGTCCAAAAAACATCATCATAAAAAGCACGATAAGAAACAAGCTCTAGTATTTGTGAAACAACCAGAAAAACAACAGAAAAAACATAGGAAGTCTTCCTCTAGGAAGTCTTCAAGAAAGTCGTCATCGTCATCGTCATCTAGTGCAAATAATGGACCCTATTTTTAAAAGCTTTGCAAAAGCGACTTTAAGAATAAGCGACATAAAAGCTTAACGAACCATATGTCTGATTCCAGGCATATAAGCACAATAATCTGGCCATTTTCCAAACGCTTGCCAATACAAAATCGCTTTTACACTTCTACGTAAAGCTCTAATTCTAGTACGTTCTTTGAAAACCCGTTTCCAAGAACGCTGCACAATTTTGATCCAAAATGTTTTGATAATTGCACAACATCTATTGTGAACATGTACTTTTTCAAAGATCTCTGGCTGTAAATATTTTGGAGATTTAATAATATTTTGGAAATTTCTAATAACTGTGTTCTTTAATAGTCTTCCATCATTCAATTCAATTGCATTATATGCAGATAAGCACATACTTCGTCCACCTTTCAAATATTCAAATTCATTTTTAATGGCATAATTTGTTATATTAATGCCAGATCCAAAACCAGATCCAGACCCTTGGTTTGAACTAGTCACACTATTTGGTTCGGTTTCGGAATCGGTTTCTGATTCTGTATCAGAGTCTGTATCAGAATATGGAGCATCGTCAGGGTATTCGTATTCACCTGCAGATGAATACTCATCTTCACAATCATATTCATTTAAAAGGAAATTTTTAGAACAAAAGATAATGTAATGATTTAATAGTTCCTTATAATTGGAAAATTCAAATCCGTGAGTTCTGGGATGAAATAATTCAACTAACCCGAGATATCTAGGATTTTTTTGTTTTATAGACCCTATGTTCATACTAGTTGTGTTATTATAAAAACACAAAAAACTACCATTTTATTTTCAATTTTTTCACATAGATTTCCAGATGTTTGAGAGAAGAATTATATTTGTATTTATATATAAATATGAAACTGCCAAAGAATTTCATCAAGATGTTAGAAAACAAATACGTCCTTTATTTTGTTCTATTTTTAGCGGTTACAAATATGATTGGATATCTTGTTTTGGGTAATATTAACGCAATAATTTTCTTTATTTTGGTTGGCTTCTTGGTAGGCAACTTTAGTAAAAATATGATTATCATTTTGACAGTGCCTCTTATTTTGACCAGTATTTTGATGGTTGGAAAGAAAGTTACTGAGGGTATGACTGGAGAGAATGCCGACGCAATTAAAGCAAAGGTTGATGCTGCCAAGGCAGATCCTGAAGGAACTAAGGCAACAATAAGTGCAAATGTGGATGATAAGAAGGCTGCAATGAAAACAGCTCTAGAAAATAAATTAGGTGCGGCTGGAATTGGTCCTGCTCAACCTGTTGTTACTGGTTCAGAAGCACCCGAAGAAACAACTGTTGTAGAACCCACCACTACAACTACAACTACTTCAGATGTATCTGGTTTCCAGTCTAATGGAACCAATAAGAGCCGCAATAATCGTATTGATTATGCCGCCACAGTAGAGGACGCATATGGCGATCTCAATAAAATCCTTGGAGGTGATGGTATTAAGAACTTGACACAAGACACTCAAAAGTTAATGACCCAACAATTACAACTTGCCGATGCGATGAAGAATATGGGACCACTTTTGGAACAAGCCAAGGGAATGTTAAAGGGATTGGATTTTAAGGAGTTGGGTGGTTTGGCCAATCTTGCTAAAAGTTTCAATGTCGGAGGTCCAGCGCAAGAGTAAGCAGATTCAAGAGTAAGCCTAATAACCAAAAGACAATAACATAATCTATTTATTATGAATTATATTATGTTATATTATATGGCAAAATTTTCAAATTCTAATAAAAAATGTCCACCTGGAATAATATGCTTTGAAAGTGTTACATTAACCATAATATTCATTTTATTCTTTATTATAGGCTACTTAATTTATGCAAACGTTTCCAAATCTAATGGTCCTTCATCACAAAAAATCATTATTAATCAAGAGGTTGAAGAGAGAAATAGTAATCCAAATGGTGGCTGGACAACAGGATTTTTCGGAATCCCTAATTTTCCATATAATAATTTACAGGCGGCAAACACTATTTATAATCCATTAGCACCACCTTTGAGAGACGAGCGTTATATAATGGCAGATTTGGCTTTTGTACAACCCCCTGGTAGGGTCCCAATCAATGTTTCAGTAAATGCAGTAGATACTAATTATAGACAAATGGGAATTTTGACACCACTCAATAATAAAACAGAAAACAATATATTGCAGTTGATGGGGCGCCCACTTTACGTGAGACGTAGTAAATACCAATATTATGCGATTTCTAACCAGCATAATAATGTGAAATTGCCTCTTATTGTCAAAGGGCGTAATGCATTGAATGATAATGGCGTGGATGAATTATTTAGCGGAGACAATGTATTTGTGGAAGGTTATAACCAACCATTTAAGGTGACCAAATACGAGAACGATACCATTAAGTATTTGCCATTTATTTAGAATAATCAAATTACATTAAAAATAGGTGTCCTTATTATTTATTTACTTGGACTTATTCTTTTTACTGTTATTTTTCTTGGATCTTTTAGATTTTGAAGACTTTTTATTTGTTTTTTTGGTCTTTGATTTTCTCTTTTTGTTCTTCTTCTCTTTACCTCCTTCCATAGATTCTTTTAATTTTTTTAATTGTTCTTCTTCTGTTTCTTGAAATTTTTCAGGTTCTGAAGGATCAGGAACTGGAGCTGTTAATAATGCTGGATCTGGTTGTACTTGTGGTTGTATATCTGGTTGTACCTGCGGCACTGAATTTGATTTTGTTTCATTAGGTACAACTGCTAAAGATAAACTATGTAAACCTAGTGCTGCTAGTTGTAATAATCCAGAAACAACATTTGCTCCATTTTGCAAAACAGAATCTTTCAAGTTACTACTGTTTGATTTTATTTCAGCTGCAATTTCTGACGCTTCATTCTCTTGTTTTTGTAAAAAAGATGGATCTTTTGATTCAACAACCTGACTTAAATTATCAATATCATCTCCAGCATCTTCAAGACTTTCGGCAAATTTTTGGTTTTCTGGCAAATCTAATCCTTCTGCTGCAGCAAATATTTCTTCAATTTTACTCTCTTGATCAGTAACAAACTGAATTGTTTTTTTGCTTAATTTTGAAAGTTCTAAACTAGCTTCTTCTAATTTATTTTTTAAATCAGTATAATCTGGATCTGTATCAGGCATATTTTCAATTGCTTGTTCTGCACTATTAAAAGCATCCAACCTTTCTTTGAATTCAGATTTCTTGTTGGATATTTCTTCTGTTAACCTAATAACCTCATCACCTGCACTATTAGATTGATTTGAGTTATCTGGTTCCACGCTATCTCCAGAACTAGAAGCAACAGAAGGTTTTACTGATGCTGCACTAGTATCTCCTGCAGAATCCACAACTCCACCCAAACTATCAACTGTCTCGGGTTTCAACCCACTCGCCAAAATAGACATTGCCTGTTTTAGGTCGCCATTTCCACCGGCATTACTATCATTTAATTTTATAATAGTTGCGATCAAAATCATAAAGGTCTTCAAAAAAGCAACCATATTACTTGGTTGGAACCCCTCCATACCTTCTAATGCATTTATTTGACCTTCTGATAGTCCAAAAGAACTAGTGTCAGAAGCAGAACCTGAGCTAGAACCCCTATTGGCTTGTTTTTGTAATTTAACTATTTGTTGTTTTAGATCAGAGATCTCTTGTTGTACATCCGAACTATCACCTTCAACAGATATTGCATTTAAATCTGGTTCACCCTGTAAATCTTCATTATCTTGTTGTGATAAACCCATTGCTTCTGCGTTCGTTGTTTCACTCATTCCTCTTCCATTTACTACAGGTGCACGTGGAAGAATTGGAGGAATAGGACTTGCAAGCCATAAAAAAAGATCATCATATTTATATCTTAAATTCTCTGGAATATCATCATCTTTAATCATAGTTCTGCCATCAAATGAAAAATACCAATCTCCGGGTTCACCTGTTTTTCCAATTTGTTTTTGAAAAACATCTCCTACCAATAAATAGTAAACAGGACTATAATTAATTACTACGTTAGATGTTCTCTCTAATAAGTATCTTATATATCCTGCATATGATTCTTGACCATCAATTGTAATCGCACTAGCCAAAGGAAGAGTTTTTTTTGTACCAGCCTTTATTTTTTCTGCACTTGCAAATGTTGCCGTATTTTCATTTCCAGATTTATCAAAATAAGCCATTTTGGCTTTTTTAGACATCAATTTTTGTAAAGAAGGTAATAAAGTTGACATTAAAATTCTCAATCCTCCATACATTATAAATATTTTACCATCGTCAAAAGAAACAAACAAACTACCTGGATTTGTAGTTTTCATTTTTCCACCTTGTACAGGAGAAATGAGTTGAAAATTGTCGCCTTCTTCAACCCAGTAAGAAGCCAAAGAAGTCAACTTTCTTGCACCAGCCTGTACATTATTTGAGTCACAGCATAAATCCACTAATAAATCTGTAAGATTACTAGGCGTTATTTCTTTAACATCTGATTTAGGAAGCGTTGCACCAATTTGATATTTTGCCTTTTTTCCATATGGATCATTCAATGTCCAAGATTGTGTAAACCAAGCAGGTTTTTGCGCAGTCATTGCATAATCCAAAAGACCACTGAAGGTTTTAATAGATTCTGCTGTAACTGTTGAACCAGGTATTTCAATATCTTGAAATTGAAGGAGTGTTGCTACACTATTTGGATCAATCTTTAAAAATTCTGCTAATTTTTGGATATCTGGTTCGTTAGCCTTAGCATTTGCAGCAGCAATTATTTGAGCATTCCTAGCCTTAACTTCACCAGTAGACCAAGGAGCTGGATTTTGAGGGCTTCCAACTTGATAATCACGAGCACTAGTAGTAGGACCAAGAGCAGTAGGAGCATTAACAGGAGAATTAACCGGAACAGTAGGATCAGGAAGAGGAGGAGCACTACCAGTTATAGCAGCAGGATCATTTAAATCTACATCAAATAAAGGACCGTTTTTTCCTTTGCTCATATCTTGCATTTCAATGTCCGAAGTAACGCTTGGATCAACATATCTGTTGTCTTGCATATATCTTATCGCTGCTTCTGATTTAATATCAGCTTTACCATCATATGCTTCTATAAATTTAAATTTTGGATTGCCTTTAACTTTCTCTGGAGTTAGACTGAGAACTTTATAATTTCCGAGAAGAGGACCATCCTGCGTTTCAAATAAATCTCCATGTGTACCACCAATAAGCCCGTAATTTTTCAATGTGGATTTAAGCAGATTGGTACCCTTCCTTTTTCTAAATGTTTTGGCCTTACCAGTTCCACTCTTCTTCACATTCTTCCTCTTATATTTTTTCATACTCTGTTTCTTTTTTCTTATTGCTTTTGATATTTTTCCTTTAGTTAATTTCATTGCTATATAAATAAAATAATATTTTTATTTATTAATGACAACAATGAATATATCTAGACAAAATATTGCAGGGGTCTGTAATTTAAAATGTAATTTGGCTTTTGACTACCCTACCAGCAACTGTACAGCAACCAATCACGGGACAATGATAGCCCTTACATACGACAATGGTACAGTGCCACCTGTTAAATACAATAATTTGGACTATAATGTACAGGATGTATACATTGTATCTCCATCTAGACACGTTTTCAATGGAGAGCAACTCCCTGGTGAAGTCTTCATCAACCACGTTTCTACAAGCGGTGGACCTGGTCTTGTGATTTGTATTCCGATTATGGTAGGAAGTATTAGTGATCCAATGATGGAAGCCATTATTGGGCAGGTCTCAACAGGTGCTGCAAATTCGGGTGAATCAACCACTGTAAGAACCGATTATAATCTGAAAAATATTGTGCCTTCAAAACCGTTTTTCAATTATAATGCACTCAATAAAGAATGGGTTGTATTTGGTGTAGTTGATGCAATACATCTTAGTTATGGAACCATTCAGACTATGAAAAATATGATTACTGCAATGCCGCCAATAATGGATGGTCCTAAATTATATATTAATACAACTGGACCGAACCATAAGGTGAATGATGGTCAAATTTATATTGATTGTCAACCAACTGGGAGTTCAGAAGAGACCACAGATGTTGAACAAGAAGCAAATATTCCTGATATTGAAGTGAATTTTACAATGGATGATATTTTGAAGAGCCCGATTACAATGTTTTTGATTGCAGGTGCAATATTTTTCATATTAGTTTTAGGGTTTAGTGCACTTGTATCCGTTTTTTCTGGAACCAAAATTCCCCTTGTTGAACAAGCCAAAAAGGCGATGCAACCCAAGGGTGCAGCGGCAACTTAATAAAATAATAAGAATCATAAAATAATAGTATCATTTTATGATTTGTCAACATATTAGATCCTTAGATTAGATAACACCAGTGTAACCAATAGGAGCAGCCTCGTGTAAGTTATCTAAAACAGGTCCAAAAGAAAACTGTTCATCGCTTGGAACATCAGTGGAGTTTAGAGGCGCCATTTTCTTGACGATCTCTTGCTCCAAAGTATAAGGAAATTGATTATACAAGTTGAGTTCACATTCTTTCTTCTCTTCTGTAGGAACATATTTCTGGAGAGCATATGTGCCAGTGGATTCAGAAGAACGCTTAATCAAGTCAAATGCAATATAAAATCCAAGAATACCTAAAACAGGGTTGGTATAAGAGAATAAGGCAATGGCAGCAATAACAACAACCGCTTTTCCGACCACACTGTCTACAGCTGAGGCCACAGGCTCAGGAACCTTATAACCCATTAAAATGTAAACAATGAAAAGAATGGTCAATAAAACTTCTCCACTTTTCTGTTTTTGAAATAGATCCTTAAAATTGTCCATATATCATAATTGTATATTATATTCTCCAAAAATGTGGCCACCGAAAGAGCCCTCATTTTCCATTAAAATTGAAAACAAACAATTTAATAACATTGTCTTCATTATTATTATACCTGCTAAATGACGTCTAAACTTGAAACTACTTGTGAAACTTCTCTAAATAGTTATCTCGGACAAAAGGGATACACTGTTTTGAAAAAAGAGTTGACTCCTGAACAATGTGCGCAAATAAAGAAAGATCTCGTTGCTAAACCGTTAACTCAGTCAGCACCTGGTCTAGGTCCACCTCCTATTACATTTCCAATATATCGCGAGTCACCTAATAAATTCTATATACCCCGCTATTATGGCGAACAAAAATTCGGCAAACCTAAAATCGTCCAAATTCCAGAAGGTGAACCTATAAATCTCACATTCTCTGGCTCCCTTCGCGAAAACCAAATACCTGTCGTATCCACATATTTAGCACACGTAAATAAGTCACAAGGGGGAGGAGGTCTATTGGAGCTTTTCTGCGGGTTCGGCAAAACCTGTTTGGCCCTCTATATTTGTGCAAAACTGAAGAAGAAAACCCTGATAATTGTGCATAAGGAGTTCTTGTTGAACCAATGGGTGGAACGAATATCAGAGTTCTTACCTGCAGCCAAAGTTGGCAGAATACAAGGCCAAATCATTGATATTGAAGACAAAGATATTGTCATTGGAATGCTGCAGTCCCTTTCAATGAAGGATTATCCAGATACAATGTTCTCCAGTTTTGGTCTCACTATTATAGACGAAGTACACCATATATCTAGTGAGGTTTTTAGTCAAGCTCTTTTCAAGATTGTCACATTTTACACACTCGGATTATCTGCAACAATGGATCGCAAAGATGGCACAACAAGTGTATTCAAGATGTTTTTGGGTGATATTTTATACAAGAGTAAGAGAGAAGAAGATCAAAGTGTGGTTGTGCGAGGAATTGAATATATTTCCAATGACCCTGAGTTCAACGAGATACCAACAGATTGGCGTGGGAATCTTCAATACAGCACGTTAATTTGTAAACTTTGTACATTTAATCATCGGAGTGAGTTTATATTGAAAGTTTTGAAAGATATGATTCAACAAAATCCGCAACAGCAAATTATGATCATTGCACATAACAGAAATTTACTCACATATTTGTATGATGCAATTGAACACCGAAAAATAGCGACTGTTGGATATTACGTTGGTGGGATGAAAGAAAAGGCATTGAAAGAATCTGAGAGCAAAATGGTAATAATTGCTACTTACAGTCTCGCAGCAGAGGGTTTGGACATAAAAACATTATCAGCCCTTATTATGGCCACACCTAAAACGGATATAGAACAAACTGTCGGCCGTATTTTGAGAGAAAAACATAGTAGTCCAATTATTGTAGATATTATTGACAAACACGACACACTTCAAAATCAATGGCGAAAACGCAAAACATTTTATAAAAAACAGAATTATAAAATAATTTGTACAAACAGTGTGGACTATAATACAGATCTAAGTAAATGGTCTCAGGAAAAAGAAAAAGAGAAAGCAAGTAAGAATTCCAAAAAATGCTTGAATAGTTACGAAGACAAAAATACAACTCCTGGAGCTGGTATTGGAAAATGTTTAATCAAAATTCCGAAACAAGATCACACAATTTAATTCCAGATTTGAGCACCTTTGCCGTAAAAGTGGTTGTAATTATCAACACCAGTTGCATATCTAGTAATAGGGGCAGGATTTGCTAGACCAAGTTCAGACGCAGGAAGAGCAGTTCCAGGTGTACTAAATCCATAACTTCGCGCTACATTTCCCATAAATTGGTGGTATCCACCTTTTTGACTTCTCTTAAGTCCACGCCATCTTCCTACACCTCTTCTGGCAGTTCTAGCTCTGCCCTTTGTTTTCTTTCCACCTTGTAACTTTAAATTCTTCTTCATTGTCTTAAACATAGACTTGAACTTCTTTTTCATTCCTTTTAAACTCAAAGATTTCTTTCCTTTCATATTCTTATATTTATCTGAGATTATTTTCATTTTCTTTTTTATATCTTTTGAAAATGCCTTGACGCTTACATCGGCCATTCCAGAAGAAGATGAAGACGAAGACCTCTTATGTCTGTATCTGCGTTTTCTAGATCCACCACCACTCAACGCACTTGCAGCTGCAGCTTTCACATTATTAGAAGTCCAATCAGGTGTAATGCCAAATTCTCTATTGGTCTCATTAGAACCAAATCCACCTGCATAACTTGTCCCATCTCCAACATAATTAAAATCAATATTCTTATAAGGAGTTCCTAGATTTGAAATAGGTTGAGGGTCTAATTTGTTCATATATATTATGCTTTATTTTTTTCCATATAATACGAATCTTTTTTGAACGCAACCTTCTCTCCTTTCCCTTCATTTGCAACTCGCAAAGGTTCCCACTTTTTGAATTTATGATTATAAGTACACGCCATATTTAGTTCACGGTCTAAATAAACGTATTTATCAATGCGGTCATCTTGAAATTCTTCTTCATCATCACTTTCTTCTAATGCATCTAAATTCTGATTTTCCTTAATATTTCTGAATAGCTTGTTCATCATAACACTGTTATTATAATTAGAAATATAACCAATTCCCATATAATGATCATCTGCAGTATATAAATGATAAATATCGTTTTGTAAATCTGGTTTCACTTTAAATACAATAACTTTTTCTCTCTTCACTTCTTTTTCAGGAATAGATTTTTGATTGAACTTCTCGTAAGATAGTGATTTGATTTCTGTTTTATAGTTATGATTTATGTAATGAAAACAACTAATTTTGTATGGCAAAAAAGAAACCTCTTTTAAAAGAGAACTATCATTCTTCTTCATCAATGGTAAACCAATAAAAATGCTATTTTCAAAATAAATAAGCTGATTCAAGTCATTTTTAAGTAGAGAATTCAAATAATAATATTTTTTTATTATTTTTTTACTGTCAATAGAAGAACCACTAGAATAAAAAATATTTTCACAAGCGAAAAAACGGATACTATCTTTTAAGAAAAGAGTGCCGTATAAAATAGTGCCGACTCCATAACACAAATTATCTTTGAAACAACAAGGTACTACCTCAATATTTGATATCTGTTTATTCTCACTGATCTCAAGAAGTAAGCACACATTTTGATCTCTGAAAATAGTGAACCATACAAAATACTTCACACCTTCAGGAATAGCGACAACAAAGTCATAGTTATAAACCTTCTTATGCACAATTGTTTCATAAGAAAGTTCTATATTTGGGAAAGAACGCAATATTTCCGCCTTTTCGTGATCTTTGATAAACATTCCTAATATATTTGATACAGAAATGCCTTTATACTGTTTTACTGTTGATTTTTTAATTTTAACATATATTTTCTATTATTTCAATGTTTTATTGTTTTCTAGTTTTATTCTTACTATTGTTTTTGTTATTTTTGTTATTTTTTTTAGATTTTCTAGAAACTCGGTTTCTTTTTGTTTGAGTTCTTGGTTGTTTCTTATGACTATGAAACATTTTTCTTGTTTTCATAATACCTCTTCCTCTTGATTGACGAAGATAATATAATTCTTCAATGGAAGATTCAATGTTTGCTAAGTCTTTTTTTATAAGTTTTTTCAAAGGTTTATTGTTATAAAATTTCGCCTTATTATACTCCTTTTGCAATTGTTTTTTTATTTTCATCAATTTAAGATATCTAGTTACATCATCACCTGATAACACAAGTACAGGTTTTGGTAAAAGTTCAGCTTTTTTATAACGTTTAGAAGAAGAATGCGGACTGGATAAACGTATAACTTCTTTTGGCAATTCGGGTTCTGAAATTGCTTTAATGAATGTGTCAACTTTTTCAGGTTCATAAATTTCTCCTTCTTCGCCTTCGCCTTCACCTTCTCCTTCTTTTCCCTCATAATATGCTCTTTGTTCAGATATTGGATTAAAAGTTAATGATTTTTTTGCTTTACTTGCAGATGCACTCATATAATAATAGATAAGATAAAATACCTAGTAACTTGAAAAATTTATATTGGAACCAGAACCAGAGCCAGAGCCAGATCCAGATAAAGCATCTAGAGTATCAATTCTAGTACTTCCTCCACTAGTACTAATTGTTGGACCAAGTCCACTATTATTTCCATTGTTCAACTGTTTTTTCAAAAAAGATTTCAATTCATTTTTCATTGAACTTATTTCTATTTTGGTCTCTTTTTTAACTTCATTGATAGAATTAAAACCACTATCAAGTTTGGAACCATAAGCCGAAGACGAAGAATCTTTAGATAAAATATTATAAATATCCTCATATTTCTTTTGAGGAACATTGACTAAATCTTTGATCTTCGGTACAGTCAAAGTACTTTTAAAAAAGAGCAATAAATGATGGACTAAAAATATCATTATAATGGAAATTATACTAATTTGTAATGTCCATAATAGCATGGCCTTGTATTACTTTAACACAGATAAAAACCGATCTAATTCTTCGGCAATTATTGGATTTTCCAAATTAACCCACTCATTCGCTAAAAAATAAAAATTGACTGGTTCAAATGTTGGTCCCTCATATTTTCCTTCTACAACAAGCATTATTTCAGCTGAGTAACCATAATATTTGGCAACAATTTGATTACAAATATGATGGTAAGGTATTTGAGATAATAATTGCTCCTTATTAATAACACTCTTGTCTATAAGAAAATTGTCTTTTTTGATTACAGGAACATCCACCACTTTTTGTTTGTAAATTTTACCAGATTCCATAATTATGATCCCTTGATCACTAACTAATTCGGTATACTTTTTAGCCTTCCTATAATACTGCTCTAACTTATACAAGTGAGGTTTCAAATCTTTAGGATGAAATCCATCTATATAAATCTTGTGTTGCTTTTGATCTCCATAATTATGGCCCTCATACCCTGGATGTCCTTTATAATACGGATGTTTTTTTGATATTTGATGACGTTCACGTTGTATAGGATTCGCTTTCATTATTATAAATAAATAATATATTTGAAACTATTTAAACCTATTCATTAAAATAATTTATAAACCCATATCATAATGTCAAAAAGCTCATCCAACCAAAATGTCGGAATTATTATTGTTGATAAAACAGGATCTTTGACATCACTCAAGGTAAAGGAATTTTTGGCAGAAGAATTATACAAAAAATGCAATTTTAAGAAGCCCGATGGATTTATTAAGCAAACTGTTTGGAAATTGAAGAGCGAGGGCAAGAAATGGTCTGTAAGCGTTTATGCTAAGACAGAAGGAAAGGCCAATATGGAAAACAAATACGACTTTCCGCCACCAATTGATAGCACCCTTTTTTTTGGAAGTTGTGCACTCGTTTGTCAGCAAGTCAAAGAAGATGGCACTCTAGAATATGTCTCTTTAAGTGTAGAACAATGGGAAAAGTTCTATGAGAAATTGTTTGGTGGATTTGAGAACTTGGCGGACACTGCAGCCGCAGATGAAGAGGAGGAAGACGAACTGGCAAATGTTCCTGCGATAAAAAAGACGAAGCAGGGATATTTGAAAGATGATTTTGTTGTAGAAGATGAAGACGAAGGTGACGGTGAAGCCGAAGCCGAAGAAGGTGATGATTATGACAGCGATGAAGATGAGGAATCCGATGAGTTGGAGGAAAGCGGTGAAAATGAAGATGATGATGAATTGGAAGGTGAGCTAGAGGATTTCGGATCAGAGCTTTCGGAAGAGGAATATGATTATGATAGTGATGACAAAGAAAAATAAACAAAAATAATAAGATAATGAAAGAAAAATTACAACAATGTAAAAGAAAATAAATAAATTGATTAAGATTTAAATGAATTTTATTACAATACAATAATCAAGACAAGATGCGTACTATCAAATCTCCCGAAGAATTTAGAAGAAATATTCGTATAAAATTACAGGAATTTCTCCCTGATCCAAAGAACTCCAAGAATTTGGAAATCGGAGTTTATAATTATGCATTGAAGGAGGCAGCCAATAGGAAAGTCGTTAAAAAGTGGGATAACCCTTACTTCGTTCAGATTTATATAGATCAGTTGCGCAGTGTTTATTTTAATTTGAAAACCCAAATTTCCATAAGAGAGCAAGTGAAAAATGGCGAAATCAAGGCGCATAAAATAGCGTTTATGACACATCAAGAGATGGCGCCAGAAAAGTGGGATGCTCTGATTCAAGCGAAGATAAGGCGCGATAAAACAAAATATGAAACAAATATGGAGGCAGCAACAGACACGTTTAAATGCAGAAAATGTCATACCAATAAGTGTACATATTATCAGTTACAGACGCGTTCTGCAGATGAGCCAATGACGACGTTCGTCACGTGTTTGGAGTGCGGTAACAGATGGAAGTGTTAGACTTAGGAATAAATATTATAAATAATATTTAGTTATAATAAATAATGAATAATTTTTTAAATTATTTTTTTTCTTTTGGTTCAAAAACGAGAAAAAATAGAGTAGCCCCATCACAACATTCTTCAATACATGAATCAAGCATTACTTCAAATGATAATCCATTAAAACTAAAAGGTCATAGATCGTCTTCGTCGTCTTCTTCTGCTTCTGATAGACAACAATTTGTTGAAGTTTTAAAGGTTAAGGAAGGTTCAAGAAAAAGAGGTCGTTTATCTTCAGTTGTTGGAGTAGATGATACACCAGAACAATATAGTGATTCAAAGAAGATGAAACCTAGTGCACTAGGAATCAAAAAACGCAGAAGTCAAAAGAGATCAAGAAAAAATAGGAAACATAAAAAATAAAAGCAAACTATAAAAACAAAATCTATGCTTATTCAGACAATCAACAAAATAATATTTAGTTATAGTAATAGTGCCTGATTTTTTAAATTTTAGTTGGCTTTTTGGAAAAGGTACAAGAAGAAGAAAGCATAGAATCCATTCTGTGGCAATTGATTCAGAATCAGACATTGAACATTATAAAAGTGGGGGACCAAATAGTAACGTTGAAGTAAGGAGAAAACCTACATCTAGATCGCAATCTGCGTCAGAAAAACAGAGACAAAATAAAAAAATAATGGCATTGTCAGAAAGAGATGAAGGTTTTAAAAATATAGTAGTAGACGCAGAAGCAGCTCGCGGAGTAAGAAAAACAAGAAAACAAAGGAATCAAAAGAGATCAAGAAAACAAAGGAATCAACGACAACGACAAAGTCGCAAACATTAAACATAATTCTATACCCAAAATTCTTTGATTACTTCATCTGGATACAAAGGGTCAACTTTACGCAAAAACATTGTAAATTTGTTTTTTTTAAGGAAATCTTTAATAAAAACAATGTCTTGCTTACAAGGCACTCTGAAAAGATACGGACTCGTTGGCGTCATCATCCTATTCCAATCTGTTGCGTGAGTAGACCCATTAATGACTTCCTCCAAAAGCCCCTGAGCTTTCAACATAATTGCAAAAATGCTTTCATTTGCAATGATTCCACTGCAAACTGTATTGTAAATACCCTTGTTCACTTTGATATAACGGAAACAAGCTAATGCGTCTTCTCTCTTAAGTATAAACCAAGGATCGTGTTTCAAACGAAATTCAGGAATTAGAAGACGCAAATTTGCGCGTTTATGTATTTCAATATTCCAATGCGCATAATCGTTACTCAATATGCTTTTGTCCCAATTTTCAAAAAATATTTCTCTAAATTTGGTAGGCGAAATAATAGGCACACAAGCCTCTGTTAAAAAGCAGAACCATTGGTTTTCAACATCGTGACTTACTGCATAAGAAAGAAGATTGATATAAGCAGGAACAACGTGATAATAGCTGGTTTTCACAGTTAGAGTGAGAGGAATGCAATGCTCTTTTATCCAAGGGCTTTGAATGGTGGCATAATCCTTGTAATGAAAATACACATTTATAATATCTTTATTTGGTTCAATCCACTCCTTCCAAATCTCTTCTTTATTGACAATTTGTTGATAACTTATTATGAAACATAAGGCAACTTTTTTATTTTTTTTAATTTCATTGGGTTTTTCAGTTTTCTGAAAATTAGATTCTGATTCCATAATTGCGAATATTATAATAATATATTATGATCATAATATTTTAAATGCATTTCTCTCTAGCTATAATAAATTGTATCAATATAAATGGCTAAAAGCATCGGAAATTGCCATGTACTAATTTTATTTTTTTTTTCGTCAGATAAAATCATTGACTTAACGAAAATATAAAAACTTATTGTTAGCGCAATAAGCAAGACAACTTGCAACGTACAATTTAATAGGTTGCTACTTTTAAAAAACCCCATCTAACATAAGGCAATATTTTAATAGACAAATATTGGATTTGTTAATTCAAAAAAAGTGCACTCATTTTTATAGGTAAATAATAAATACCACGGTTTTGTGGATTATCTTTTTTTTCTTAAAATGCAACTAACTCCAAGTCACTTACTCGCCAATATTCACAACCACCTCCAGGAACAGGACGCTTTATAATAAATGGAATGCGTTTTTGTGAAAGCTCCATTTCGGCTATCAAATAACCATCAATGACATTTTCAGGAACTTTCACAAAAGCTGTCATACCAGAATTAATTTGTTTTGCTCGTTGACCAAGAATGCGGGTCTTCTCATATTTTGTTAAATAAGGGAGCGTTCTGTGTAAGTCATCCACAATATTATTCTTTCCATCGCGTACCACTTTGCTTAAAGTAAGAACCTCATCAAAGTTCACATTAATACATTCTGGATGATTATCAGCAATAAAGTTTTTGTTGATATCTTCATTAAATTTTTGCAAGTAATCATCATCATCTTCATCTTCATCTTCATCTTCGTCTTCATCTTCATCTCCGCCTCCGCTTTGAATTCCTGAAGAACTACTAGTAAGTTTTTTTGTATATTTTTTACTACTAGTTTTGCCTTCGTCATCTGAACCACTTAAATCTTCGTCTTCATCTTCTTCTTCAATATCACTTGTTTCATTTAAGTCTAGATCAGTATCAATGACTTCGTCTTCGCTTACATTTTCGTCTTCGTCTTCGTCTTCGTCTTCGTCTTCTTCTGAATCGCTTTCCAAAGTAGTAGTCAGCGTATTTGTTTTATTATCCTTCGCTTTAAAAGCGCTAGATAATTTTATTTCTTCTTCTGTATCCAGTGTATATTCTTCCTCAGAAACATCAGATGAAGTATCTGACACATTTATAGAGTCTTCTGATTCGCTATCAGAATTATCTGTGGTTTGTTGATATTTTAATGCTGGCATATTATTGATATAATAAATGTCTATACTTTTAAATAAAAAATCAATTTTTTATTTAATCTTTTCATAAAATAACTCCAGAAATGTAATAACAAACTTCACTCTTAAATTTGTCCATTAATATTCCAAACCTTATCACAAGTAGAGCACATATAAATGTACTTCAAATTAATATCGTCATATCGGATGCTGATGATCTCACGATCCTTCTCTTTCTCTTTATTCTTATTCGTGTCACACTCCGAGTTAGGACACAAAATATTATTCACACGAGGTAACGTCGGATCCAACTTCGTGTATTTATTAATAATATGCTCAAAATTCTGTTCGCCCTTCTTAATCTGTGTCTTAGATACACAAACATTATCAAATGTTAACAATGAGTCTTCATTTCCACAATGTCGGCAATAATAGACAAGTTTATTTGGGTCATCCTCATTAATGCGAATATAATACATCATTTGGCATTGGTTACAGAAGTGCATTCTACTTGGCTATAATATAATAACATTATTTATTTAAGTCCAAATCAATTCAATTTTTCTTTTTGCAACAATTCATAAACGCTCTTGAATTTTACAAGTAACTCTGGATAATCTATTTTAATATTGCGCATTCCATATAATCCAGTGCTTAGTTCTAACGCCTCTTTTTGAAGAGCAGTTTTTTCTTCTAAATATTTCAGCAACTGTGTTGCATTTTTAAAAAAATTCTCCAAAACATATGGATAAAAGATAATAAACTCATCTGGATAAGCAGGTTTCATTTTCTGAACTACTTTTAAAACCGCAATATCAATATTTTTATGTTCAATAATTTGATTATATTTATGAAAATCATGATGAGCCTTCGTAACACCAGGTTCATTAAGAAGTGGATCGCTGCATAACAATGTACAAAGTGTCAATAAAATCGTGGAAATGCTTTGACAAGATGTCCACTGGTCACCCCTCCAAGTGTTCAAGAGAGAAATACAGACCTTTCCGCAACAATACAAGTTTGGATTAAATCGGATCTGTTCATCATTTGTTTTGTAAATAACTTGAGGTGGACTATGAGGATAATCAGGTGGATATTTAAATTCAAAAAAGAAATTGCCACCAAAATAAGGAGTATCTGAAGGTCCAACAATATATGCATATCCCTTCAAAAGATCTTCATCATCGTGTACATAATAAATACCATTGTCTGTCAAAGGATTCTTAATAATATCTCTTACATCTTTCAATAAACGATTAATTGTTTCTTTTTTGATAACTGTGGACATACTGATGTACTGTGTTATAATATTATTATGTCTTGCTTTTATGCTGATTTCATAAAAACAATATAAAAATAAAAAAAATTACTAAAAAGCCCCAAAAACATTGAAATTAAAAGAACCAATTTTATATTATTAAAAAAACTGAAATAGAAATTTATGTATATATATAACAATACACAACCATGTCTACTGTCAAATTCAAAGATCTAAACGAATTCTTAGCAAAACACAGTGTAAAAAATAGCGAGGGAGGTTCGCCTACCCACACAAGAATCCCGTCTAAGGATCATAACATATATGGCGGTTCTTATGTTATCCCAAAAGAAGAACTTCCACAATTTTATGAGCTCTATTATCAAGCCGTTTTTATCAATGGAAGACCAGAGTATTTAACAGAGAAACAGTTGACAAGTGATGGTCCAATTGCAGTGGATTTTGACTTCCGCTACAGTTACGATGTTGATCAGCGCAAACATAGTAAAGAATTCATACAAGATACAATTGCATTGGTATATTTGGAGACAATTAAGGAGTTATTGAAATTTGAAGAGAATCGTCCTTTTCCTGTATTTGTTTTTGAGAAACCTGATGTTAATAGATTAGCCGATGGTTCGCTTACAAAAGATGGAATCCATATGATTATTGGTATTAAAATGGACCACTTAATGCAGATGATGTTGCGTGACAAAGCTATAGAAAAAATGAAAGAAATATCAGAGCTACCATTGATTAATACTTGGGACTCGGTATTGGATGAAGGGATTAGTAAAGGTACTACCAATTGGCAGTTGTATGGATCCAAGAAACCTGGGCATATGGCGTATTTGCTTACTCAGTATTATGAGGTAAGTTATGATTCAGCTGATGGTGAGTTTATGATGGTGGAAAAGAAACTCGCTGAATTTAATTTGGAGAAAGATTTCAGAAAATTATCCGTTCAATATGATGATCATCCTGGTTTTCAGATTCATCCAAATGCTGAAGAAGAATACAATGCAAGAAAGAATGGATCAAAAAGTGCTGCAATCAGGCAAAAGAAGGCTCAGTCAAAGACGAAAATGCGTTTGATTACTACTGAACCAGATGACAATCCAGACGATGATATTATTGCTATTGAAGATATTGTAGATAAGGCAACATTAGACAAAGCGGTAAATGCAATGTTGAATTCTTTAAGAACAAATGAATATGAATTGAAAGAGATTCACGAATATACGCAAATTCTGCCAGAGAAATATTATGAGCCAGGATCACATTTATTGAATACACAAGTTGCATTTGCTCTTAAGCATAGTGATGATCGTCTCTTCTTATCGTGGGTTGCGCTTCGTAGCAAAGCAAGTGATTTTGATTTTGCTACAATTCCAGATTTATTTATTAGGTGGAAGAAGCATTTCAAGGAGCATAAGAATGGCGTTACAAAGAAGTCCATTATTTATTGGGCTAAGCAAGATGCATTCGAAGCATATCAAAAAGTCCGTGAAAACACTGTGAGTCATTATATTAATGAATCCATTCTTTCTCCAACAGAATTTGACTTTGCAAAGGTGTTGAATGCAATGTTCAAGGATAAATATGTATGTACTAGTATAATAACAAAATCGTGGTCTGTATATAAGGGTCACAGATGGGTGCCAGATTTGGGTCAGAGTTTGCGTCTGGCAATTTCAGTAGATATGTATGCAGAATACACAAAAAAGGCTGAGTCTTTAACACAAGAAATGCACACATATGATTTAGGGGATACAAGATACACAGAAGCCCAGAAACGTATCAAATATGTTACTGAGTTATCACAGAGGTTGAAAAAGACGGCAGACAAAAATAATATTATGCGTGAGGCAGCTGAAATCTTTTATGATAAGGACTTTGTTACAAATATGGATACAAACAAGTATTTGCTTTGTTTTGCAAATGGCGTTGTTGACTTTGAGACAAAAACATTCCGCAATGGTTATCCTCAAGATTATATTACAAAATGCACAAATATTCCATATGTTCCTTACGACGAGACCAAGAATGGTAATGATATTAGCGAGATTAACCTCTTTATGGATCAACTTTTCCCAGTAAAATCATTGAATACATACATGTGGCATCATTTAGCATCTGTATTGATTGGTGAAAATATGAATCAAACGTTCAATATTTATCGTGGTTCAGGTAGTAATGGTAAGTCTATGTTGACAGATTTGATGAAGCATACTCTTGGCGAATATGTTGGCACAGTTCCAATCACGCTTGTCACGAAAGATCGTAATGCGATTGGTGGTACGTCTTCGGAAGTTGCACAGTTGAAAGGGGTGCGTTATGCAGTGATGCAAGAGCCAACAAAAAGTACTGCAAGAATTAATGATGGTGTTATGAAGGAACTTACTGGAGGCGATCCTATTCAAGCACGTGCTTTGTACCAAGAGAGCGAAACATTTATTCCGCAGTTTACACTTGTTGTTTGTACAAATATCCTCTTTGATGTGGAGAGCAATGATGACGGTGTTTGGAGACGTATTCGTTTGTGCGATTTTATGAGTAAATTCGTAGATCCTGGAACGCCGGAAGATCCAGATAATCCATACCAGTTTCCGAAGGACAAGTATTTGAAGGATAAATTTCCGAAAATTGCACCGATCTTCGCTTCCATTTTGGTGAAACTCGCATTTGAGACAAATGGCAATGTAGAGGACTGTGATATTGTGATGTCAGCATCCAACAAGTATCGTCAGGGTCAGGACCACATTTCGGCATTTGTTCAGGAAATGGTTAGAAAGAAGGATGGCAAGAGAATCAAGAAGAGCGAATTGTGTGAGCAGTTCAAGTTGTGGTTTCAAGAGCAGCAGGGAACCAGAAAGGCGCCAAAGGGTGTTGAACTGTGCGAATATATGGATAAAAAGTATGGAAAGTGTAAGACAACTGGATGGCAGAATGTGGAAATTATTTATCCGGAGAATGAAGATGAGATAAGCGAGATGGGTTAAGAAATTTGAAAATATTAATTTTATGATTGAATATATTTTTATTTTTAATATTATATTATTTTATATGGAAAATAATACAATACTAACTCCAGAACATTTAAAAAAAACGATTATCAAAATCGCACTTTTAGTGATAGTCACTATTATGATCATATTTTTTAAAAAAAGTAATTGGCTTATGTTTGCATCAATGGTTGTAATCTTATTTTATATTTATTTTTATTTGAAAGTGAGTTTATTTTTCTTGATTTTTGTTGGTTTTGGAGGGTCATTTACAGAATCAATTGTAATATTTTTCACTGATCTATGGAAATACAAATTCCCGAACTTAGGAAATATTACTTGTTGGCTTCCTTTATTATGGGCTATTGTTGGTACTGGCGTGATCGGTCTCTACGATTTTTCTCTCATTGTTACAAATTATGCAACACAAAACCAAAGTGTATTAATTTATTAAGAACAAAATTTAGTGACCCACCTAATAAATTCGCGTCTGCGATTTGGATAAATTTTATATTTTGAGTAAATAAATCCAACTCCATTTTTATTTGCAGGATGTTGGGAAGTCAACTGGATCGGTACTTTTATTCCACTGTTTGCAAAACCAAGACCTATAAATCCTCCTTCTTCATCTCTAACTTTGTATTTCCCATTGGACATTGCAACCATTATTTGCTGTGCTTTCTTGAATGGTTCCACCTTGTCTACTAAAATAGATTCAAAGGCTAGATCAAAATCTATTTGATAGATAGGTTTATCCTCAGAATTCATAGAGTTTCTCTCAAGAAGGATATCTTTAGCTTGTATGTACGCAATATTCTTTTCCATTTTGTTTCACACTATTTCAATTATCAAGTTGTGCCTTTAATGTTATTTACAAAAAGTATTTCAATTTTTTGTAAATTTTTATTTTACAAATCTTTATAAATATTTTTCGGAAAGAGTTCTGAAACATTTTTGAAAACGCCAACAACCAAAATAATAATATATTTGCTAACAAATGGATACAATAAAAACAAAAAGAAAATTGGCATTTTAATAAAGATTGAATATTTGCTGTTTGCAAGCATAATACATATTCCCAAAATGCAAATGAGAATAATGTAAATTGCAATATATAAATGAAACCAACCATCAACACGATCCATATTTTGTTCTTGATAATATGTCTTCCTATCATTTGTAACAATATCATTTGTTATATCTTTGATTTTCAATGTTAATAAAGCGTTTTCCTTTATATATTTACCTTTCAAATCAATCATATATTCATTTTGATTATCCAAAGTTTCATAAGTGGCTGTTAAATTATTAGCTTTATCAACGTTTTCATCAAATTCTTGTTGCATTGTAGAAGAAATTTTTTCAGCTTTATTATTCAGCTCTTTTGAGACAACATCATCATATTCTGCCGTTCCAAATGAATAGAGAAAATAATTTTTCTGTGCTTGTCTTAGTTGATCTGGAGCAGAAATAACATTAGTTTGTGCATCAATGTATTGTTGTTTTAATTCTTCTCTCTTCTTTATTTTTTGACAAGTTGGTCCACATTGAAATGCATCGTTGGATTTTTTTATCAACTCTTGAATTTTCATCATTTGTTGACTTTGACCTGCAAAAAAAGCCTTATTAAATTGATTATTATTCATATGTGCTTATAATAATAATAGATTTTATTATTATCTTTTATTATTATTTGATTATTTTCTATGAATCTAAAGTGATCCAAAACCACCCATTTGACGTGCTCCAGCTAATTGACCCTCACCACGTTTCATTAAATCATCTAAAGAAGAAGACGCAGATTGTGTTGTAGACTCATTTAATAATTCACTTAAAACGCATACATTTTCAACCGAACTATAACTATAATTAGCAGGACAACACTCCCCAGCACTACAAAGAAATGTAGTTGTTTCCCAAGGATTATCGCCTTCTGGATTATCTGTGCTTACTGAAGGTAATTTGTCTTTACTAGTATTCCAGTCAAACTGTGAATAGTTCATCCTGTCCCTAGAATATATGGTAATCACTTGTTTTCCAATATAGATAACTGCTGCTGCTGCAATAATAGCTACAAGAATTCTATAAATTGTTGATGGTAAAATTCCTTTATTGGCTAAAATAGTTATGATGAGAATTGGAATAGAAAAGATAACAATCAATTTCATAATACGTGCATAATCAGAGTATTGTTCTCCATAATAAGTATTGATCTCAACCAAACGAATCTTATTATTATTATCTTGTTCAATAACCTGAAGCCGGCGTTTTGATTGATTTAATTCATTTTCAACAATTTCAATTGCTGCTGTTTGTTGTGCAATCGTATCTTTGGTTGAATCCATATTTCTCTGGAAAAATCCATACATTCCATTCAAGTTTTTATATAAATTGACACGCATTGATGAAACATTATTGATTTGATCAATCATACCCTGACGTTTTTCAGGAGTGAGGCTATTATTTGCGAGACCAGCTTCTAAAGCATTAAACAAACCTTTTTCAACTGTCTGAAGACCTTGAATATCAGTTAATGTTTGATGATTTCTTTCAGATAAATTTGCAAACTCAAGTGATGCAGAAACCTCATTTTCATTTGGTGTAGAACTCATATAGATTATAACAAGATAAAATAAGAGAAATAATTATTAATATATTTTTATTATTTGCTTTTTATTTTTTCTTCATATTCATAATAATAATAATTATACCAATTGCTAAAATGCTCCAAAACATATAGTTATAATTTTGTTCTAGTACTTGTTGATCTGTTTCGGATAATACTCCATTAATATTGACCGCATATATTGCCGATTCTTTTGAAAAATCTTCATTAATTTTCTTATACTTGTCCATATTTTTAACAAGTTCATTTTTAGTTTTATCCATTTCATCATTTAATTGTGTACTAGAAGACGCTAAAGAATTTATTTTTTCAACGATCTTTGATGCCAAATCAGCGATTTTTTGTTTCATTTCATTTGTGGTTTGAATGCTTGGTTCTACTACTTTTGCAAGACCGCAAGTAGTATCTAGTGTCATATTTTTACCACTTTTATTATATCTATCCCAAGAAACGCTATCAATCGGCACAATATTTTTACTACAACTATTATCATTATCTATTTTTGGCATACGGATATACATATCTATATTAGAATTCTCATATCTTGGAGCTTTTGGGAACATATTGCTGTCTTTCAACCAACAATTGTTATTAGATCTATCAAATACAAAACCTGCGCAATTATCATTATCTGCACAAACTTTTTTACAGTTATCAGTATTTTCATTTTGCATAGGCATTCCACCAAAATCATTACCTGGAGTGTCATAGTTAGGCACTGTTATAAAATTTTTGGATTTTCCAATCAACTCTGCTGGATATTCAGATAATGTTCCATTTGAATCCACATAACCCAACTTGCTCATTACTGCAGGATTTCCTTGCTCAGAAAATTCGTATACAGCATTTACCCAAGCACCTCCATAAGTTTTATCGTTTTTAGTTGTGCAACCTGGATTTGCCTTTGAACTATATAATACTAAGTTTCCATCTGTTTGCATAAGTAAAATCATCAAACCAAATGTAGAACCAATCCATTCATTTGGACCCAATACTTGACCAACAGTTAATCTAGGGGCTCCATATTTTCCGTTCGCTGCCTCCCAAGCTGGATTATTCTCTGGCGGTTTTCCATTTGTCATTGTACACCATATTGCTGCAGAATTATCGCCTTGATAAATACACATATTACCATCATCTTGTAACTCTAATCTGAATTTACCACATTCTGCCACTTCTGCACCACAATCAAAAGACATTAATCCACCAGCCTCTGAAACATTTGCACCTGTTTTGAATGGTCCACCTCCACATTGATATGAATATTGAAATTGTTTTACACAACAAACAGCTGGATCACCAGGCAATCCTGTCTTTTGATAAGCTTCTTGTGAAGAAATTGAAAAATTAGTTGCTCCTTCATTAGCATATTTTAATGCATAATCTTTTAACACTCCATTCATATTTCCTGCGAGACCATCTGCTGGATAACTTGTACTTTGTGGGTTACCGCAATCAATACTTATTGGTTTACCAACACAGTTTCCTCCATAACTTCCTGTAACAGAATCTGGATTTACGTGCCCTCCCCACCAACAAGAAGCCGGATTGTTTGGAGATGACCAAAGAATCGCACCTGATCCTGCTTCGGTTATTATAAGACGACCATCAGCAGACATAGTTACACCGGCTACTGCCTTGCCAGTTGTTCCAGAAGACCAAATTGGAATCCAAGTTCTATCATTGGCTTCTCCATATATTTGTGCACGATAAAGATCATTACTAATAGCACATTGCGCCATACCATTATCTTTTACATCTTGAATTCCAAAATATTTCCACCCACCATCTAGTGCGCGTTTTTTACAAGTATCAAAACTTACATAGTCGCCGCCATTTGTCAAACTCATTGCGCGTTGATCATCTGTAAAAGTAGAATCAGAAGATGCATATAAATTCCATTCCGCAATTTGAACACAATATCTACTACCATTGTTAGCACTAGTTGAATTTCCCACTTTTGATATTCCAATAAGGTAATATTGATAACTCCCTGGACTTGTAATATTGAATTTTCTTCCTGATGATGCAAAATCAATATCTGATTCTTTTGCTATAAGTTCCCATGATCCATATGCGTTTAGTCCCATTATTGACCAACTATTGGGTGATCTATATGTGTATGCATCTTGACGTGGAACAATATCATATTGTGTAATAGTTTGAGGAGAATCTAATTTTACCCAGACCCATTCACCGCGAAAAGTTTCATCTGCTCCAGTTTGCAAATTTCTAAAATCAAAAGCTGAGTAACCTTCGTAATCTCCAGTATTTGCATTATAAGCATAATTTGGACTTACTTCTGAATGCCAAAATGAACCATTATCTTTATCAAATGCTTTATATGCACCATTTGCATCATTGTTCTGCATATAAATACTTGATGCAACACAGGAAAAACCTGCACTATGGAAAGCAGTTTCCCAGTTTTGAGAAAAATAAGAATTTGCAACTGTTAATGTAGGTACAACATCTATTACTCTATTTTCAGGTTTATCACGATAACACCCCACATATTTTTCTTTACTATCTTTTATCATTGTATTGACATAAACATTTTGTCCTGCATTTCCACAAGCTTCTGCAAAAGTCATACAACTTCCAGTTAATAATGGAGGGTCTGTAGGGATAATAGTTCCTGCATTTGCATATTCAGGCAACCAAGGCATACCAATATCAATTATTGATTCTTTTGCAGGACAACCATGCTTACCCGCAAAACTATCCCAGGTTTCTGGAGTTCCAATACATTTTGCAACTCCTTGAGTTGTTACATAATATACATTACCAGTTGTAAATCTAATATATTTATTTGAATACTTATTAGTGACACCAGTTATAGTAGAATAATTATCTGTCTTTCTAATAAGTGTACTATGCGAGGCTTTATAATCGGCTAAAAGGCTATCAAGTTCTTCTGTAAGAGCCTGGATCTCTGAAGTTTCACTGTTTGCACTGTTTTCCATTCCCTCTTTAGTCCACCAATTCAAATTCCAGCTTTTTGATTCTGATTTTGTTTCATTTGTATTGTATATTTTGGATTTTTCTGAATTCATTAAAGATTTATTTGTCTGAGCAATTATCTTTTTCTGATACTTCTTAAATAATTTCCCCTGATTAATTGTTGTGCTATTCATTAATATATTTAAATACAATAAAATAAATATAATAATAATATTAATTATTAATTAGCAAAAATTTACAAAATTACTAATACATTTGATTTCCCCTAGAATAAGATGAACCATAATTAGATCTAGAACCAGAACCAGAACCAGAACCAGAACCAGAATCACTTCCTTCTTTACCATTTATTTTGTTCATTATTTTGATAATTAAAAATAAAACCAATAATCCAAAAATGGCCATACCTGCAGGGTTGTTCATTTTCATCATTGAAATAAGTAATCCAAAAAAGAGTCCAATTTTAATAAAAAATTTAACGTGATCTTTTCCAGATGAATCTGGAAATAATGCTAATCTAAGAATAAAAGAAACCAACATTATAACAATAATTGTCCATAATATGTATTCCGCGTTAGATTGTTTTGCATATATTGAATTAGTATCATATTGCACATTTAAATCTTGCGTTTCATCAAGTAACTCTAATATTTTTATTCTCTCTTCTAATAATTGTTGATTTGTTTCTTCCATTTGAGCTTTTTTCTCATTTTTGTGTGCAACTTCATCTAAAACAACTGGTTCAGATCTGTTTAACTCATCCATAATTTGTACATTTAGTTGAATTAACTTATCATTCAACATTTTCAAGTTATTTATATTTTGTGAAACGTTGGGCATAATAGCAGACTCATTTGAATTTGTAGAAGTATTAACTTGACCTGTTCCAGTTCTCAACCAACAATACCCGCTTGAAGAATTAAATGTTGCTCCAGTACATTTTGCATCTTCTGAACACGCGGCTTGACACTCTTCTATTTTATTAACAACAATATCTTTTATACCAGAAGAACCCCAGAAACGGCTACTTGGCAAAACGTTGAAAACGCGAGTGCCACCATTTGCAACTTTAGTTTCCAAAGAAGCAATATAATCTAAATTTGCTTGTTTGTACTGAGTCATTGCTAAATCATATTCTTTTTGAAGACTTTGTAAATTCATTGAAGAATTATTTAATTTTTCATATGATGTTTGTTGAGACATAATTATTATATTATTATCATATTATAATTATTTATTTCTTGGATTTTATTCATTCTTTTTGTTTTGTTTTGTTTTGTTTTGGCTTGTTTTGTTTTGGCATTATTTATTCTTTTTGTAAAAATAATATGTTCCTAAGCCAAATCCTATTGTAGAAAAAAATATAGTATAAAATATGTATTTATCATTTCCATTAGTATTATTTTTATTATCTTTGTTAGTTTTCAATAAATTAGATACTAATTTGGAACTGCATTTAGGGGTTAGTTTTACAATATTACCTTCTATTTTTATGCTTGAGTTTGTATCTGAATTTGATGATTCAACCTTTTTACATAAACAACCTCTGCAATGCTGGGTTTTTATACAAATACTTTTTAAATGATAAGGATAAATTAAGAGATTTGGTAATTTTTCGTGGGTTAGGTCTTGATTCTCAGTATTTTTCAAAATCTTATTTGCTATTTCTCTCATTTTATTATATTTACTGTTTTCAATCAATTCTCTGGTTTTATTTTTAATATATTCCAAATTATATTTTTTTATTTTTTCCCAAATTTCATTTCTTTTTTTCCAATCAATTATACTAGAATCAGAATTTGACCAAAATCCAAAAAAATTAGGAAAATTATTTGACGAAAAATAACAAGACAAAATGTTTTTATTTCTAAATAATACTTCAGTAAAAGGAGCAATTGTTGAGATCATTTTATATGGTTGAATATAAAATGATTCAAAATAAAATGCAAAAGATTCTTCTATTCTTATTTTTTAAACAAAACAATCATAGAAATTATAATAAGCAAATTCCCAAAAATCATAGCTAAGTTTCTTATGTATTTTGTTTTATATTGTTCTTTTGCATTTTCATTCATTATTTCCGATCCATTGCCTGTCCCAGAAGCATTTGCAAGGGTTTTCTTCAAGAAGTCATTTTCTTTTTCTAATTCATCCAATTCCATTACAAGATTATCATTGTTTTCGTTTAACTTATTGATATCTTGTTGTACATCATTTGTTAATACAAATAAATCTTTATTAATGCTTGACAACGTTCCTTTTACAGAAGAAAAAATATTAGCATATTCTTGAAAATCAGGGTGCTGGTTATAAATGACATAGTTTCTCTTGAATTCATCTAAAACCCCGGGAAATTTTCCAGAAATTTCGTTTAATTTATTATAATATTGTTGTGAACCACTCATTATATATTAACCTACAATATTATTTCAACCACACATTCTATAATACAATGTTGTAACTGCTGTTTTACTCGGTCGGATGATCTCGCAAAGTTGTCCTGGTCGGATACCAATTACTTGAGCAACCGGATCAAAACGTGAAATCTCTGGGAACTGAGAGTCTTCGCTAATATTGTATTTTCTTTTGATTTCACCCATTTCAATTGCAGACAAAACTCTATGTGGGGGAACTAGTGTGTGTTCTAAAATATTTGTCTGAAGTCTCTTGATTGATTGGATAACAATCAGAATTCTATCTTGCTCCCAAATATGTTTCAACAAATTCATAAGACTTTCATTCATATCTTCCTTTGTGATAATCATCAATGTATCCTGTTTCTCTAATACCTCCTCCAAGTTATACAAGTCATCAATCATCTCTTGTATATTTTGTGGTCTCAAAGTTTTTCCTAAATAATATTTCACATAAATTTTATCTGGCTTACCTGTAGCCGGGTTATCATCCTTCTTCTTCAATAACATATCAGACTGCTTATTATTGAACATCGTGTTCACTTCATTGATGCTGAAATTGTTGTATTCATCAACGTCATAACCTTGTGAACCCATCAGATCCAACAAGACTTTTCTTGATTTATAAACTGTTGAAATTAAGCTACTTGAGTTCTGGGTTGCCATTATAAATATACTACATAATATCATTTTATTTTTAATTCAATTTTATATTATAAGTTTATTGTCTTTGTTTGATTTTGACTGTCACTTGAACTATTTGCGACTCCAGGTTTCAATTCAAAACTTACTGTCTTTGAAAGCCCTTTGGCGTTTGATTCTGATTCATCTTGTTTCTTTTCAGATTCAACCTGTAAAATATTTTCGGGACTAGAAGCAGAGCTGCTAGGTGCGTATTGTGGACTATTTGGATTATAAGATGGGCTTACTGGTACATAGTCTGAAGGTGTAGACCCTGGTGCATATTCTGGGCTGCCAGGTGCGTATTCTGGGCTATTTGGATTATAAACAGGGCTAACTGCAGTGGGTAAACCTGGAGGAGTAGCAGGATTAAATTGAGGGCTGTCTGGTGAGAAATTACCGTAAACTGGTGAGTCATTTCCGTCATATGATGAAATGCCATCAGGCGTTGCCTTAGGCGTTTCAGAGTTTTCTTTTTCAGCTGCAATTTTTTTCATTTTCACAACATAATTTTCTAAAGTTATTTGATCCCTCAATGACATAGCATCATATTGAGCCTTCGCAACAGGATCTTTGAATTTCAACTTCACACGTTTCTCCTCCTTGTATTTAACATTAAATGGTTCAAATTCTGGGCGTTCGTCTGGCTTTTTCACCTTATTCTGTTCACCAATACGTGTTTTATTCATTTCAGCTGAAATAGTCGCTTTATATTTGTCAACTAAATTTGTGAGAGACACGTCTTCATCTGTTTTTAATAATTTGTATACATTATCAGAATATGACATACTTAGTAACTGGTCAATATTGTCTTCTGTAATAATACGCATCTGAATATTCATCACCTGTAATTCTTGTATTAGCAATTTGAGTGCATAAGGAATCCTTACAATGCTAAATGATCTGCCAAATCTGCTCACATTCTCCACATTTTTCTTACCATCTAATGTGTCATTGAACTTGATTGGACCGTCTACAAATGGACTCATAAACAAATTAATTGCAGGATTGTACACTGCAATACATCCAGACTTATTACAAACTGCCATAAAATATTCATCTCCGCGATTCATATAAGAGTCATTCAAAAACGCAGATGCGCCGTGTGCCATTACACCATCACGTTCCATCTCACCAAGTCTGAGACCACCATCATTTGCGCGACCTTGTACAGTTTGACGTGTTAAAACTGTCCTTGGTCCTCGCGCACGATAATTGATTTTATCTTTCACCATATGTTTTAAACGCATATAATAAGTTGGCCCCATATAAATCTCAGAATAGATTTGTTCACCTGTAGTTCCATTGTACAAGATCTGATTACCACTAGAATGGAATCCTGCATTTACAAGCATATGGCCATATATTTCTGTATTAGGTCCCTTCGTAGCAAATGCTGTGCAATCTCCGAACCCTCCATAATAAGTACAAACTTTACCTAATATGGATTCAACAAGCTGACCGACAGTCATACGTGATGGAATAGCGTGAGGATTAATGATCAAATCTGGGCGCGTTCCATCTGCAGTAAAAGGCATATTATCTTCTGGAATAATTAGACCTAAGGTTCCTTTTTGTCCAGCTCTTGAAGCCATTTTGTCACCAATTCCAGGGATACGTTCTTCACGGACCCTGATTTTGGCTAAGCGGAAACCTTGTTCGCCTTCAGTAATAAAAACTTTATCTACAAAACCAAGTTGTCCTTTCTTAGGGAAAACCGATGCATCTTGAAATACATCAGAGTTTTCTGAATTAGAGTTCATCATTCCAATAAGAACAGTTTTATCATCCAATGGCGTATTTTCCTTTATAAGACCATGATTATCCAATTGACTATAATCAAAACCCTCTTTAATCCCTACCACATTTTTACCCTCTGTATTTGCAATAAAAGTGCTACTTGTAGAGTCGCCAACTTTATCCGATTCTTCACGAGCTTCATACATATTGTAATAAGATGTTCTGAATATACCGCGTTTTACTGCACCTTCATTTATTAAAATAGCATCTTCTACATTATATCCAGTATAACACATAATTGCTACAATTGCATTTACTCCATATGGTTGTTGCTCCTTATTGAAGTAATCCAAGTAGCGGGATTTTAATAATGGGATCTGACCATAATTCAAAATAACTCCCATCTTATCAATTCGCATCTGGTAATTACTATGATATACTGAAACTGCTTGCTTACTCTGACCACAAGAAAATGCATTACGAGGAAATTGATTATGCTCTGGATAAATAACCAAATTTCCTAAGACACCAAGTAAGAAGGTTGGATCTATTTCAATGTTTGTATAAAATTTGTTTTTTTTTATTTCTTCCAAATTTCCAGCAATAAGAAGACTATCTTCTTCAGATGTATCCACATAATCAACCATCGCACTACTCTTTAACAGATCATCATTAATTACATCCAGATCTTTCCCTCTGAATGATGGATACAACTCATCCAAATCATATATTTTATTGCGTTTTGTATGAAATAATTTATCACCGCTTTTATCTTTTATTCCAGAAACAATTTCTTCCCAAGTAATTTTACCAGAATTCAATAACTCATTAATTTCTTCTCTCTTGAAACTGGGTTTTCCACTTTCTTCATCAATATAATAAATGGGTCTGACTAAACGCCCGGAGTCACAATAAATAAATAACTCATTATGCTCATAATTAAACGTAATACTTGTATAAACTGGAAGAATGCCATTGCGCTTGAATAACTTCATCATATTTCTAGTTTCAATTGGGTTATCAATTGCACCAATCCAAATACCGTTCACTATTACTTTTGTACTTTTAGATAGTGTATTCGGACTACATTCTTGTAAAATTTTCAAGTCTGTTTTTGCTCTCAACCATTTGATAAGATGGACTGATGAATAACCACTTGATACTGAAGTACTAATAGCCATGTGTTTGTGAAGACCAATATTACCTCCATCAGGAGTGTCTACAGGATCAATATATCCCCATTGTGATGCGTGTAATAAACGAGGACCAACAACCTTGGCACTGGCATCCATAGGTAGATTAAATTTACGCAATTGACTTATAAATGTATTCCAAGAGAGACGATTCAAATCCTGTACTACTCCAATACGTTTTGTTCTAGCTTCTGACCCCCAATTCCCCTTGAATGCTTTCTTAAATCCTTTTTCAATACTGCGCTCTTTAAAAAATTCAGAATAATTATCTTCAATAAGACTAAAAAAGTTGGTTTCGTATTTGTCTTTGTGATAATAATATTCTGAATCAAGTCTTAATGCAATTTCTCTCTTTTGTATTAAATAATACTCGCGAAAAAGATCGTAAATCAATGTTCCTGTCAATTCAATCCTTTTAAAACGGAAGTTGTCGCGATCCGTTGGTAACTCTTCTCCAGATGCTACCCTCAACATTTTATAAACCATATAGCCAACATAATACGCTTTATCCAAATAATTATTTGTACCAATATGCGGCAAGAAATAATTCATCAAAATATCAAGAACTCCAGTAATAGTACGACGTTTTGTGAAACTTGCAATATATTTAAGAGCAGTTTCTTGATTAAAAATCTTATTTGCATCGTGAACAGAGGGTATGAAATAATCAACAATATGTTCATTTTTCTCCAAATCCAATAGACAGTATTCTATAATTTCCTTGTCTGAAATAACGCCAAGTGCGCGCATTAAAATAAAAAGTGGTACTGGTTTTTTCACATTCGGAACAGCAACCACAATTTGATTATTAGAGAGAACGCTACTAGGTGCAACTATTTTTACTGCCACTGTGCGTTGTGGCTTAGATGCATCTTCAGAAACCGAACGAACTTCTGCAGAAAAACTGTAAATATCATCGGCTTTATTTTTTCTGATATAAAGCATATTATCCGCAAATTTTTCCTGAGGAATTACAACCTTTTCCTTTCCATCAATCACAAAATAACCACCATAGTCATTGATACATTCTCCCATATTAAATCTGACTTCTGGTGCAAGATCTTTCAAAATACACATATTAGATTGAAGCATAATCGGAAACTTACCTAAGTAAATTTTCTCCAAGGTTATGGTTTGTTCTCTCTTAACTCCTCCTTCAAAATAAATAATATCTACATCTACATCATAATGAACTGTCATTCCATATGTCATATTTCTTAGTCTAGCATCATTGGGATACATAAAATGACTATAATTATCATCGTATATAATCGGCTTACCAAAATAGATTTTGCTACCATCTTTTCCACCTAAATATAATAACATCTGTTTTCTAGTATTTGTGTTGGACTTGTCATCTTCTTCTCTATCAATATATCTAATAGGATTATTCTCTTTGAATATCTGGTTAATTCCTGATTTGAAAAAATCGTTATATGATTCTAAATGATGTGCAACCAAATTACTTGGGTTATCTTTAAAGTACTTATCAATAAGCTTCCAAGAGATGCTTTCCATTTACCTTATAATAATTATATATTTTTATAATATTATTTAAATGAATTATATTATAATGAATTATTTTTATTATTATTATGTAAAAGAGTTAATGTGTACTTACTGATAATACATTATCATCAATAACTTCATCTTCTTCCAAAACCAATTTCTTATTATGATTTTTGTTTTTAAAAGTGTGTTTTTTCATATTTTTCCTCTTTCTATTAGAACTCTTGGTATTCTTTTTTCCTTTTTTTCTCTCTGAAGATTCATATTTTCCTTGATGGATGTCCATAACTTTGAAATCAGTCCAAGGTTGGGTTGGACGACTATCTATAAAAGGTTTCTGAGTTATCCATTGTCTATGCTCATCAAAAAACTTCTCTGCATCAAAAGGTATTCCACAACTGGATCCCCAACGGCCACACATACTCATATTCTTTGCCATAGTACTATCCACCACAAATCCATCCATTGCACCACGTGGTTGAAATGGTAATGGTCTGTCTGCTTGAGACATATATTCACGGCCATCCAATTCATAGTGTGAACACACAGTGCGTGAGCAAGGGTTATTTCCTTTCTTCAAATAAACATCATAATGATCTGCAATTATTTTTTTCGCCATTTCAAGATTAATTTTGCCTTTATTGCCCTCCATTAAATCTGCCAAACGAACACGACGTGCTCCTTGGTGTCTCCTTACATCAAAGAAACCTTGGTTAGCACATTCCATATTACGAATTTGTGGATCAAATGTTCCATTAAATCCAATATAATATCCGTTTTTGGTTCTCTCTATATTATGGTATTTGAGACCGAGTTCAAACATCATTATCTCATTAGTATTAATATCCGCTAGATACCACGTATTGGCATAGTCACCAGAATTGCCTTTTAATAAAATAGCTATGTAGTCATCCAAAGATTCTCCGTATTGCATTGCTTGACGTATTCTACAAGAGATTGGTAAATTGTTTTCGTATTTGTTGAATCCACCAATTGTTGTCTCTGTACCAATAATTCCCTTATCTGTTATAAAAAAATCTGTTCCACTCCAGATCCATCCAGGTTGACCTTGCATCAATATATTATTGCCTTTTTCCGGCTGAATATCTATAACGTAATTCATAAATTGTCCATCAATGAAGTTTGTGAAACTATTATGAGCACAAACAATTTTACCATCAGTTGTGTAATCGCCACAAGCAATGAATGCGCTGCATCTATCAGGTTGTCCGCCTCCTTCTTTTGTACCAACTCCTCCTTGGGTGCCATACCAAGAATCAAGAATAGTAAATACATTGTTCCAAGCAGATACTTCATCATATGTTGTTTTAGTAATACCAGTTTCATTTATACCTTCGGCAATTCCTTGCATTTCTTCGTGGAACTCAGGGAACTCTTTTTTTATTTTGTCTTCTAAATTGGTTTTGGTTGCTTCAATAAAATATTCCCAAGTTTGTCCAGTGTTTTCCAAACAACTGAATTTCATTACTTCCTGTACTTTTTTGAAATCTTTGGCGCTAAAAAACCCAAATGCTTTTCCTCTTTCTCTCGGAGATCCTTTTATAGAAATAAATTTAAACCCGTTCAAGTCATAAGACACCCCATTTTTGTGTTTTTTTATATCTAATTTTGGCATTGAATAATATTTAATATAATTATATATTATTTTTTGTTTGAGTTACTTTGAATTAATTTGAATTATTATATTTTCACTCTTCAATTTTATCTTCTATTTCTGTTTCTGTTTCTGTTTCTGTTTTTATTGGTTCTGATTCTTTTGGTTTTATTTCTCCTGCATTTTCTTCGTCTGAGTCTTCTCTTTCATTAACTTTTTTTGGTATAGGAATATTGAATGCTTTTGAAACCAAATTAAAAAAACTAATAGAATAAGCAAGAATAATCAAAAAGAATGCAATAAAATCACTAAAATATATATTTTGTTTTAAATAGAAAAAATTAATAATATTTACTAAAGTGAACTGACTGATAATCAAAAGAAATGTATCTTGTGTAGGAGTTACTAATTTTTTTGTATGCCCAAGATCAATTGCAAAAGTTAAAAATATCCAATCTATCCAGGCAAATGGAAGAGCCATCTTAAGAGCCTCCCAGTTAGTTAAGTTTTTGAATTTTAATGTGAAATATTGTCCCCACATACTCAATGCTTGTGATGTGATGAAAGATCCGAAATACAAGATATAGTCATATGTTTTAGTAACTGGTTGACTAGACATTCTATTAATTTATTGTTATATTATTTTATTTTATTATATTAAATGAAATCAGTCACTATTACTACATTTTTATATTGGATTTTTCTTAATCTTATGCTTCTTATTGCATTTGATTTGGCGATGTTTATGCAAACTACATTAAAAGGACCTGATGCAACATTTTCAAAAAAATTATTAACTAGTGAGTTTTGGGCAACTGTTGAATGGTTCTTTGTGATTCCTGCAAATCGTCTAGGTAATACATTTTTGAACCCTGCTCAGGTGAGTCTTAGCTCTTATGTATTTGATTTTATTGGTCAAATTGTGGTAAATAAATATTGGCTACTTATTCCAACCACTTTGGATGATTATCTTGCAATGGTTGTTATAATGACTGCAATGGCGTTCTCTAGCTTTAGAACATTTGGTTAAAAATAATTGTACCAAAAAATCAAATTTAAAAATTTTAAAAATTTTAAAAATTTTAAAATGTAAATATTAATTATACTGTTATGTTTTATTTTTATTTTTTTGGCACAACCATTTTTTTTGTTTATTTAATGAAACAACTTTTTGAATACATATATAAATTAAATCAAAATGGTTCAAAAATATATTTATCTAAAAAATATTATTACAGAAGATATGTTCCAAAATATATTAATGATCATAATATTAAAAATATAATTGAAGATGTTAAAAATATTTCAATTTCTTGTTTAGGACTAATTGTTCCTTATAAATTTATGAATTATCAACTTAAAAACCATACATTTATAATAATATATGATAAATCTAACAATCCTGTAGCTGTAAATGTTTCCTTTATATGGAATTATGAAAATTATAAAATTATGCATTTAGGATTATATTTAGTATCAAAATCAGAGCAAAAACAAGGACATCAAACATCATTAGGAACAATTCAAATTTTGTCTGCTATGATAGAAAATAATTTTAATATTTATTTTACAGATATTAGCCGTTCTGCAACTGGTTTTAAAGCAATTGATAACAATCCGATATTATATTGTTATCCTTCTATAAAATTCAAAGAAGTAGAAGAAGATGAAGATTTTGTAAAAATATCTAAAAATATTGCATATGCGTTTTTTCATACTTCAGGTGATTTATGTTGTATATCAACGCTCGCAAGTTATGATTATAAAAATATGGTAGTTAAAGATTCAAATAAACAAGAGGGAGGTGGATTGTTTATTTTAACTGAACATATTGAAACAAGAAAAAGTAAAAATGTAGAATATAACGAGTTTGTTGAAAAAAAATGCCCTAGCATTTTAGACGAATTTATTATAGTATTTAAACCATCATTTAAAAAAATTTTTTTCCCTTTTTTAAATCTTATTAAAAAAATTATATTTTCTTTTTTTTTATATTTTAGACTATTTTTATTTGTAAAAATAGTGTTATTTATTATTTTTCAATTCATACTTTTACCAAATTTTATAAATAAAATAATCTATGTATTTTTAATTAAACTTTGTATCATTACACTAGGTCTAAAAATAAACATTCACGGAGATAAAAAACTTTTAAATAATAATAAAATATTAATTTTTTCTAATCATTATAATGGAATTGATTTCATAGCCTTGACAAATTTATTTTATAACTACAACAAAAGCGGTACAACATTATATACTATTGCAAAATATGATTTAGTTGGAAATGAAATAGATAAAAACATTTTATCTGTTCTTTTTAATTATATTAAAAAAAGTTTTTTCAATTCATTAAATTTATTACCTTATAAAAGAGGAGACACAGAAGATGGTAAAAAAGTTAAAAATATAATTGTTAATAAATTAAATGAGAATGATAATATTTTAATATTTCCAGAAGGAACTAGTAGAAAAGATGGAATTCCCAAAGATTTTAAAATAGGAATTTTTCAAACAGCGATTGATAATAATTTACAAATTTTACCAGTTACGTTGAAATATAATAAAAATATTGGATTGGAAAAAAATGACCCACTTATTTTATTTGACTGGTTTGATGTTGATGTTGATATTTACATACATGATAAAATAAATAGCTCAACTTATGAATCCCTTCAAAATGATCCTATAAAATTAAAGGACAAAGTATTAAAAATAATAATAAATAAATAATAAATTTTACAATATATAATAAAAATTATTATTTAACGTCTATTCTTGCGTTTCAATGGTTTCATAGTACCATATCCTTCCTTGCTAGAGACAAGAGCTAAAAGAAGAAAGGAGAGAATAAATGGGATAAGGACGAGAAACCAAGCGAATCCCTTGCGGTTATCCTTGCAGATCAAGTTCAAGATCCAAGTCCAGAAAAGAATGTAAATAAATTGGACAATGAAAACAAATGTCACATTAGGAACGTAAACGGAGAAAAATCCTAAATTGAATTTAGAACTATTTCCGAGGTTACCAAGAACCATAATAATCAAAGATACCATGGAAACGACGAAATAAAAGAACGAAGGTGTGCACAATTCTTTCAAAGATTTTGGAAGGGGCGCCATTATGATATAATATGAGAAAATTAGATTATATCAATGAGTTAATTTGAAAATAGTTGTTTAACGCTTCAAAGCAGCCATTGTTACCTTAGATGGAGTTGCACCCTTATGGTTCATAACTCCCTCCTTAACAGCCTTCTTCTTGGTTTCCATACCCTCATAAGGACTCACCATAAGTAAAAGAACAACTGCAAAAAGAAGAATAAAAGGAATAAGAACAAGAAACCAAGAAACGTTAGTGTGACCATCCTTGCAGATCAAGTTCAAAACCCAAGTCCAGAAAAGGATATATAATATCTTGACCAAAAAGACAAGAGGAGTGCTGTGAACACGACGGGGCATTCCTCCTAAAACATATATGTTCTTTCTGCCCATATTCTCCCAAGCAGAGATAACAAGGCCAATCATAGATAAAACAAAATAAAATAGCGCAGGACTGCAAAGATCCTTAAGTTTTCTAGGTAACGGAGCCATTATGATATATTGATAGAAAAAAATCACCTTATCTGAGTATTTCACTCAATGTTGGCCTAGCAATATTTTCTTGTACATAAGGCTGAGGATTAACTGGTGCAGAATATCCGTTTAATGTGTTATACGCACTACCTACACCGAACTTCACATTTTGATATAAGTTCCCTAATAATGAACCACCTCTAAGGTTGCGACCCTTACTTTTATTTTTGCCTTTGCCTTTCTTTGATCCACCCAAAAGAGAAAAGGGTGGATTAGGTTTACCTGCTGTAAACTGATAGTCGCGTTCTGAAATTACTCCACCACTTTGTAGATCAAGCTTGTGTTGATTTAATGGTAACCATGAACCACTATTATCACCCTTAACGCCAGACCATCCTCCTATTCCAGGAGTCCAAGAAGATCCAACGTGGGTTTGCAATTCAGCAGCTCCTCCACCTTGAGACAAAAAAGGTTGTGCTGTACAAGCGCCACAATTTCCTCCACTCTGTGTTAACATCATTGGTGCACCACATCCACAATTACCACCTTTTTGCATTCTCCTTAATTTCTTTGTTGAACATCCCTTCATTTTCCACAACTTTTGACTCTTATATGACTTGCGTTTTCCTCCGCACTTCTTTCTATTTAATTTTGATTTTTTATAGTGTTTTCTTGTAGCCATTATATATTATTATAAGAAATAAAGTTACAAGTTAATCAATATCCACGTGAGATAAGAAATGTCTCCTACAACACATTTTTGTCATATTCAACTCATCCAAGACGTCGCCTTCAGGTGTCTTATCTCTGAACTCCTTTGTCAAATAAAGAACCTTATCTACATCCATATCTTTCGCCAACTTGCGCTTCCTTACTTCTTGGCAATAATAACGATACTTGTTTGCAATAACTTTTCCGCAAGTAAAACATTTAATTGGTATGATCATCCTATCTCTTATATTATAAGAGTCTTTTATATTATATTTTTAAATTCAATTTTTTATTTTTGGTTTTTAAGATTTGTTTTATTGATATTTGGGACAACCTGGTCCAATACATGCTTTATTCATATAAAAATAAGTGTCAATGTCAATTTGATTTCCATCACTATCCGATCTCCATGTGGGACCGAACTGACCTCCTTGCACACATTTTGCATCATTCAAATAACCACAACATTTCACCTTAGAACAATTTGTTCTTGATAATTTATTACAATCCTTATCTAAACTATGTAAAGTATCATTTTCATTTAGTTTACAAAAACTATCTTCTGGTATTCTTTGAGCATTAAATTCGTTCATATCAATTGCTAAATCTGGATTTGGTCCTACTCTTTGTTGATTAGATCCAAGACTACCTGATTCCATTGTTTCAATCGTAGCACTACCTAGGAGCACTTTGTTATCTTGATTTTCATTATTTGAATCAAAATCTACCACTTGGAAAACAATAATAAGACCCAACATTAATCCAGCAAAAATAATGATTTGAATAATTATATCCATATTATAATACCATAATATTTTGTTTTTATCTTGTTTTTGATTTTGATTACACTAATTCTAAGTTCACTTTTTTAGAACCTTTCGTGGTCTTTACTTTTATATGTTGAACCCCTTTTCCCTGGTTATGCATTTTCTGATGACATGTCTCGCACAATGTCATTAAATTTGCAGAATGATTTTTATGAAATACTGTCCCATCTGATTTCCTAATAAACCCATCCTCATCTGCTTCACTTTGATGTTGCAAATGATGTACTTCTGTTCCTATTGCCTGTTTACACATTTCACAATTTCCCATCACTTTTTTACTGTTAAAATGTGATGTCTTCTGAGCTAAAATAGATGAACCTTCTGGATGGTATTTCATCCTTATTTGATGAGCTGCTTCTAAGAAATCTTGGGGCAAATTTAGGGACCTACATACCTCTAGACCATACATATTTGTTCCTGGTCCATCTTTCAGTTTGCGGTCGTAGATCAATACATCGTTTGCTTTATCATAGATCACTGCCATATGATTTAAAGATATCTGATTTGAAAGATTTTTGATCTCATCATAACCCACAATCTCGTGTAAATGTGTTGCAAAAATAAAAGTGCTCTTCTTTGTACACAGCTTTTGTATCCCTGCTACAAAAATACTCTGGGCAGAAATACTCTCGGTTCCTGAGCATAATTCATCTCCCAAAATGAGACTATCTTGGTCTGCTAAGCGCAGAATTGTCCGGAGCTCAGACATTTCCACTGCAAAAGTTGAAAGCCCTTTGAAAATATTGTCATTGCCTATGATGCGAGTAAATATGTATTTGTATGGTTTAAAAATGAATTGGGAGCAAGGCACATAAAGTCCAGCTTGGGCCATTATAACAGTTATGCCAAGTGCTCTTATTAGACTCGTTTTACCAACTGCATTTGTCCCGTACAAGAGCATTCCATCTTTCTCTCCATCTAATTCTTTCTCTCCCGACGCTTTCCCTAAGCATATATTATTTGTCACATATATTTCTGATTGTTGGATTTTCTCTATTAAACAGTGACGCAACCCTTCTGCTTGTACAAACGATTTTTCTGCATCAATGTCTATTTGAGGTTTGCAATAATTGTATTTTTTAGAAATAAATGCCTTTGAAAAAACCACATCTATTAGCGTAACAAACTCTATAATAGTTTCTATTTCGTCTTGATATTTTTCCAACTGGTCCAAAATATTATTATACACACTACTGATCATATCTTTCAGCTTCAACTTGATACTTGTAATATTTTTACATAATCCATTGATCTGACTACTTACTACGCAATCATTGCTCGCACTTTGAGTTGAAAAAACTATTTCATCTTTATTCACTTTCAAATTGTAGACTTGTGATTCGTTGTATTTTAACAAGACTTCACCTTGGTTATGGTTCACTTTCTTTAATGTCTCTTTCAGAATAGCACATCTTCTTTTTGTTGCCACTAAACTGAAACTATTCTTCTCTGTTTCGTGTAATTTCACAAAATCGCTGGACTTAGTTAGGCTTGTTTTGGATTTCTCGGTCTTTCCAATAAGATCATTGAAATATTCACGAATTGAATCCAGAATTTCAAAAGAATCACTCAATAATTGTGTATTATTATCTAATTCTGCATTTATTCCTGTTTTAATGAAATTTGTATCAAATTGTTGAATACTATCAATAGTTGCACACAATTCCATATTCAAGTTTTTCTCCAAAAAATCAATCAACTTTGTGCAATAAAGAGAGACGTTTCCAGAAGACTCCATTGATATTTCAAAATAATTTTGCAATACCTTATCAGATAATAATGTACCCCATATTTCTGAAATAGTATGCAAATTCTTAAATACTTGGCTCAACGTCTTGGGTGGTATCTTTTTCATAATAATTTGCCTGTTCACCTTATGAATATCCTTGATAGTAGCCAACTTTTGTCTCAAAAATTCACACTCTTCAGTTTGGGTTCTCAAATATGCAGTTAAAATATGTTCGGTTATATCATATTCAGACTGCAAATATGATGCAGATGTGGTAGGGTTCAAAAACAAGTATGCAAAACGACGTTTGCCCATTGGACTAACGCAATGATTCAATAGTTTCACAACGGAGGAGTACTTTCCATTATAATCATTATCGTCGTCAATAATATTCAATTGCTTCAATGAGTGATTTGCAAGAACAAGGCGATCGCTGCAATTTTCAAATACAGGTTCCATAATCTTGCTCACCAAATAGGGGTTATGTTGATATACAAAATCCAACAAGAAACAATAGGCCTGTGTAGCATACATTTTTTGGAAAAACTGTGCTCCAAGATCGGCATTAGTGGAATATTTATCTGGAAAGAATTTATCAAGGACCTCTTTTTGGTAGACTTGTTTTTCACAGTTGAGTGCTTGTTTCACATAATTGGATTGTTGTTTAGAGCTTGTATTTTGTATCAAACTAATCAAATGTACGCTGTTACACTTTATGTTTGCATAATTAATAATCATTTCCATTTCTTCTACCGAATTATGTCCAACCAAAACTACTTCGCTCGGTTGATAAATAGATACGAATCGCTCCAATTCATCAAATGTCGTCGGATTTTTAATGTAATTCTCTGAAAACTCAAAAATAGAGGATGCTCCAGTGTATATATCAATATTTGCAATTCCAATGTAAATCATCTCCTTAGATTCCCCATTTCCACCTTTCAAAATCTTTTGTAAGAGAGAAGACGATGCACTTAGGTCTAATGTATGAATCCAAATACATAATATATTATTAGTGATCTTCTGGGATTCAATTGAGAAAAAAGTGCCTGGTGAATAGATTCCAGCTAAACTGCGTGTTGTATTTTTGGCCTGTTCATCTTGAGTATAAACAGCTACAGTATATGATTCGTCTTGAAGCTTCTTCAAGTATTTATCAATGCCTGAAAGAGAGAATCCTGCCATAACTATTTTTTGATTTCCAACGCAAATGTTCTTCTCCGCAATATTGAGGTCACATATTCTGGAAAACTCGCAAATATTGCTTCCACTAATTTTTCCTGTATTTGGATCTTGGGTTCCATATACTTCAAAGAAACTGCCGACTTGCATTAATACAAGAGTTTTCTCTCCATATTCCTGCTTATAATATTTGGTTTTTTCAAAATAATCTTTTACTAATGCCATTATAATGTATTTTATTGTATATTATAATAGTTATTACAAAGTCTTTAATCTGATTTTATAATGATTCAAGAACAACGAAGTCTTCATCTGGCATACCTATTGCAAGTGTAAGAATCAACGTTTTTATATAATTAAATGTTTTCTTGTCTATGAAATTCATTTGATAATAAAAGAACTTCAAAATGGTCAACATCCAAATTGCATAAAATGGTAAAATCGTTTTTTTCAAGTGCTGTCTCAAGACATCTTTCTTATATTTTTCATCATAAATGGAGAATTCTACTTTGAATTCCTCATTTGGGGCTCTATAATATATTTTTTTACCATAAATTACTTTATTATTATCGTGTAACCTCCATATAACATTTTTGAATTTTTTCTTTGGAACATCCAAAAAATGTTGTAGTTTATTAACAATGCTACTTGGATTATCTGTAAAAATGTCTACATCAATATCACTTTTCCCTTCAAAATAGTCTCGTCTTTGAACACTGCCATAATAAAGAAGCTTTGTATCCAAATATTCGCTTAATTCTTTAAAAAATGTTTCTACTTTTTCAGGTAATTTATTATTAGTAGTTTCCATACTTATTTTAAGATCAGATAATAAAACCTTAAAATAAGTTTATGAAATTTTTATAAATGTATTAATCATTATCAGTATCATTCAAGAAATTATGCAAGAGTGTGTCTTTGTTAATATTAATAATATCCCCTGATAACATTGCACTTTCATATGTTTTACGCAACACGTCATTCGGTGCATTACTACCTACTTTCAATAATCCGCGTTTTTTCAAGTAATTTTTTACTTCATTAATCGGTTTCTTTTTTAAATCCTTATGTGCATTGATAACATTTTTTCGTGTGTTTTTATCTTTAATGAGGACTCCTACTTTCTTGTAAACATTGGATTTGCCTAATGTATATTTACGTTTGATTGTACGCTTAATAAACTTCTTGGTTGGAGTTGGTTCTTCTTTTTTCTCAGGAGTTACTATTTGTGGTTGCGGTTGTATTTGTCTTTGTCTTTGTATTTCTCTTTGTGGTTGTATTTGTGTTAATTGAAATTGTGTTTGTAGTTGAACTTGAGGATTCACTGTTGATGAAGACGAATTCATTAATTCTATATCTTCTTGTCTTTTGAGTTTCTCCTTTAAAATTTCAAGTCGTTTTCTCCTATCATTAATAACATCTTCTTTAATAGGAGTTGCAACTTGTTGAGGAATAATAACTGGTTGCTGATAAAGAGGTGCAAAATTACGACGTGTATTATTATTCATTGTTCTATAAGTAGGTTTAATCCCACCTTTCAAACAACCATAAGGCACGTTATCATTTATTGAATAATTCAATTTAAATGATTCATTTTGTAGAGGAGTCACAACTGGTTCTTTCAACTCTTCTGGTAATTCTAGTTCAACATAAGGTAATATCTGGCCTCCATATACCGCATTATGGTTTTTTACTGTTTTTTGTGCCAACATATTCTCGCGTTTTTGTTCCATTAACTTTTCATATTTATTCTTGTCATTGTCTTCTTTTTGTTTCTTTGACAAACTATTCAAGTAATTGATAGAATCGTAAAATTCATCATTGAAATTTGTGTTTGAACTTGTAGGTGGGTTTGTAGAAGCTGTCTGTTCTAATGAACTTTTTTTTTGCTCATCATCATATTCTTTTTTCTCTCTATTTTTATGCGCCTTGATACGATTCAATAAATGACGTTTCAAAGAATTCGGATTTATTATTGGTTTTTGTATTGTCTGTTTTTCTGTTCCAGATCCACGACTTTTCTTTGTTTTTCCACCAATATTATTGAAATATTCAGTATTTATTTTTATTGTTTTAGAATTTGACGCCATTTTAAATAGAATTATTATTATGTATGATTATTATTATTAAACTCATTTTACGAAATTATGTAAGTAATAATTTTATAAATACAACATACTCAAACGATTTGAGTGATCTGCATCTTCCTTCCTATTTTTAACATCATCATTCTTCAAAAAATTCTCAAACCCTTTTTCTAAATCTTTCTTATCTAGTTTTTTCTTGTTTTCTGATGATTTTCCAAAAATACGCCTTCCGTGTGCAATCTTCGCTTTGGCTAAAACTGTTTCTATATCCCTCCCATAAAACTTGAAATATACTGCATTTTTTTCAAACCATTTTGCCTCAATATTTGAATCTATTGTCCATCCTATTTTTTCTACTTTTTTAACAAAAATTTCATAAAGCTCATTTCCATTGTATTGTCCTGTCTTGAAACGCCAATTAAATCTAGATTCAAGTCCTTGGTTATACGCAAAAAAACAATCCTTCAATTCGGATTCATACCCTGCAATAATAACCATTAGATTATCTTTGTGGTTGCTCAATGCCTCACACAATGTGTCAATACATTCTTTTGCAAATGAATCGCGCTTCTCCGAATTACCTAGGGCATATGCCTCATCTATGAAAAGAACACCTCCTAAACACTCTTTAATCAAGTCATTCGTTTTCATTGCAGTTTGACCAAGATATCCTGCAACTAAATCTGTGCGCGTTGCTTTTTTAAATGTACCTTTTTTCAAAATATCTAGTTTACAAAAGATTTTGCCTATTAACTTGGCTACTTCTGTTTTGCCTGTACCTGGTGGCCCATAAATAACTGTGTGCATAAAATCACCGACTACACCGTGATTTGTTGCCTTATGTAAGTCTTGTATGAAATATAAGATTTGATCAAGAATACTCTGTTTTACGTCTTTCATTCCAATCATATCATTCAATCTCTTAAGATATGGTTCAATCTTATGAAGCGAATCCATGTTAACATTATATTCTTTTGTTTCTGAAAGTGGATTATCTTTTATGAGTTTCAATAAGTCATCTATATTATTTATATCTACATTGATCTCAATAAGATCCTTTTTAATAAGATTTCTCTGGTTACATAGTGGTGCAAACAATCTCTTTTTAACATTATTTAATCTTTCTATTAATTGAGCGTCGTTATAATAATTTGGATCGTATTTTTCACGGCTATATTTGATGATATCTTTACAGTTGTAACCATAATTCATATTAGAATCATCATATTGATTTCCTATATTTTTTAAAAACTCATTTAATTTAGTTTTTTCATTTTCGACAGAGTTTAATGAAGTTGTCAAACATTCATTACCTAATTCATTACAACAACTATTGTCTTTTTGTGAAGTTTCTTCAGATAGAGTTTTATTTTCATTTGATTTTTGAGTTTCATCAAGAAAGGTTATGACTTCTTTCATTGCATATTCATTTGTTTTGCTTTTATATTCTTTATTTTAATATTCTCTCAATACTAACATTGTATTTGAATAAATATATCCCAATAATTTAATATTAAATCTAATTAATTTAATAAAAATATATAGTTTATTTTTATGTCAAGAGAGAAAAAACCAATAGTTATTCATAGTTATTTACCAGTATGTAAAACTAACCCCCAGCCTCCTGGACTTGCAGATTTTTTGAGAGGATCTATTGCATTATATAAATATTCACAAAAATATGGGTTTACATTGTATTTTGATAAAGATATTCATCCAATATTCAATTATTTGAAACACAGTCCATATTTTATAAGTAATGAATCCAATATAGAAGTTCAAGAATTATTGCATCCAAAAAATTATTCAGTTATAGATGAAGAATTGCAAATTTTATTTGAAAATAGAAAAAATTTTTCTGTAATAACAAATGCATTTTATTCAAAAGATAATGATGGGAGTTTTTTGAATTTTGGACCAATAGAATATAACTGCAAGATATTTTTTCAAAACTTACTAAAACCTAATTTTTTATTAGAAAATAAATTATTTATTGTTTTTGACCGTTATTATAATATTAATCCAAATGCAGATTATAAAGTAATTCATTTGCGATTAGGCGATCATTATATTTATAATCCAAATCATTTTGATAACTCTGAAATATTATTATTATTAAAAAATAAAATTTACAATTTATTGATTTTGGAAAAAAATTTTCATAGTAAATTTATATTAATTACAGATTGTGACCCAATTGGCAATTCACTCAAAAAAACCTATGATGCTTTAGGATATTGGTCTAATAATAAAACGCATCTTGGCGATTTTAAAAAAACAAATTGTGATATATCTGATACGTTGATTGATTTTTTCATATTATCAAGAGCCAAAGAAATCATTAGTTATTCAGTTTATCCTTGGGTTACAGGATTTTCTACTATTAACTCCATAATTTTTGATGTTAAACAAAGTAATTTAATGGATTATTAGGTTGAATTTTTGCATTTCTAGTTGAATAATAAATGGTTATTAAAACAATTTAAAAATAAATTGAAATAATAAATATCTAAATGGATCAGTCACATATTATCAACCACCAAGAGATCAAACAAATGACAAGTAAATCAGATAATTTTGACGTTCATAATGATCAATATATTGAAACCCCTTGGTCTATTATTGAGTCTTATTTCAAAGGTCAACATTTGGAGAGGCTCGTTAGACACCAGCTAGAATCGTATAATAATTTTGTAGGATACCAAATTATTAAAACAATAGAAATGTTCAACCCTGTCCACATTGCTTCCGAGCAAGATTTTGACGTAAAATCTGGAAAATATTCACTAGAAATCTTTCTCACTTTTGAAAACTTTCATATGTATCGTCCACAAATTCACGAAAACAATGGTGCAACTAGTCTGATGTTTCCTCAAGTGGCACGTCTTCGCAATTTCACTTATTCTTCTGCAATGACCGTGGACATAAACATTAAGTTTGTTGTTAGAAACGGCGAGAATCTAGAAAACGCTCAGACATTTTACAAGAGTCTGCCGAAAATTCATATTGGAAAAATGCCGATTATGTTGAAATCCAGTATTTGCGTATTAAACCAGTACAAGCACGTAGAAAATATCCACACTGGTGAGTGCAAGTTTGATGCTGGTGGTTACTTCATCATCAATGGTTCAGAGAAGACTGTATTAGGTCAAGAACGCGCCGCAGAAAATCGCGTCTACTGTTTCAATGTCGGAAAGAATAGCACAAAATATTCGTGGTCTGCTGAGATCAAATCTGTGCCTGACTTCAAGTGCATTTCGCCGAAACAGATCAACTTGTATTTGTCTTCCAAGAATAACGGATTTGGATGTCCGATTTATGTGCAGTTGCCACGGTTGAAGCAGCCAATTGGACTGTTCGTATTGTTTCGTGCATTAGGAATCATTTCCGACCAAGAGATTTGTGAGAAAATTTTGTTGAATTTGGATGGATCCAAAGAAAAGGAAGTCCTGCAAGGCCTACAGGCATCCATCATTGATGCAAATGGTTACTTGACACAAGAAGAATGCATCAGGCATATTACTACTCAAGCAATGTATACTCCGATTAATATGGATAAGGAAACCGGTGCAAAGAAAAAGCACGAGTTCACCTTGGATATTTTGAGCAATGATTTGTTTCCACACTGCAGCACTCCTGTCCAGAAGGTAATGTTCCTCGGTTATATGGCTTACAGATTGTTGGAGGCGAGTTTTGAATGGGTCAAACAAGATGATCGCGATTCATATCTTAATAAGCGCGTTGACTTGACCGGAACATTGCTCAACAACTTGTTTCGTAATTATTTCAACAAGTTGGTCAAAGATATGGAGAAGCAGGTGATCAAAGAAATCAATACTGGATCTTGGAAATCCACTGACGACTATTTGCGCATCATCAATGAGACCAACATTTATAAAATTATTAAGTCCACTACTATTGAGAATGGTATCAAACGTGCTCTATCTACTGGCGACTTCGGTATCAAACACGTCAGTTCTAATAAGGTCGGAGTTGCACAAGTGTTGAATCGCTTGACTTATGTAGCAAGTTTGAGCCATTCCAGGCGTATTAGTACACCTACAGACAAAAGCGGCAAGTTGATCCCTCCTAGAAAGCTGCATAATACAACGTGGGGTTTCTTATGCTTAGCAGAGTGTTTTGATCCAGAAACTCCAATTTTGATGTGGGATGGTTCTGTTAAACGCGCTGGAGATATACTAGTTGGAGATGTTCTTGTTGATGATCTTGGGAATCCAACAAAGGTTCGCACAACTTGTTCAGGAGAAAAAAATATGTATGATGTCATTCCAGAGAAAGATAATTTTATGAAACACCGCGTTACCGATAATCATATATTGACTCTTAAAATTCGTCAGCATAAATGTATTAGAAAATCAGAAAGAGAAAATAGAAAAATTAGTTATAATGTAGAGTTTTTGAATAGAAATGAATTAAAGTTTCAAACAAAATTCTTCAATTCTTTAAAGGAAGCAGAAGAGTTTGTTAATGGTTTTGATGATGATGACACTCTAGATATTACAATTGAAAATTATTTGAAACTTAACAAGAGAACTAAAGAACACTTGGTTCTCTTTAAAGTAGAAGGCATTGAGTGCAGTAAATTTAGCTTAGTAGAAGCAGGGATAGGTCCTTATGTTGGATGGCAACTACACGATAAACGTGGGAGATTCTGCTTGAAAGATGGGTTGGTAGTTCACAATACACCTGAAGGGCAATCTGTTGGTGTAGTGAAAAATTTGAGCTATATGACTCACGTGACCATAAGCTCCAACTCAATGCCGATCTACGAATATATTATGCCACATATTTTGGAAATTGGCACCTTATCCCCTCACGAAATGTATGACAAGACCAAAGTTTTCATTAACGGTTCGTGGATTGGTATAAGCGAGGATCCTTTGACTTTGTACAATATGTTGAAAGACAAGAAGCAGCGCGGCATCATCAACATATATGTGTCCATTGTGTTTGATTATAAGAGAAATGAAATTCGTGTTTGCAATGACGGTGGGCGTATTTCTAGGCCACTGCTAAGAGTCAAAGATAATAACATTCTTGTGAAGAAATCTATAATTCGCGATTTGAATACAGGGGCTTTGACCTGGGACGACTTGCTAACGAATTGCAAGATTGATGAGGCCATACTGGAATATATTGATCCTGAAGAACAAAGTTGGTCTTTAATCGCTGTGAAACCAACTGATCTTATAGCAACTGCTGGAACTGAGGAGATTCGCAAATACACCCATTGTGAAATCCACCCAAGTACAATATTTGGCATCTTAGCATCTTGCATCCCATTCCCGGAACACAATCAATCGCCGAGAAATACGTATCAATGTGCGCAAGCAAAACAGGCAATGGGCGTTTATGTTACCAATTATGCTGAGCGTATGGACAAGACTGCATATGTGTTGAACTCGCCTATGAGGCCGATGGTGGACACACGTGTAATGGATATGATTCATATTAACAAGATCCCATCCGGTTGTAATGTGGTTGTCGCGATTATGACGCACACTGGTTATAACCAAGAGGATTCATTGCTCTTCAATAAGGGATCTATTGATCGTGGTTTATTCCAAGCTACCATTTATCACACAGAGAAAGACGAAGATAAACAGAAAATCAATGGTGATGAAGAGATCCGATGCAAACCAGATGGTGCAAAGACCAAGGGGATGAAGTTCGCCAATTACAACAAAGTGAATAGCAAAGGTCTCATTCCTGAGAACACGCTGGTGGAGAATCGCGATGTTATTATATCTAAGGTTACGCCAATTAGAGAAAATCGCAATGACCACACGAAGGTTATTAAATACGAAGACCAGAGCCGCATTTACAAAACAGATGAGCCCACTTATATTGATAAGAATTACATTGAACGCAATGGCGATGGATATAATTTCGCCAAGGTTCGTTTACGCGCTGTAAGAAAGCCAGTGATTGGTGACAAATTCTCGTCTCGTAGTGGACAGAAAGGTACTATTGGTAACATTATTCCTGAAGAAAATATGCCATTTACAAAGAACGGGCTACGTCCTGACCTAATTTTGAATCCTCACGCCATTCCATCTCGTATGACAATTGCGCAGCTAAAAGAGACTCTTATGGGCAAAGTTTTGATTGAACTCGGGCTTTTCGGTGATGGAACCAGTTTCGGAGATCTTGATATTGGAATGGTTCGTGAAGAACTCTTGAAATTAGGGTACCAAAGCACTGGAAATGAAGTTATGTACAATGGCCTTACAGGAGAACAAGTAGAATGTGATATATTCATTGGTCCGGTATTTTATCAGAGGCTGAAGCATATGGTAAATGATAAGGCTCATAGCCGCGCCATTGGACCAATGGTTAATTTGACGCGTCAGCCTGCTGAAGGTAGAAGTCGCGATGGTGGTCTCAGATTTGGTGAGATGGAAAGAGATGCGACGATTTCACACGGTGCGTCGCGTTTTACCCGAGGTCGTTTGTATGATGCATCAGATAAATATCAAGTATATACTTGTAAAAAGTGTGGGCTTATTGCAGCATATAATGATCAAGTTCATATTCATAGGTGCAGGACGTGCGACAATAGGACAGAGTTTGCTTATGTGGAAATTCCTTATGCGTGTAAGCTGCTGTTCCAAGAGTTGATCACTATGAATATTGCACCCAGAGTGATCACAGAAAACTAAATAAACCTTTGGGAATGTATTACACTTTTTAATATTTCAAACGCCGATTTTTATACAGACATCTTTTTGAGTAGTCTATGTTGTTAAAAAATATTCAACTTCAGATAATTTATAAATATTCATTTTTATGTGTATGCCTTTATTATCATATATTATAATTATATAGTATATTATAATGTTAAAAAATAATTTAATATTTATTAGAGTAATTGATGATTTTATAGGTTTTTTAGATACAGGAGGAGTTATGACATTTCAATTTAGAAATCCTGAACTAAATAACAAGGTAAAATTAATATATAGAGAAGAAACTGAATCAGATTTTTTAACAAAAAAAGTAATTGTTTTTTTTGGAAATGATTATTGGAAAAATAAAATTTATTTATTTGATTATATGGAAAAAAAGTTTAATTTTATTAATAAAATACCTAAGAATATGATACCATATACAATGCTTCATAATAAATTAAATTATGCATTATTTGAATTAGAATTTGAAGGTAAAAATGAAGTATTTTTATTTGATACTGGTGCAACAACTATACGAAATAATAAAAATTATGGAATATCTTTTTTAGATGGAAATATTTTTGATAAATTACAAAAAAAATATAAAGTTATTAAAAAATATGACGATGATGGAAGTCCTTGTATTATTATACCTGAAATTATTATATTTAGTACAATTGTTAAAAATGTTAAATTTCTAAGAAGAGAAAAAAATGCTTTTTTATATTATTTCTCTAATGAAACTGGAATAAAACATATTGGAGCAATTGGTGGTAATATATTTAAAAATTTTAAAATTATATGCGACTATAAACACAAAGTAATATATGTATAAATCGGCGTTTTAAATGTTAAAAAGTGTAATAAAAAGATAGATCCAAAACAAAAATAAATTTATTTTTTATATAAATATAAATTAACAATGAATAAAACAAAAAGAAATACAAAATATAAAAGACAAAATAAAACACAAAAATGTTATAATAGAACAAAAAATAATAATGCAATAGTAGATACACATTTACATTTACAACCTTTTGGTGGAAAAAGTATTCCATTTATTGAAATGTTAAATATTTTACACAACTCTGGTATTTTATTTATAGAAGGTGAAGGTATTGGTCAGAAAATATTTACAAATAAAAAATGTGACCATTATTTAAATTGCCCAAAATCAATTATAAAACCATCGATTGAAAATGATATATTAAATGCTGAAAATTTAAAAACAGCTATTTCAAAAAATTATAAATACATTAAAGATATTAAAATAAATTTATCAATGACATTCCCAGATCTAAGTAAACCTGAAACAATTGTAAAAAAAATGAAATTTTTAGAAAAAAAATATCCAAATTTTTTTGGATGGATGGGTGAGGTTAATTTAGTAAAACAATCATTATTTAATAATAAATTTTATCACGTTCCAATAAATATTATAAAAAAATGGAAACCTTTTATGAGTAGACTAATAAAGAAAAATATGCCGCTATCATTACATTGCGACTTAGGTAATGATAATGATAACTTTAAATACTTACCATTAATGCTAGAAATTTTAAATTTATATCCAAAAAATAAAATTGTATGGATGCATCTTGGACTTTCTAGAGAATTAAAATTAATTGATTCAAAAACCCATGTTGAATTATTAGATAATTTATTAAAAAAATATCATAATTTATATTTTGATATAAGTTGGAGTATTTTATATGATCAAAAATTTTTTGATAAAAAAGAACGAGACTATTATATAAATTTATTAAATAAATGGCCCAAACGGTTTTTACCTGGCACTGATTTTATTGGTTCAATAAATAAAACGTCAATTGATTATAAGAATTCTCTTAAAAAAACAAGCAATATTTTAAAATACGTAAATAATAATGCTTTTAGATGTATTGCATTAGGACAAAACTATTTTGACTTATTGGGGTTAGATTATAAAGCTCCAAAAATTTGTTAACATTATTTTCTTATAAATACTTCTTTTGCAACGTTAGTAATTATTTTTCCATAATATTTCTCATCTTCTTCTTCATCTATCCCGCCAGTACATTTATTCACAATCATCATATATTGTTCATTTTTCTTGTTTCTAGCATCCTTAGCTTCTGGATTTTCTTTTAACCATTGATGGATCTGTTTGAAATTCTTATCAGCAATATGCCTGATAGCCAATGTTGTTTTCTTCTTATCTTCATCCTTTTCCCAAACATCTTTATCCTTGACATACATTACTTCTCTCTTCAAATCACTACAATGAATTGGACGTTTGTGCACATCTAATTCTTTCAAATTCTTCAAGAAAATATCGCTTACACCTTTGACATAACCAACCTTTCCTGTATTTTCAAGATCAGAAAACTGCACTTTGAGAGAACCAATAAAATCCATAATATTCATTGCATC